>Ga0209172_10004552_pt1 | contig 18428 bp, 16 predicted proteins | sample LarsenN4metaG_FD_184113 | JGI IMG/M metagenome (GOLD analysis project Ga0209172, IMG submission 184113) | Hot spring sediment bacterial and archeal communities from British Columbia, Canada, to study Microbial Dark Matter (Phase II) - Larsen... ... | reverse complement strand
GCCGCCCGCCACGAACAGGGCCCGCACGCCCATGGCCTCCGAGACCCAGCCCGCCACCCCGTAGCTGAGCGGGTACAGGCCGTAGATCCCGAAGAGCATGATGGCCATCACCCGCCCCATGTAGGCGCGCTCGGTCCGCGTCTGCAGCAAGGTCATGAAGGTGACCCCCAGCCACGACATGAGCGCGCCGGAGCCGAAGAGCAGGGCGGCCGTAACCCCCAGGGTGGGCGCCAGCGAGATGAGCCCGAGGAGGACGCCCATAGCCACGATGGCCAGGTTGCCCAGCACGCCCCGCCGCCCGGTGGCCCGCACACCCGCAACCGCCCCGCCGGCAAGCGCTCCGGCTCCGCTGGCGGAGAACAGCAGCCCCAGCCCTGCCGGTCCGGCGCCCAGCGGCCCTTTGGTCAGGACCGGCAGGCCGACGAACGTTGCCCCGGAGTACCCGAAGAAGAACAGCGACGCGACGATCACCGTGGTCAGCGTCACAGGATCCCGGCGGGCGTAGCGCACGCCCGCCGTAAACTGCGCCCAGGCCGACGCGCCTGGCTGGGGGTGTCGGGCGGGCGGCCGGATGAGGAACAAGAAAGCCGCCGAGGCCAGGAAGCTCACCGCATCGACCGTGAAGCCTGCCGCGACGCCGACCGCCGCGATGACCAGGCCGGCCAGAGCGGGGGCCCCGGCGGTGACCACCTGCGCAGTGAGCTGGGTGATGGCATTCGCCTGCCGCAGCGCCGCGGCGGGCACGAGGTCGGGGATCATGGCCGACTGCGCGGGGAAGAAGAAGGCGTGCACGGTGCCGAAGACGACCGCCAGCGTGTAGACATGCGCCATGGTGATGACCTGGGTCCAGGAGAGCGCGGCGATGGCTCCGGCCACGAGGGCACGCAGGAGATCGCTGAGGATCATCACGCTGCGCGGATGCACGCGGTCGGTGACGACGCCGCCGGCGAGCATGAAGATCGACCGGGGGATGGCCTGGAGCATGAGCACCGTACCCAGCGCCCCGCTCCGTCCCGTCAGCGACAGCACCAGCCAGGAGAGCGCCACGAACTTGAATTGATCTCCGGCCAGAGAGATGGCGTGGCCGAGCCAGAGGTTGCGGAAGTTCGAGATGCGCAGCGGGGCCAGCAGCGACGCGGACGGGGATGCCTCTGACGCCGGCACCGCCGGAGGGGCGGCCTCGCTCACGCCGGCCCGGTCCCAAACGTCAGGAAGAGCGTGTCCGCGTCCCCCTTCCTGCGCCCACCCTACTCACCTCGCGGGCGGAGATGCTCGGGCATCTGGACCGCAACCACCTCGCCGCGCACGGTCACCTCGCCGCCCGCGGACAGCTCCGCGTCCACGACGACCTTGCGCCCCTTCATCTCTTTGATGCGCCCGCGTACCTCCAGCGGGATCCCCAGCGGGGTCGGTTTGAGATAGTCAACCCGCAGGGAAGCGGTGACGTATCGGGGCGCCGGGCCGTCTCCCACCTCACGCCCCTCCGCGCGGTACGCGGCCGCCGCTGCCGAACCGGTCCCGTGACAGTCGATGAGCGAAGCCAGCACGCCGCCGTTGACGTAGCCGGGGATGGCGATGTGATAGGGCCGCGGCGTGAACCGGGTGACGGTCTCGTCCCCTTCCCACACGGTCTTGAGATGATACCCGTCGGGATTGAGGCGGCCGCATCCGTAACACCAGGCGAACTCGTCGGGATAGAAGTCCTGGACCGCCTTGCTGGACATGCTGCACCTCTGTGGGCGGGTGAACGGTAGTTGTTACGCGGTACCGCGGGGTTTCCCCTGCCCCAGGGCGATGGCGTACACCTGGCGGATCGCGCCGCCCGGGCGGATCACTTCGCGCTCGGGCCGCATGCCGATCTTGCGGGCGACGCGGGCGGACGCAGCGTTATCAGGATCGATAAGGGCGATCAGGCGGGTGATACCCTCCCGCTCGGCCGCGTCGCGCATGGCCGCGGCCGCCTCGGTCGCGTACCCCAGGCCCCAGGCGTCGCGGGCCAGGACGTACACGAGCTCGAGCTCCGCCCGGCCATCGACGTCCTTCTCGATCACCCCGCACTCGCCCACGACCCGGCCGGATGCGCGTTCGACCACCGGCCACAGCGTGAACTGTGGAGGGGCGGGCGCGGCAAGTTCCTCGGCGTGGGCCGATCGGCAGTCTCACGACACGCCGTGCGAGGAGGCCGCAGCGCCCAGGCCAGCCAGCCCTGGCCCTCTCATACCGGCATGTCGCCTCCGGCCGCTACATCGCCGGCTGGGGCTTCTTGAGCCGCTGGAGGTATTGCTTCCGGAACTTGGCCACCTTCGGGGCGACCACCGCCTGGCAGTACGGCTGGCTCGGATTCCGGCGGAAGTACTCCTGATGGTAGTCCTCGGCCGGGTAGAAAGCCGTGAACGCCGTCACCTCCGTGACGATGGGCCGATCCCACAGCTGCGCCGCGGTGAGCTCGCCGATGGTCTCCTCCGCGACGGCCTTCTGCTCGGCCGTATGGTAGAAGATCGCGGAGCGATACTGCGTGCCGACATCGCCGCCCTGGCGGTTCAGCGTCGTCGGATCGTGGATGGCAAAGAACACCTTGAGCAGATCGCGGTAGGCAATGACATCCGGATCGAACCGGATCTGCACCACCTCGGCGTGGCCGGTGTCTCCCGTGCAGACGTGTCGGTATGTGGGCGTGGGGACATGGCCCCCCGAGTATCCGGAGACTACGTCGGTCACACCCTCGAGATCGTCGAAAACGGCCTCCAGACACCAGAAGCAACCGCCGGCCAGCGTCGCTACTTCGGTCGCCATGCGTCCCTCCTCGGCTGTGTCCATCCCCTATCCTACGTCACTGTGTAAACCTATGATAACGACGCGCCGCCGGCCCCGCAGCCCGAGGCGCTCCCTCCGGACCCCGAAGGATCCGGGCGGTGCGGCGCCGGCTCAGGAGCGCGGTCTTCCCGCGCCAGCGGCCCCCACAAGGAGACACCCCGTGCACCGCCGAACCTGACCTCCCATTTCGGATCCACAAAGGAGGGTATACCATGGTCCGTCCCCTGCGGCATGCGGCGGCCGCTGTGGTCGTCCTCGGGCTCATCGCCGCCGGCTACCCGCACGCGGGAGCGGCGCCGGCACGGCAGGTCCTCCGGCTCAATCTCTTCCAGGGAGATCCCCCCACCCTGGATCCGGCGAAGATCGACAACGTCGAGGCCGGCACCGTCGCCAAGCAGCTCTTCGAAGGTCTGACGCGGCTGGACAAGGACGGCAACGCGGTCCCAGGCGTGGCCGAGCGGTGGCAGGTCAGCGGCGACGGGAAAGTGTACACCTTTTTCCTCCGCCGCACTGCCCGGTGGTCCAACGGGGACCCCGTGACCGCGCAGGACTTCGTCTATGCCTGGCGGCGGCAGCTGCACCCCAAGTTCGGGGCCATCCTCGTGGACAATCTGCTCTTCCTGGTCAACGCGCCTGAATACAACGAGGGCAAGGTGACCGATCCCGCCCAGATCGGCGTGCGCGCGGCCGACGACTACACGCTGGAGGCCCGGCTGCACACTCCCGCGCCGTTCTTCCTGAAGCTCATGGCGTTCTTCTCGGTCATGCCGGTCAACGCCAAAGTGGATCAGGCCAACCCGCGGTGGATGAACGACGCGGCCACCTTCGTGTCCAACGGGCCGTTCCGGCTGGGCCAGTGGACCCACGAGCAGCGCATCGTGCTGGAACGCAACCCGAACTACTGGGCGCGGGACCGCCTCCGGCTGGACGGCATCGAGTGGACGATGGTCGCCAATCCAACCACGGCCTACCAGATGTTCAGCACCGGCCAGCTTGACATCATCACTCCGCCCACGGAGCTCCAGGGCCGGCTGCTCGCCGAGAAGAAGGCGGCGGTCTACCCGCGGGCCTGCACGTTCTTCATGCGGTTCAACAACAAGGTCTCTCCGTTCACCAACGTCAACATCCGGAAGGCCTTCTCGCTGGCCCTCAACCGTGACGGCATCACGAGGCGCATCCTGCAGGGCGGCGAGATTCCGCTGCGCGGGTTCATCCCGCACGGGCTGAGCAGCGGGACGGGGGAGTTCCGCAGACAGGCGGGCGACCTCTACAGGGACAACGACCTCACCCGCGCGCGCGAGCATCTCCAGCAGGGCCTGAAGGAGCTCGGCGTGACGAGCCTGCCGGAGATTACGATGCGCACGTCCAACCGTCCCGCGTTCACACGGGTCGCCCAGGCCGCCCAGGCGCAGTGGAACTCGGCCCTGAAGGTCCCGGTGCGCATCGAGGTGATGGAACACAGCGCCTATGTGGCCGCGGTACGCCGGACGAAGCAATACATGCTGGGCCCGTTCACCACATGCGCCGACTATGACGATGCTTATAATCTGCTCACCCAGTTCGTGTCCGACGACTTCTTCAACGCCACGCAATATGCGAATCCGGCGTATGACCGCCTACTCAAAGAGGCCGCGGTGGAGATGAACGCCCAGCGGCGGACGCAGCTGATGCTGGAGGCAGAGAAGATCCTCATCCAGCAGGACGCGGCCATTGCGCCGGTCTTCACGCTCACGGCCGTGGCTCTCCAGAATCCGAAGCTGAAGAACGTGTACCGGTACGCGGTGGCGGAGGACGACTACCGCGATGCGTTCTTCGAGCCGTAGCGAGCCACCCGGCCGGGGAGGGCCTCCCTCCCCTCCCCGGCCGCCGTGCCGTCCCTCGTGCTTCTGTATCTAGTCCAGCGGCTTCTGAGCAGCCTCCTCACACTCTGGGTGATCATCACCCTCACCTTCGTCTTGATGCATGCGATTCCGGGCGACCCCTTCCTGACCGAGGCCAGGATCTCGCCCCAGGCCACGGCGAATCTCCGGGCCTTCTATGGGTTGGACCAGCCGCTGCCGGTCCAGTACGTGCGCTATCTCGGTCACCTGATCCGTCTGGATCTGGGGCGGTCGATGAGATCCGAGGTCCGGGATATCAATCAGATGATCGCCGACGGGCTCCCCGTTTCGGCCCTCCTGGGAATCGAGGCGCTGGCGATCGCGCTGGCCGCCGGCGTGACCCTCGGGGTCCTCGCCGCGCTGCGCCACAACCGCGCCGTCGACCACCTCTCGATGGCCACAGCGGTCGTCGGGATCTCGGTGCCCAGTTTCCTCCTGGCCACGCTGCTCATCGCCCTCTTCGCCGTGCACGTTCCGCTCTTTCCGGTCTCGGCGTGGGGGAGCTGGCGGCACACGGTGCTGCCCGCGTTCAGCCTGGCCCTGGGACCGCTCGCGTATGTCGCGCGGCTGACCCGGTCCAGTATGCTGGAGGAGCTGCGCCAGGACTACGTCAAAGCCGCGCTGGCGCGGGGACTCGGGCGGTGGCGTGTCGTCACGACGCACGCTCTGCGGAACGCGCTCCTGCCCGTCGTCACTGTCCTCGGCCCCCTGAGCGCCGCCGTACTCACCGGCAGCTTCATCATCGAGAACATCTTTGCCGTCCCCGGGATCGGGAAGATCTTCGTCCTCAGCATCTCCGACCGCGACTATCCGCTCATCCTCGCCGGGGCGGTCGTCTACAGCGCGCTGCTCCTGGCCGCGAACCTGGCGGTGGACCTCGCCTACGGCCTGGTCGACCCGCGCATCCGGCTGCATGGGGGACGGTCGTGAGCGCGGGGTCCCCCCTCCCGGTGGAGCTGCCGCCGGAGCTCTTCCGGCCCCTGCCCGCAGAACGCCACGCCGAGACCGCCGCCGTGGCGCGCCGCGGCCCGGGGATCGTCGAGCGGCTGCGCAAGAATCGGCTGGCGATGGCCGGTCTGGTCATCATCGCCGGGCTGACGATCCTGGCCCTCCTGGGGCCCATCATCGTGCCGTACGGGTACGACGAGCAGAGCCTGATGGAGAACAACGAGCCGCCCTCATGGCGGCACTGGTTCGGTACCGACGAATTCGGGCGGGACATGTTCGCCCGCACGTGGACAGGGGCGCGCATCTCGTTGTTCGTGGGGTTCAGCGCGGCGCTGCTCGATCTCCTGATCGGCGTCCTCTACGGCGGGCTGTCGGGTTACCTGGGGGGGTGGGCCGACGAAGGGATGATGCGGGTCGTCGATCTCCTCTACGGCATCCCCCATTTGCTGTCCACCATCCTGCTCATGGTCGTGCTTGGCCCCGGATTGTTCACCATCATCATCGCCATGGTGGCGACGGGGTGGCTGGGCATGGCCCGGCTGGTCCGCGGCCAGGTCCTGCAGCTGCGCGAGCTCGACTACGTGGAGGCGGCGCGCGCCCTGGGCTTCTCGCGGGCGCGCATCCTGCTTGCCCACATCCTGCCCAACGCCGTGGGGCCGGTCCTGGTCAACCTCACCCTGACCGTGCCGGCGGCCATCTTCACGGAAGCCGCGCTGAGCTTCCTGGGATTGGGCGTCCCGCTGCCGCTGGCCAGCTGGGGGACGATGACGGCCGACGCCGTGGTGACCATCTTCACCGGGCAGACGTGGCGGCTCTTCTTCCCGGCATTCATGATCTCCCTGACCATGATGGCATTCAACGTTTTCGGCGACGGGCTGCGCGACGCGCTGGACCCGCGGCTGAAGCGGTAGGCCGGATGAGCCTGCTCGAGATCCGCGACCTGCACCTCGGGCTGCACACGGGCGCGGGCGTCGTCCATGCCCTCCGCGGGGTGGATCTGGCGGTGGCCTCGGGCGAGGTCGTGGCCGTCGTCGGCGAGTCGGGATGCGGGAAGACCGTCACGATGCAGACGGTGATGGGACTCTTGCCGGCAGACGAGATCGCCTACCGCCGGGGCCAGGTCCGGTTCGAAGGCCGGGACCTGCTGGGTCTCTCCGAGCGCGACTGGCGGCGGGTCCGGGGCGCGGAGATCTCGATGGTCTTTCAGGACCCCCTGACCACGCTCAATCCGACCCGCACGGTGGAGAGCCAGGTCGTGGAGGCCGTGCAGGCGCACGGCGCCGTGGCGGCGAGTAGGGCCCGCCGCCGGACGAGGGAGCTGCTCGCCCAGGTCGGCATTCCGGCCCCCGAGTTCGTCGCCCGCCGGTATCCGTTTCAGCTCAGCGGCGGGATGCGCCAGCGCATCCTCATCGCGGCGGCGCTCGCCGGCAATCCCAGGCTGCTCATCGCGGATGAGCCGACCACCGCGCTGGACGTGACGATCCAGGCGCAGATCCTGGCCTTGCTCCAGTCGCTCCGGCGCCGCTACGAGATGGCGATCGTCCTGGTCACGCACAACCTGGGGGTCGTCGCGGAGATGGCGGACCGCGTGGCGGTGATGTACGCGGGGCGCGTCGTCGAGGAGGGCCCCGCGCACCAGATCCTCTCATCGCCCGCTCATCCCTACACGCAGGGACTGCTGGAGGGGATTCCCCGGCTCGATCGGACGCGCGAGGAGAAGCTCCTCCCCATCCGCGGCGCGCCCCCGATCCTCCTCACTGAGCCCGCAGGGTGCGCGTTCATGGACCGCTGCACCCACGCGATGGGGATCTGCGCGGCGTTCAGTCCGCCGATGTTTCCCGCAGCTCCCGCGCAGCGGTCAGCCTGCTTCCTGCACCATCCTGCTGCGGCCGCCGGAAGCCAGCGAACGGCACAGCCGGCCGAATAGACCTGCGCCCGCGGAACGTTCTGGATCAAGGATTCCAAGGAGATAAGACGACAGGGTCCGCGTGGACGGACCCTGTCGCACCTGCGTGCCTGGGGCGGGCTGCTACATGCCGCCGCCGTGAGGATTAGTGAATTTGAAGGTGCAGAAGGGAACAGCCCCGGGTGTCTCGGCCAGCAGAGGCGCTTCCTTGGCGTTAAACGTGAATTCCTGATCCAGGTCGCCGTCCTTGTCGACGTCCTTACCCATCCCCTTGGGGAACGCCTGGGCTTCGTCACCGACCCCTCCGTAGACGCCGCACCAGACCGTGCCCCAGTCGATGTCGTTCACCGCGTCGAATCCGGCGTTGGAGAACGCGACGCAGTTGACCGTCCCCCTGGAGCCGGTGTTGTCCTTCTCAAAGGCCACGGGGTTGCACTCCTTGGCCTCGAACGCCATCGGCCCCCAATCTCCGTCGCTTCCCGAGACGGTGTGGAGGGTCAGATCGGCCTCATCCGCGTCTCGGTGCACGATGACACGGCTTCCGGAGCTCGTGTTCCATAGCAGCACACCGCCCCGGGCGCCGGTGGGGTTGGTCGGTGTCCATGTCCAGCGATTCAACCGGCTCCCCGCGCTCTGAGCAAAGGCGCCCGTCTCACCGTTGAACAGCGGCAGATACACGCCCGGGATGCCATAGACATTTGCCGGCCCGCCCAGGTTTGTCACCCCCATCGCCGTCGTTCCTGTCCGGAAGATGGCCCGCAGGGTGCCGCCACTCTGGTAGATCAACACCTTACCGCCGTGCGTGCGCCAGTTCCTGGGGGCGAACCCAAACAGCCCGAATCCCAGGCCGGATAGCTCGGCGAGGTAGGGCGTCACGACGCTCCCGCCGGGAGTGAGCTCAAGGAGCCTCGTCAGTCCCGTCGCGGTCGTGCACTGGACAACAAGGTTGCCAGCGAAGTACAACTTCGCATCGTCCAGTCCAATGCCGAAGATGGATGCACACTCGGCCGTCAGGGTCTGAGCAGGCACCGTAGAGCATCCCGTCGGCACCCCGGTGGCGCTGCACAGACTCACTCCGCTCGCCGTCGGCGGCAGGATCCAGATACTCTGCCCCTGGCTGATGAATACGTGCAGGAACTTCGTCGGCCAAGCTGACGTTCCATCGGTATTCACGTCGACATCGATCTTCCCGCAGCCCGGCAGCGTCGCGAAGAGAGACTTGCTGCGGTTGCCGTCGATCCGCCACACCTGATTCGTGCATGACTGGACGGTCGCCGTCACATACACAACCTCATCCAGGTGGTCGCCGATGGTGGCAAATCCGGCAGCCACCCGGTCGAGGATGGTGTTGCCCGGGAAGTTGATGTTCGGATTCGAGTAGTTGTCGCCCGCCGTCACGGTCACGCTTCCAAGCAGAAGCGAAACGAGCACCGCAACAACACCAACAGACAAACGAATCGACACCCCCCGCAGTCCCCTCATCGTGCACCCCCTGCCCCCGTGGTCTCAAGACAACAGAGGGCCAAACCTTCCTCAAACTTCCCTGTAAGTGACACGGCCAGGGCGGAGAAGGAGAGGAATGGGCCCCTGAATATCCACTTTCAGTTCGGGTGACACTCGCCGGTTCCTGCCGGCTAGTGGATGGTCGATTCCTGTCCCGACGAGAGGGCGTCGGCCACAGCGTCCTCGATCGACATGCCCTTGCCCTCGGTCCACGCCGCCTCGAACGTTCCCTCGTCCAGCGCGGATCGGAGCCCCGCGAGCATGGCCTCCTGCTCGGCCCGCTCGGCGGCCGGCATGTGGAAGTCCATGGCCTTCCGGAGTTGATCCGCCGCCCCGAGCAGCCGGGCGGCCCGCCCGAAATCCTGATGGGCGAAGAACACGGTGGCGCAGCCGTAGAGCACTTCGGCCAGCCCGAACCGGTCCTGCAGCTCGAGGTGCACCGTCAGGCTTTCGCGGTAGAGCTCCCCTGCCCGGTCGTGGTCGCCCCGCGCCAGGGCGACTTTGGCCATGATCCTCAGCGCGATCGCGAGACTGGGCCGCCGTCCCAGCTCGACGGCCATCGTCGTGGCGCGCTGCAGCAGCTCCGCGGCGCGTTCGTACTGCTCCTGGCGAAACGTCGCGGTGCCGAGGTTGATCAGCGACGACAGCACGCAGATCTTGTGACCCATCTCAGAGCACAGGGAGAGCGTCTCCTCGGAGAGCTCCGCGGCCCGGGCATAGTTGCCCTGATCCAGTTCCAGGACCGCCATCTCCATCCCGATACCCGCGCGGTCCAGGACATTGCCAAGCTCCACCGCCAGAGCCTGCGCCTCGGCGAGCAGGATCCGCGCGCGCTCGTACTCCCCCCGATGCTCGGCCACCGAACCAAGCGCCGCCAGGGCGGCGGTCAGGCCCCACTTGTCTCCTGACGCGCGCCACAGCGCCAGGCTGTCGGCGCAGAGCGTCTGCGCGCGCTCGAAGTCGCCCTGATAGAGCGCCATGACCCCCATGATCCGCAGCGCCTCGGCCTGGGCGGACCGCAGGTTCGACGCCTGACCGAGCGTAATGCTTTCCTGAAGGTATGCCGCAGCGTGCCCGTAGTCGCCCCGCCGGCGGTGGAGGTTCCCCAGGACGTTGAGGATGAGCGCGACGCCGAGCTGGTTGTCCTGCTGCCGTGTCATCGTCAGCGCCGATTGGGCCAGCTCCTCGGCCCGGGCGAGGTCGCCTTGCTCCTGGACCAGCACCGAGCAGGCGTACAGCGCTTTGGCGCGTGGAGGGGTGGGCGTCGCGGCGCACTTCGTCAGCGCCCCTTCCAGCCACCGCCGGCCCTCGCTCAGATATCCGTGCATGAGCCAGAACCGTCCCAGCGTGCCGGCGAGCTGTAGTCCCTGCTCGGCGTCGCCCCGGCCTTCGGTGGTCCACTCCAGCGCGCTCCGCAGGTTTCCGAGCTCTCGTTCCAGCACCTCGAGCGCCGCAACCTGATCGGGCCCCCACAGACGCCGCTCTTCGCTCTCGGCCACGACCATGTACCAGCCCAGATGCCGTTCGCGGATCGTCTGCTCTTCTCCGGATTCGGTCAGCTTCTCGAGGCTGTACTGGCGAACGGTCTCCAGCATGCGGTAGCGCACGTCGCCGTTGAGTCCCTCGGTGACCACAAGGGATTTGTCCACCAGGCGCGCCAGCAGGTCGAGGATGTCTTCCAGCTCCACGCCGCTGCCCGAGCAGATCGTCTCGACCGCCTCCAGAGAAAAGCTCCCCGCGAAAACTGAGAGACGCCTGAACAGGATGCGTTCCTCCTCGCTGAGGAGGTCGAAGCTCCAGTCCATCGTCGCTCTCAGGGTCTGGTGGTGCGTGAGCCCGGTGCGGGCGCCGCCCACCAGGAGGCGGAACCGGTCCTCCAGGCGCGTGGCAATCTTCTCCACCGGCAGCGACTTCACGCGCGCCGCCGCGAGCTCGATGGCCAGCGGGATCCCGTCCAGCTGATCCACGATCTGACGGACTGCGGGGGCATTCGCCTCGGACAGCGCGAACGACGGACTGCTGGCCGCCGCGCGGTCGATGAACAGACGGATCGACTCGAATTCTTGCAGCTCTTCAAGCCGGATGCGGGCACGGGGGGCGGGGCGCCGGAGCGGGGGAACACGATAGACGACTTCCCCCGGAATGCCCAGGCCCTCCCGGCTCGTGGCCAGGATGCGTAGGTTGGGGCAGGCTTTGAGCAGCGCGTGCGCGAGCTTCGCCGCCGCCTCCACGAGATGCTCGCAGTTATCAAGCAGCAGGAGGACCTTTTTGGGGCGGAGATAGTCCAGCAGGAGATCGAGGAGCGGGCGTCCCGGCAACTCTCGAAGGCCCAGAGTGGACGCCACCGCCTGCGGCACCAACCCCGGATCGGAGACGGCGGCTAGCTCAACCTGCCAGACGCCTCGTGGGAAATCAGCCAGCAGCTCGAATGCGACCTGTACGGACAGCCGCGTCTTCCCTGTCCCCCCGGGACCCGCCAGCGTGACCAGCCGATCCGAGATCAGTTGTTGCCTGACCTCGCCCACCTCACGCTCCCGGCCGACGAACGTCGTCAGGAGCTGCGGGAGGTTGTTGGTGACGACGTCCAGCGACTTGAGAGGCGGGAACTCGGCCGTCAGGCCGGGGATGATCAGCTGAAAGAGATGCTCCGGGTGCGGAATACCCTTGAACCGATGCTCGCCGAGGTCCCTGACGGTGACGCCTTCGGGCAGGGCCTCGCGGGCCAGGGCATACGTCCGCTCCGACAGCACCACCTGCCCGCCGTGGCCCGAGGCGCCGATGCGCGCCGCCCGGTGCACGTCGACGCCCACGTAGTTGTGCTCGGTCAGCAGGGGTTCGCCGGTGTGGATTCCCATGCGGATGCGCAGCGGCGAGCCGTGTTCCCAGGGATGCTCGGCGAGTTGGCGCTGTCCTGCGACCGCCGCTCCCACGGCATCCCAGGCGCGCGAGAACGCGACAAAGAACGCGTCCCCCTCGATGTCGACGACCGCCCCCTGATGGTGGGCGAAGACCTCACGCAGGATGCGGTGATGCGCGCCGATGACCCGGCTGTAGGCTTGATCCCCGAGCTGGTGGAGGAGCTCGGTGGACCCTTCGACGTCCGTGAACATGAGGGTCACGGTCCCGCTGGGAAGGTCGGTCCGCGTCTCCATGGCCGTCCGTGGGGGGTTTCCTTCGGCTCGCCGGCGGCTCCGGCCTTCCTCCCACCCGCCGCCCCAGCGCCCCCGGAACCCAGGGCGAACACCCGCCCGTGCGCCTGCGTATCTGAGAGCAGATCTCATACTGGAGGGGGATGAACAGATGTCTGTTCGCGTCGGCGCGGTCATCGCTACCCTGCTCATCGCGACGCTGGCACTCCCGCAGATCGCGTCCGCCCAGGAAGTGGCCCTCACCGGTGTCGTGCTCCGCATCGATGCCGGTCAGGGCGTGTTCTGGCTGCAGGAGTATGGGGGTCAGGGACGCGTGTGGTCCGTACGAATGACGAATCTTGGGACGCCCGGCATTCAACCCGGCGCGGGAATCCAGGTCGGCGACGTGGTTGAGGTCCGCGGCGCGGTGATCGGCCCCGGTACCCTGCTGGCCCGCGGCGCCACCGTCCGATCCCGCGGTGGAGCGCCGGGGATCGGCACCGGCCCCGGGATCGGCGCACCTCCCCCGGGCATTGCCCGGCCCGGGCAGCGGATCGAGTTCGAGGGGGTCATCGTGGCCATGGACCGCTACCGTCAGGGTCTCCTGCAGGTGCAGGACTGGCGGCGGTCTCTCCCCGGCGCGATCTGGACGGTCCGGCTGACCGGGCAGACCCGCATCGAGACGCGCGACCGGCGCCGGTGGGATGACGACGACGACCGGTGGGGAGACGACGGCCGGGGGATCCAGGCAGCCGGGCGGCTCCTGCGCGTCGGTGATCTGGTGACCGTGGAAGGCCGGGTGGCCGGCAGCCAGATCCTGGCCGAAGAGATCACCGTTCGAGGACGCGGCTACGCGCCTCCGCGCTCGGGCCCCTATCCGCAGCCGGCCCCTTACCCGACGGCCGGCTGGCAGACCGTGATCCTGGCCCCGCAGGCCGGCTCGGAGGTCTCCGGCTCCGAGTTCACGGTCGTCGGCCGGACCCTGCCGGGCGCGCAGGTACAGGTCCACGTCCAGGCGCGGTGGAGCGTCTTCCAGGTGCAGGTGGCCAACAGCACCGTGACGGCCGATCAGAGCGGGATCTTCATCCTGGCCGTACGTCCCACCATGCGCGTGCCGGGAGCGACGTACACGATCACGGCCACGCCGCACTATCAGGGCGTCGCCATGCCCCCGGTGACCGTGACCGTCCGCCAGATCTAGGGCGGCGCGAGGATCACCGCGGGGATCACGCGGCGCGTCCGCCGCTGGTAGCGCGCGTAGCCGGGATACGCCTGCACGGCCCGCTGCCACAACCGTGCGCGCTCCGCGCCCCCTGCCGCGCGCGCACTGACGGAAATGGTGTGGGAGCCGACCTGGATCTCAGCGAACCCGTGCGCCCTAAGGTTCCTATACCAGTGGGGATGCCGGCCCGCGCCGCCGTTAGAGGCGATGACAACGTACCGTGACCCGTCGGGGAGGTAGGTAAGGGCCACGCAGTGAGGCCGGCCCGTCCGCCGGCCTCGGGTGCGCAGCAGCAACACGGGCATCCCGACGACCCGGCCGCCGAGCCGGCCGCCCGTCCGCGCGTAGATCCAGCGGTGCAGGCCCCAGAGCAGCGGCACGATCCACCGGCGCATGGGCATGTCGTGTGAGTTCCGGCTTCGTCGTGGCAGTCCTCGCCCTCGAGTGGCCGGAACGAGGCCCGCGGCGCATCGCGCCCCTGAGCGGGAGCGCACTCGCTGTGAGGATAAGAACTCACTATGAACGCTCCGGCCGACTCCTTCCGCCTCACCGCGACCGCGCAGCACTTTGCCGGTATGCTTCGACCGTGCTCGCCAACGGGAGCCACTCGACAACGAGACACCGGTGCAGGCAGAGACCTTCCGTGACTACGCGCAGGCGCTCGACATGCACGAGGGGACGCTTAAGACATTGTACACCTGGACGCCAGGGGCGAAGGCCATCCGGGTCAACGTGACCACGCTGGTAAGCCAGGAGGATGTCCATCTGGCCGCGACCCGGCTGATCCTCAGGCCCCAGTTCACAGGCATGATCCGGGGCCCGCCGTGACCGCAGCGGGCACGTCCGGCTGGATCGCCGCCCCGGCTAACCGTGCAGGATCGCGCCCGCGTCAGTATAGGACGCGGGCGGCGCGGCCTCGAAGAGGTCCAGCACCATGGATGTCGGGACCTTGCCGATCCGCGTCGACAAGAGCCACCTCATCACGATCGGCGAGCGCCTCTACACGGAGAGCGTCGAGCTCATCCGCGAACTCGTGAACAACGCGTACGATGCCGATGCCACCGAGGTCCATGTCACGATCGACCCTCAGGAAGTGCGCGTCAGCGACAACGGCCTGGGGATGGATCTGGACGGTCTGCGCGAGTACTTCACCATCGGCACGCCGGAGAAACGGCTGCACCCGCGCTCACCGAAATACCACCGGCTGCGCATCGGGCAGTTCGGGATCGGCAAGTTCGCCACGCTGTCCGCCTGTGAGCGGTTCACGGTGCTCACGCAACGGGCCGACTTCGCGGCGGAAGTTCTCTTCGACAAGGAGGAGTGGGAACGCGCCGGAGACCGCTGGGACCTCCCCCTCCGGCGGCTTCCGGCGGATCCGCGCCGCAGCGACGGTACGACGGTCACGCTGTCCCGGCTGCGCCGCGCGTTCGATCCCGCCGAAGTGGAGCGGCTCCTGCTGGAAAGCGTCCCGTTGCGCGCGCCGGAGTTCGCCGTCTTCCTGAACGGGCGGCGGCTGGTCCCGCTGCAGTTGCCGGGGCACCGCATCCCGATCCTGGAGGGCACCGCCTACGGCCCCATCCACGGAGAGATCGTGGTCCTGCCGGCGCATCTGGCCTCGACCAGCGACATGGGGGTCGAGGTCAAGGTCCGCCAGGTGACCGTGAGACGGGAGTTGTTCGGCATGGAAGCCTGGGGACGAGACGCCGCCCGCATCCGGGGGATGGTCCACGCCGATTTCCTGCCCGTGACCGCGGACCGGTCGGGTTTCCTCAGGGACAGCGCGGAATACCAGGCGTTCGGCGCGGCCATGGCCGGGGTGATCGAAGAAGTCCGGCAGACGCTCGGGCGCCTGTCCGACCGTAAGGAGCGGCAGCGGGCGCGCCAGGCCGTCCGGGAGGCCTTCCGTCGGGTGCAGCAGGCCCTGGCCAGGAATCCGGAGCTATCGCCGTTCGGACCGGTGGCGTTCGCCACGCCGGAACCCCGGACCACAGGAGGAGGGGGCGTGGTCCCCGAGGGTCGCCGCCCGGAGAAGGGCGAGCCGGAGGGCGCGCAGACAGCCGCCGGCGATAGGGAACAGCCCGTCGAGGCCCCCAGCACGCATGGGGAAACCGCGTCGCTCTCCGCACCTGCTCCGCAGCCGCGCCGGCGCAAGCCGCGCGCCCGGCGACTCACGCCGAACGCGGTCGTGCATCGCACCCGGCTGGGGGAGTCAGGTGTCACCATCGCGCTCGATCATTTCGGACCGAGCGGCGCAGAGGCATTCCACGAAGGGACGACCATCTACATCAACAAAGACCATCCGCTGTTCCTCCGGCAGAGCCGGCGCAGGGAAACCTACACGCTCCACCTGGCCCGTCTGCTCACCCAGGAGATCAGCCTCATGAAGGACCCTCGCAGCCCGCGGCAGGCCTTCGAGCGTCAGAGCAAGTTGATGCGTGACGCGTTTGTCGATGACCTCGCGTGATTCAGCGCCTGAATCCCGTACCCTTGAAGAGCCACGGAAGAACCTTCCGTGGTCGGGCGTGCCCTCTGCATGAGTGACTGGGGAACCCAGTACCCTAAGCGATCAGGGTGCCAAGCTTCTGCAGGGCCTCAGCGATGGTGTGCCCGGACAGCCGGCAGACGAAGGCCGCCTGCCTGGCCCTCCAGTCCAGACTCCTGATCTGATCGGAGAGGATGACCCCGCTCACGGGGAGACCTTCGGGAATCGGCACTTCAAAGGGATAGCCCTTCGCCCGGGTGGTGATTGGACAAAGGATCGCGAGCCCCGCTCTCGCGTTGTAGGTCGCCGGCGACACAACCAGCGCAGGACGCCGGCCCGCCTGCTCACGACCAGCCTGAGGGATCAGCGAAATCCAGACCACATCACCGCGCCGGGGCGCGTATCGGCGCGGCACTTACACCGCCTCCCGCCCGACCGCCGCTCCCCAGTCAACCTCGGTATGGATATTGTCCCGGGTGATCTGCGCAAGTAGCTGGCGCAGTGTGTATCTGCGCCGCCGGACGGGCGATGCGACAAGCTTCCGACCACGAATGGAGAGGTCGAGCACCGTCCCTTCATCCACTTCCACCTCGACCGCAAACGGCTTGGGGATGCGAAGGGCCAGGCTGTTTCCCCATTTCCGCACCTTGACGCGCACCCGCCTCACCTCCAGGAATTGACGACCGGCTTCGTCAGGGAGCGTCCGAGACTGTATCTACAATGATGATACGCCATGGTCTGGCACTCGTGCAAGAGGCGGGTCCCCCGGGTGAACTTCGAACTGCCGAAGCGGATTTTGAGCGGCTCGTGCAACCCGAGATCGTGAAATTCGCAGCCTAGCGGCGCGCCTGCCTCGCGTCCTCGGCGCGGTCGGCGGCACCTGGGCAACCGGCAAAGCGCGGCCGGCGGGCGTCAGCGCGCCGACGGACGGATTCTGCGGCGGACCACGGGTCTCGTCTGCTTCCGCCGGGCCACTTCTCGGAACCCGGCCCGGTCGTACATCGACTTCGCCCCAAACCACATGGAGAGGGGATCGCTGCGCGCGGCCTTGTCCACGGGATAGGCTTCCAGGAGGGTGGCTCCTTGCGATTTCGCGTACTCGATCGCCCCGGTGAGGAGCGCCTCGGAGATCCCCCGGCCGCGCTCGCGGGCGTCGACGAAGAAGCAGACAATGGACCACATGGGTTGATCGTCCACGGGCTTCATGATCGGAGAGTTCGCGAGCCGGGGATACTCCTGACGAGGTCCGACCGAGATCCAGCCGACGGGTCGGCGGTCCCGATAGGCGAGGAGGCCGGGCACGGTGCCGGATGCCACCAGATCCTTCATCGCCCGCTTGTTGCCCTCCGGATCGTACTCCCGGTCGCGCGTCTTCCGATAATACATGCACCAGCAGTGCCGGAGGATCGAGTTGCCGCGCCCGCCGGCGAGCGTGGCGAAGTCCTCCCAGCGCTCCGGCGTGAGCGGGCGCACATCCAGCGCCTGCTGATGAGTACGCTTGCGCATGCGCCACCTCAGCCGTCGTCAATCCGCTGATGGAGAAGCATCTCTCTCCATCCGTGGGTGTGTGATCTGACGATACCTCATCGAGGATGCGTTGGAGCGACCCCTCGGAGCCATTCAGCCAAGCGCTGTGTGCGTGGATGGCCCAGTCCCCAGGTGGAGTCAGACCATGGAGTCTGACCGCATAGAAGCAGAGAGGGCTGCTCCGAAGAGCAGCCCTCCAGCTGAAAACTGCATGTGGAAGGGGCCGTCGGAACCCTGGCCACCACCGCGGATGACCAGTGCACCGGTTCTCCTTAGAAAGGAGGTGATCCAGCCGCACGTTCCCGTACGGCTACCTTGTTCGTGTTGGCCCCCGTGTCGCCACGGGGCACGGACTATATCTTCATCCTGAAGGCGTCCCTTCAGGAGCCGGCGTGTAGTCTCTGAGGGGTCAACCGGGTTGTGCCGGCGACTTCCCTGCTGATTGTCCGCATCACCCGACGCATTGTCACTCGAGTAGCTAGGCACAGTGCTTTCGAACCCTCGAGTAGCGCGGGATCCATCGCGGAGGTTCCAGCATATAGCCGGGTTTCGCACCTGCCGTTGCCGGCAGGGGTCGCAACTGGGTGGTTACGACTTCACCCCAATCATCGACCCCACCTTCGACAGCTCCCTCCCTTGCGGGTTAGGCCGCTGGCTTCGGGTGGAACCGACTCTCGTGGTGTGACGGGCGGTGTGTACAAGGCCCGGGAACGTATTCACCGCAGTGGTGCTGACCTGCGGTTACTAGCGATTCCGGCTTCACGGAGGCGGGTTGCAGCCTCCGATCCGAACTGAGGCCCGGTTTGTGGGATTAGCGCCTCCTCGCGGAGTGGCAACCCATTGTCCGGGCCATTGTAGCATGTGTGTAGCCCAGGGCATAAGGGGCATGATGACTTGACGTCATCCCCGCCTTCCTCCGGCTCGTCGCCGGCAGTCTCCTTAGAGTGCCCGGCATCACCCGCTGGCAACTAAGGACAGGGGTTGCGCTCGTTGCGGGACTTAACCCAACACCTCACGG
>Ga0209172_10004551_pt1 | contig 18429 bp, 14 predicted proteins | sample LarsenN4metaG_FD_184113 | JGI IMG/M metagenome (GOLD analysis project Ga0209172, IMG submission 184113) | Hot spring sediment bacterial and archeal communities from British Columbia, Canada, to study Microbial Dark Matter (Phase II) - Larsen... ... | reverse complement strand
CGCCCGGACCTCCCCCGCCGCCCATCCCGAGATCGGGCGCCGGCGCACCTTCGCGATCATCTCGCACCCCGACGCCGGCAAGACGACGCTGACCGAGAAGTTCCTGCTCTTCGGCGGCGCGATCCAGATGGCCGGCCAGGTCCGCGCCAAGGGCGAGGCCCGCCGCACCCGGTCCGACTTCATGAAGCTCGAACAGGAACGCGGCATCTCGGTCAGCGCCTCGGCGATGTCCTTCGACTACCGCGAATTCCGCTTCAACCTCGTGGACACGCCCGGCCACAGCGACTTTTCCGAGGACACCTACCGCACGCTGACCGCCGTCGATGCGGCGATCATGGTGATCGACGGGGCCAAGGGCGTGGAATCCCAGACCCGCAAGCTGTTCGAGGTCTGCCGGCTGCGCGACCTGCCGATCCTGACCTTCTGCAACAAGATGGACCGCGAAAGCCGCGACACCTTCGCCATCATCGACGAGATCCAGGACAGCCTCGCCATCGACGTCACGCCGGCAAGCTGGCCGATCGGCATGGGGCGCGACTTCATCGGCGCCTACGACCTGCTGCACGACCGGCTCGAGATCATGGACCGCGCCGACCGCAACCGGGTGGCGGAATCGGTCAGGATCAGCGGCGTGGACGACCCGAAACTGGCCGAATACATCCCCGCCGACCTGCTCGCGAAGTTCCACGAGGAGCTGGAGATGGCGCGCGCGCTCCTGCCCGCCTTCGACCGCGCGGCCTTCCTCGGCGGCGCGCTGACGCCGATCTGGTTCGGCTCGGCGATCAACTCCTTCGGGGTGAAGGAGCTGATGGACGGCATCGGCGAATACGGCCCCCCGCCGCAGCCGCAGCAGGCCGCCGAGCGCCGGATCGACCCCGGCGAGCCCGCCGTGACCGGCTTCGTCTTCAAGGTCCAGGCCAACATGGACCCCCGCCACCGCGACCGGGTGGCCTTCGTCCGCCTCGCCTCGGGGCACTTCGAACGCGGCATGAAGCTCTTCCACGTCCGCACCGGCAAGCCGATGGCGGTGACGAACCCCGTCCTCTTCCTCGCCGCCGACCGCGAGCTTGCCGAAGAGGCCTGGGCGGGCGACATCATGGGCATCCCCAATCACGGCCAGCTGCGCATCGGCGACGCGCTGACCGAGGGCGAATCCCTGCGCTTCACCGGCATCCCGTCCTTCGCGCCCGAGCTTCTCCAGACCGTCCGCGCGCTCGACCCGATGAAGGCCAAGCATCTCGACAAGGCGCTGATGCAGTTCGCCGAGGAGGGCGCGGCCAAGGTCTTCCGCCCCGCGGTCGGCTCGGGCTACATCGTCGGGGTGGTCGGCGCGCTCCAGTTCGACGTGCTGGCGAGCCGGATCGCGACGGAATACGCGCTGCCGGTGCGCTTCGAGCCGACGCAATGGACCTCGGCGCGCTGGGTCTCGGGGCCGAAGGCCGAGGTCGAGGCCTTCGCCGCCGCCAACCGCGGCCACATGGCCACCGACAGCGACGGCGATCTCGTCTATCTCACGCGCCTGCAATGGGACATCGACCGCGTCGCGCGCGACCATCCCGGGGTGCGGCTGACCGCGACCAAGGAGATGATGGTCTGAGGCGCGGGCGGGCAGACCGGCGGGCGGAGGGAAGGCCGGGCGCAGGCACCGCCCGGCCCCGGCCTGCCGGATGCAGGGCAGCGCGCCGGTCCCGGACGCAACGGCCTGACGGAAGGGGGGCCTTGGTGGCGCCGCCGGCGCCGCCGCCGTCGCCGGTGCCGACGCCGGCGCCAATCGTGAACGCTTTCCTAACGCGGTCGCCAACCCGTTGATTTTCCTGGGCCGGACAGGGTGTCCCACGCTGGGACACCCGCGCCGGGAGCGCCGCGGAGGCCGCTACAGGACGGTCAGATCCAGCGTCACCTGGGCCGATCCGGCCAGCAGCTTCGAGATCGGGCAGGCCGTCTTGGCCGTCTCCGCCAGCGCGCGCAGCTTCGCCGCCTCGGCCGGGGCCTTCACCTTCACCGCCAGCGCCGAGGACAGGACCGTCGGCCCGCCCTCGGTCGCGGGGTCGAGCGTCACCGTCGCCACCGCCTCGATCGTCTCCGCCACGATCCCCTCGCCCGACATCAGCGCCGACAGGAACATCGCGTAGCAGCCGGCATGGGCGGCCCCGATCAGCTCCTCGGGATTGGCGCCCCTGGCGTCCGAGAAGCGCGTCGCATGGGTATAGGGCGTGCCGGCCAGCGCGCCGCTGCCGGTGCTCAGCGTGCCGCCCCCCTCCTTCAGCGTCCCCTTCCAGACGGCGGTCGCGGTCTTGCGGATCATCAGCGTTTCCTCCTTGGCTCCGGTGCCCACCAGATAGCACGGCCGCGCCCGCCTCACAGGCCCCCGCGCCATGATTCCGCCGCGCGTTCACATCTCGCGCGCCGCGATGACGACCCTGCGGCGATTCGGGGGCGGGAACTCCCCTTCCGGTTGAAAGGCCAGCGATTCCAGTGGCAAATTTTCGCAATCTGCAAAGAATCTGTCGCGTTCCACGATAGACTTCGGCGGAATCGTGCCGCTACTATCCGCGCTGCGGCACAAATCCGCACGGGAAGACCCTTCTGTGTCATGGGGGATGACAAACGGAATCTCTGCCCCAAAATTGTCTTAATCGGACGGCCTAGTGGCCTCGACGCACGAACAACCCGCGGCTCCACACCAGGCCAACGGTTCCGGAATTTGACCAAAAGACATTTTCATCACTTCACACCCAACACCACCCCAGCCAACGATGCCGCCCGCCCAAGCGGGCGGCATCATCCTTTCCGGGGGCCGGCGATTGACCCGCGCCCGCGCTTCCTGTAAGGCCGCGCCACCCGCAATGTGGCGGGCACCGCCGGGACGCCCGGAACCCTGCGTCCCCTGACCTCGCGGCCCGATGCCGCCTGACTGGACGCCGATGACGAAATTCTCCGACCTGAAGCTGGACCCGCTGGTCCTGCAAGCCGTGACCGATGCGGGTTACGAAACCCCCACCCCGATCCAGGCCGGCGCGATCCCGCCCGCGCTCGAGGGCCGCGACGTCCTCGGCATCGCCCAGACCGGCACCGGCAAGACGGCGGGCTTCGTCCTGCCGATGATCACCCTGCTCGGCCGCGGGCGCGCCCGGGCGCGGATGCCGCGCTCGCTGGTCCTCGCCCCGACGCGCGAGCTCGCCGCCCAGGTCGCCGAGCAGTTCGACAAGTACGCGCGCTATACCAAGCTGACCAAGGCGCTGCTGATCGGCGGCGTCGCCTTCGGCGAGCAGGACCGGCTGATCGACCGCGGCGTCGATGTGCTGATCGCCACCCCCGGCCGCCTGCTCGACCATTTCGAACGCGGCAAGCTCCTTCTCACCGGCGTCCAGATCATGGTCGTGGACGAGGCCGACCGGATGCTCGACATGGGCTTCATCCCCGACATCGAGCGCATCTTCCAGCTCACCCCCTTCACCCGCCAGACGCTGTTCTTCAGCGCCACCATGGCGCCCGAGATCGAGCGCATCACCAACACCTTCCTGCATGCGCCCGCCAAGATCGAGGTGGCCCGCCAGGCGACGACCTCCGAGACGATCGACCAGCGGCTGGTGCGGATCGAGCCGGCGCGCCGCGACCTCGCCGCCAAGAACAAGCGCGAGCTCCTGCGCGCGCTGATCCGCGCCGAGGGCGAGGCCTGCACCAATGCGATCCTGTTCTGCAACCGCAAGACCGAAGTGGACGTGCTGGCCAAGTCGATGAAGGCGCACGGCTTCGACGCCGCCCCGATCCACGGCGATCTCGACCAGAGCCAGCGGATGCGCACGCTCGAGGGCTTCCGCGAAGGGTCGCTGCGCTTCCTCGTCGCCTCGGACGTGGCGGCGCGCGGCCTCGACATCCCGGCCGTCAGCCACGTCTTCAACTTCGACGTCCCCAGCCATGCCGAGGACTACGTGCACCGGATCGGCCGCACCGGCCGCGCCGGGCGCCGCGGCGTGGCGATCACCATCGCGACGCCGGCCGACGCCAAGTATCTCGCCGCCATCGAGGCGTTGATCAAGCAGCCGATCCCGCCCTTCCCCCTGCCCGAAGGCTTCGTGCCGTCCTCGGGGCCGGCGCGCGAGGGCGATGCCCGCCGCGCCCCGCGCGACCGCCGGGCCGGCGAAGGCCGCCGCGGTCCGCGCCCGCCGGTGCCGCATGGCGAGGTCGCGGCGATGGAGCCCGTCGCCGCCCCGCCGCAGGCGGAGCCTGCCGGCCCCCGCGCCCAGGCCGACCGGCGCGAGGGACGCCGCCGCGACGCGCCGCGCGACGGGACCCGACCCGAGGCGGCCCGGCCCGACGAGAAGCGGCCCGAGACGCAGCGCCACGAGACGCAGCGCCACGCGCCGAAGCGGCACGAGGCGAAGGGACATGAGGCCAAACGCCACGACCCGTCCCGGCGCGAGGCGGAAGGCACCGTGGTCGGGATGGGCGACCACATGCCGGATTTCCTGATGCGCCCGGTCGCGCCGCCGAAGCGGGTCGAGGACTGACGCCGGACACCCGCCGCCCCCCCGCCCGGTTCAGGTCCTTTCCACCGGCTTCGACTGCATCCGCCCGACCGTCTCGCGCTCGGCGCGCCGGCAGGAAACCGGCGGCAGACCGGCCCGGATCAGCCGCGCGTCCTCGAGCACGCGGTCGCCGATCTCCAGCAGCGCCGAGGCCAGCGCCCCCGCCCGGTGCGCCGAGAACAGCATGTTCGGCACCCGCCGCAGCGGCGAGGACGGCGCCAGCGGCTCTTCCGGCCAGACATCGCTCGCCACCCGGATGCGGCCCGCGGCCGCCGCCTCGGCCAGCGCGTCGAAATCCGCCACCGCCGCCCGCGACAGGATCAGCAGCATCGCCCCCGGCGGCATCCGCGCGATCGCCGCCCGGTCGATCAGCTTCGTGCTTTCGGCGGTGACGGTGGCCGTCACGAAGACGACGCGGTTCTCCGCCATCAGCCGCTCGAGCGGCACCGGCTCCACCCCCAGCCGCCGCAGATGCCCGTCGGGCAGCCAGGGGTCGAAGACCTGCACCACCGGCGCAAGGCCCGCGAGCACGCGGTGGACCGCCCGGCCGAGGTCGCCATAGCCCGCGATCCCGACCCGCGCCCCGGTCAGGAGTTCGGCCCCGGCATTGCCGGCCAGCCCCCATGCCTCCCGCCCGGCGGCGAAATCGGCATGGGCGCCGTGGATGTTGCGCGCCAGCGACAGCGCCATGCCCAGCGCCATCTCGGCGACCGGCAGCGCGAAGACGGCGCCCGGCGCCAGGACATGGACCCCGCGCCGGAAGCATTCGGCATAATCGACATTCGGGTAGAAGTTGGTCTCGACGTTGAAGATCGCCCGCAGCCCCGGCGCCATGTCCAGCCGGTCGCGCCCCATCGCCTGCTGGCCGATGACGATCCCGGCATCGGGAAGGTGGCGGGCATAGAAGGCGTCGCGGTCGCCCCCGCCCGTCCATTCCGCCACCGCGAAGTCCTGCCGCAGGGCCGCCAGCGCCGCGGGGCGGAAGATCTCGGCCGTCGTCCGGGGTTCGGGGTCGAGGATCAGCTTCATCCGCCCGTCTCCTTCGCGCCTACACGCCCAGCCGCGCCGCCAGCAGGCCGGGATCGGCGCGCAGCGCGGCGGCCGAAACGATCTCGCGCGTCGCCCCGCCCTCGATGAAGGCGACACGGTCGGCGACCGAAAGGATCGCGTCCACCCGCTGCTCGACCAGCACCACGGCGACGCCCTCCTGCTTCAGCCCCTTCACCACGTCGCGGATCGCCGCGATCATCGACGGCTGCAACCCCTCGGTCGGCTCGTCGAGCAGCAGGACCTTCGGCTCCAGGCACAGCGCCCGCGCGATCGCCAGCATCTGCTGCTCGCCCCCCGACAGCGTGTCGGCGCGCTGGTCCATCCGCTCGCGCAGGCGCGGGAACATGGCGAGCGCATGGGCCAGCGCGCCGTGGCGCCCGCGCGGCGGCCGGCCCCGCGCCTGCAGGCCGATCTCGAGGTTCTCCGCCACCGTCAGCCCGCCGAACAGCCGCCGCCCCTGCGGCACATAGCCGATGCCGCGGCGCGGGACCATGTGCGCCGGCAGGCCCGAGACCGTCTCGCCCGCCAGCCGGACCGTGCCGCCGCTCAGCGGCAGCAGGCCCATCACCGCCTTCAGGGCCGTCGTCTTGCCGGCGCCGTTGCGCCCGGTCAGGCACAGGATCTCGCCGATTGCCACCGCGAAGGACAGGCCGCGCAGCACCCTGACCGGCCCGTATCCGCCGCTGATCGACTCCACCTCCAGCATCAGTCCGTTCCCAGATAGGCGGCCTGGACCCGGGCATCGGCCCGGATCGCCTCGGGCGCGCCCTCGGCCAGCACGGCGCCGGCATTGAGCACCGTGATCCGCGTCGCGAGCGCCATCACCACCGCCATGTTGTGCTCGATGAGCAGGACCGTCGTCTCCGGCACCAGCGACCGGACGAGGGCGTTGAAGGCGGCGATCTCGCCGTCGGACAGGCCCTGCGTCGGCTCGTCGAGGATCAGCACCCGCGGCGACTGGGCAAGGCCCATCGCCACCTCGAGAAGCCGCTGGTGGCCATAGCTCAGCGCGCCGGCCGTCGCGCCGCCCTGCGCCTCCAGCCCGACGCGCGCCAGCACCGCCGCCGCCTGCGCCTGCACCGCGCGCTCGTGGCGCTCGCTCCGGCGCAGGGCCAGCGCCACGTTCTCGGCCACCGTCAGGCGCTGGAAGACCGAGGTGACCTGGAACGTGTAGGCCATGCCGCGGGCGACGCGGGCATGGGCGGGCAGGCGCGTGATGTCCCGGCCGCCCAGCGCGATGGTCCCGGAGGTGGGCGCGATGCGCCCGATCAGCATCGAGACGAAGGTCGTCTTGCCCGCCCCGTTGGGGCCGATCAGGGCCCGGACCTCGCCGGGCACAAGGTCGAAATCCACCCCGTCCACGGCCGTCAGGCCGCCGAAGCGCCGCGTCAGCCCGCGCGTGGACAGGAGCGGGGTCGCCGCGGTCACGGCAGCCACCCCAGGCGCCGCCGCACCAGGCCCATGATCCCGAGCGGCAGGAACAGCGTCAGCAGGATCAGCGCCAGCCCGGCGAGCAGCATGTAGGCCGGCGTGACATCGGCGGCCCAGTCGATCAGGTAGAACATGAACAGCGTGCCGACGAAGGGGCCGATGACGGTGCCCGCCCCGCCGAGCAGGACCCAGAGCAGGGGCAGGATCGAATACTGGACGGTGGCGAAACTCGCCCCCGCATAGCCGAAGAGAAGCGCGAAGGCCGCGCCCCCGGCGGCCGAATAGGTCGCCGACAGGACCGTCGCCAGCAGCTTGAAGCCATGCGTGTCGTAGCCGAGCAGCCGCGCGCGGTCCTCGTTCTCGCGGATGGCGACCAGCACCCGCCCGGTGCGGTGGCGCACGATCCACAGGAGGGCGGCCAGCGCCACCGCGAACAGCGCCCAGGCGGCGGCATAGCGCGCCGCGGGCTGCGTCAGGTCGATCCCGGCGATCCGGCGCGCCGCCTGCGGGATGGTGAATCCCTCGTCCCCGCGCGTCCAGGCCCCGGCAAGCAGGATCGTCAGGTAGCCCGCCTGCGCGAACATCAGCGTCACGATCATGAAGGCGACGCCCGTGGTCCGCAGCGCCAGGAGCCCGACGCCAAGGCCCGCGGCCGCCCCGGCCGCCAGCGCGGCCAGGAAGGCCGGCGCGACCGACAGGCCGAGATGCTGCATCGGCAGCGCCAGCCCGTACATCCCCGCCGCGAAGAACAGCGCATGGCCGAGCGACAGGAGGCCGGTATAGCCGAACAGCAGGTTGTAGCCCATCGCATAGACGGCCAGCACCATGATCCGCGCCAGGTTGCCCCGGTGATAGTCGGGCAGCACCCAGTTCAGCGCCAGCAGCACCGCGAGCAGCCCCCCGTGCAGCAGGATGACCCGCCCCCTCTCGCTCATCGCGGGCGCTGCCCGAACAGGCCCTGCGGGCGGAACACCAGCACGAAGGCGACGAGCAGCGTCGCCACGATCTTGGCCAGCGTCGGCGAGAAGAAGACCGAGATGATCCCCTCGCTCATTCCGATCAGCACCGCCGCCGCGATGGTGCCGGCAAGCGAGCCGAGCCCGCCGATGATGACGACGATGATGGACAGCAGCAGCGCATCGCCCCCCATCAGGTAATGCGCCTGCTGGACCGGCACGATCAGCACCCCGGCCAGCGCCGCCAGCCCGGCGCCGAGGCCGAAGGTCAGCGCATAGACGCGCCCGACCGGGATGCCGAAGGCCTGCGCGGTCTCGCGGTCGATCTGGGTCGCGCGCATCAGCAGGCCGGCGCGGGTATGGGTCAGCCCCCGCCGCACCAGCACCAGCACCACGGCGGCCGCGGCGATGACGAACAGCTTGTAGGTGGTGACCGACAGGCCCCAGGGCCAGACGAGGCCCCAGCCCTCGTCGCCGCGGGCGAGCCAGGGCAGGGCGATGCGCATGTTGAAGGGCGGCGCGACGGGGCGCGCCTCGGGGCCGAAGGTCATCAGCGTCGCCTGCTGGAGGATGTAGAGCAGCCCGATCGTCGCCACGATGGTGCGCTCGGGGTCATAGGCGATCCGCTTCAGGATCAGCCCGTCGGCCAGCGCGGCCAGCGTGCCGACGGCGAGCGGCGCGATCACCAGCGCGGCGACGAAGGCGGGCGCCGGCCCGCCGCCGGTGCCCGCCGCCACGAACCAGGCGATGACCGCGCCCAGCATGTAGAACTCGCCATGCGCGACGTTGACCACCCGCATCACGCCGAAGACCAGCGACAGGCCCGCCGCCATCAGGGCGAGCACCGCCGACAGCACCGCGCCCTCGATCAGCGCCAGCATCAGGTGGGGGCCGAACTCCATGCGACCGCGTTACCTCCCGCCCCCGCCCGTCCCGCGCGGGGACGGACGGCCGGCGCCGGCGCCACCGGGCGCCGGCCTCACAGCGGCTGGGTGGTGTAGTCCACCTCGTCGGGATAGAGCGTGTCCTCGATCGAGGACGTGTGCTGGAGGACCAGCTTCCCGCCCTCGACCTTCGAGATGTACTGGTGCCCGAAGACCTGGTGCGTCCGGCCGTTGAACAGCTTGTCGCCCTGCGGATGCTCGTTCGAGGCCGGCATCGTCGTCATCGCCTCGACCGCCTCGATCAGCTTCGCGCGGTCGGCCGGGCCGGCATAGCCCGCCGCCTCCATCCCCGCCTTGATGACGTAGAGCGTCTCCCAGCAGCCGAACATGTGGGCATAGGTGGACACATCCGCCGGATCGCTGACCGAGGCCCCGTTCGCGTCCACCCCGACCGCCGCCCGGAAGTTCTTGTCGAACTCGGTCTGGTTGGCCTGCGCATAGCGCGGGTTGCCTTCCCAGAAATAGGTCCCGTCGAGGAACTCGAGCCCCGGCGAGGCCAGGTCCACCGCCTCGAGGCTGTCGATGAAGCCGAACATCGCCGGCCGCGAGCCGCCGAAGAACTCGCCCAGCTCCTTCACGAAGGTCAGCACCGCGGGCCCGACCATGACGTGGTAGAGCACTTCGGTATCCATCGGGATCTGCGGGAAGTACCTGGTGAACGAGGTTTCGGTCGGCGGCACCGCGATGATGGTGGGGGCCGGCCCGCCCTGGGCCTGGATCGCCGCCGAGAAATAGTCGCGGTGATCGTAGCCGAAGGCGAAGTCGGGGATCATCATCGTCACCTTCTTGCCGAGGTTCTGGGCGACGAAGGGCGCCATTGCCTGGACCTGGCTCTTGACGTCGGTGATGCCGGGCTGGACGGTCCAGCGGTTCAGCATCCCGCTGGCGACGTGGTGGCCCTCCGAGACGACGAAATAGGGGATCTTCAGCTCGCCCGCCCGCGGCGCCGAGCCGATCACGACATGGCTGAACAGCGTGCCGAAGGCGACGTCGCAGTTGGACTGGGTGGCGAACTTCTCGACCACCTCGGCGCCGCGCGCGGGATCGGTCGCGTCGTCCTCGGTGACAAGCTCCACCGGCCGCCCGTTGATCCCGCCGGCATCGTTGATCGCCTTCACCGCGGCCGTCGAGGTGCGGTCGTACCAGTTGCCATAGGCCGCGCCGATGCCGGTCGCGTGCTTCTGGAAGCCGATCCTGATCGGCTCCGATGACTGCGCGTTGGTGTAGCGCGCCCACAGCGGCAGGCTGACGGCGGCGGCGCCGCCGGCGCCCAGCGTCTTCAGCGCGGCACGGCGGGAAAGCGGCTTCGGCTTGGGCAGGATCAGTCCGGTCATGGCAAGCGTCCCTGTTGGTGGCGGCGGGCCCGTCTGTCGGGGCCGTCCTGACATGGCAGTTTCCGCAGCGGCAGCCGTTTGTCCAGTGAGTCGGCCCGCGGCGGGCGGAGCCGCCGGCGCGCGCGCCGGACAGGGGGGGTGCACACAGCGTGCAAGTTGGGGGTTTGCGCCCGGTTGCGGGCGGGGGGTTACACGCACGTGTAACGGCGGGCTTGCACACAGGTGCGGGCCGGAACGCCCCGCGCGCGGGGCGACCGCCGTCGGGGGCATCGGCTCAGCCGCGCCGCAGCCAGACCTTCGTGTCGTGAAAGGCCGCGCCGCCGAAGGGCGCGATCTCGTCGGCGCCGGTCAGCGTGTTGATCCCGCGCCCGCCCTCATGCGCGGCGTTGGGCCACAGCCCCTCGGCGACCAGCGTGCCCTCCGGCTGGCCTGCCGCCGGCGCCGCGTGCAGGATCACGCTCCCGCGCGCGTTGCCGATCTCCACCCGGTCGCCGGCGGCGATGCCCAGCCGCGCCGCGTCCGCCGCCGCGATCAGAAGCGTCGGCCGCCCCTCGCGCTTCACCGATCCCGGCGTCTCCTGGAAGGTCGAGTTCAGGAAGGACCGCGCCGGCGCGGTGACCAGCCGGAACGGATGCGCCGCGTCCGGGGCCTCGTTGACCGCCCAGAAGTCGGGGAAGGCCGGCATCCGGTGCGCCGGGCCGACCAGCCCGTCATTGTCGAAGGGCACGCCCGCCCAGTCCGGGCGGAACCGGAAGCGGCCGTCCGGCCAGGCGAAGCCGCCGGCATAGTGGGCGGTGGCGAAATCGGGCTGGCAGTCGATCCAGCGCGCGCGTTCGAGCCGGTCGAGACCGCCCCAGCCGCTCGCCTTCAGCATCCAGTCGATGTGCTCGCGCGGGGTCATGGCAAAGCCCGGATGCTCCGCCCCCAGCCGCCGGGCCAGTTCGCACTGCACCCAGTGGTTCTCGCGGCATTCGCCGGGAGCCGCGACCAGCTTCGGGCCGAGGAGGAGGTACTGGTGGCCGCCGCCCTTGTAGATGTCGTCGTGCTCGGTGAACATCGTCGCCGGCAGCACGATGTCGGCCATCTTCGCGGTGTCGGTCAGGAACTGCTCGTGGACGACGGTGAACAGGTCCTCGCGCGCCAGGCCCTGCCGGACCAGCGCCTGCTCGGGCGCCACGTTCAGCGGATTGGTGTTCTGCACCAGCAGCGCCGTCACCGGCGGCCCGCCCTTCAGGTCGCGCGCCTGCCCCGTCAGGATCGCGCCGATGCGCGACTGGTCGAGCTGGCGCACCGCCGGGTCGGCGACATCGAGCCCCTCGATCATCGTCTTGTCCAGCCGGTAGATCGCGCCGTTGTTGTGGAACGCCCCGCCGCCCTCGTGCTGCCAGCTTCCCAGCACCGTCGCCACCGAGGCCGCCGCATGCATCGCGACCGCGCCGTTGCGCTGGCGCGTGAAGCCGTAGCCGAGCCGGAAGAAGCTGCGCTTCGTGGTCCCGACGAGGTGCGCGAAGGCCTCGATCTCGGCCTCGGTTAGGCCGGTGATCGCGGCGGCCCAGGCCGGGGTGCGGCCGGCCAGGTGCGCCTCCAGCCCCGCCGGATCGTCGGCGAAGCGGGCCATGTAGGCGCGGTCGGCATGGCCGTCGCGGAAGGCCACGTGCATCACCGCGCAGGCCAGCGCGGCGTCTGTGCCCGGCCGCAGCACCAGCCCCAGATCGGCCTGCCGCACCGTCTCGGTCGGATAGACGTCGATCGCCACGATCCGCGCCCCGCGCGTCCGCCGCGCGTGGACGGCATGGGTCATCACGTTGACCTGCGTCGCCACCGCGTTCGTGCCCCACAGGACGATGCAGTCCGCGACCCGCATCTCGCGCGGGTCGGGCCCCGCCAGCCGCCCGGTCCCGGCGATGAAGCCGGTCCAGGCCGGGGTCACGCAGATCGTGTCGTGGAACCCCGAATAGCGCTTGGCATGGCGCAGCCGGTTGATCCCGTCGCGCTGCACGAGTCCCATCGTCCCGGCATAGTAGTAGGGCCAGACCGTCTCGGGCCCGAGCGCCGCCTCCGCCTTCAGGAACGCCTCGGCGCTGCGCTCCAGCGCCTCGTCCCAGCCGATGCGGCGGAACCGGCCCGATCCCTTCGGCCCGTCGCGCAGGAGGGGATGGAGCAGCCGGTCGGGATGGTTGGCGCGCTCGGCATAGCGGGCGACCTTGGCGCAGATCACCCCGGCGGTGTAGTCCATCTCCGCCCCGCGCACCCGCCCGATGCGGCCGTCGGCGATCTCGACCTCCAGCGCGCAGGTCGAGGGGCAGTCATGCGGGCAGGCCGAGAAGGCGGAGAGCGGTCGGTTCATGCGCCATCGGTGGCACGAACCGGCGCCGGGGTCAAAGCCGGGATCGCGCCTAGATCCCGCGCGGGCTGGCCAGCAGCCAGAGGCCGAACTGCGTGTAGCCCACCATGAACAGCGCCAGCGGCGCCCCCGCCCGCGTCGCCCGCCGGTCGTCGCCGAACAGCCGCAGCGCCAGCGCATGGGCCAGCAGCACCGCGACGACATGGCCCAGCACCACCGCGCCCGCCTGCGTGAGCCAGATGCGGCGCACCGAATCGAGCCGGTTGAAGAACCCGGTGGTGACGTTCATGTGTCCGAGGCCCAGAAGGTCCACCCCCGCCCCGAGCGGATCGTTCAGCACGATCGGGACCGCCTGCACCTCGACGAGGAAGGCGGGCAGGTAATGCGCGACATGATAGGCCAGCGCGATCGGCATCAGCGCCGGGGCGAAGGCACGGAAGGCCTCGCCGAAGCGGCCGCCGGCCCCGGCCAGGCGCAGCCCGGCGGCAAGGCAGAGGGCATAGACGGCGCTCAGCGCCAGGACCGAACCGAGAAGCCCGCCGAGATTGGCCGCCCACACCGCCGACCGCCCCGGGAACTCGAGCGGGTTCACCCCGGTCAGCGAAAGCCAGAAGAAGGTCTCGTAAAGCCCGTCGAAGCTGCCCGCCGCCAGCGCCGCGATCATCAGCACGGCGAGCCCCGCATCCGGCGCCCGCCGCGCCGCCACCGCCTGCCAGCCGAAGAACCCCGCCCGCCGCCGCCCGCGCGCCGTGCCGAAGAGGCCGAGCCCGGCATAGGCGCCAAGCAGCGCGGTCAGCGCCTCGCCGCGGCGCAGCCAGCGCGGCCCGAAGACCAGCGCGAGGGCGAAGTGCAGCCCCCACCAGGCCGCCACGGCCCGCGCCAAGAGCTGCGGGTCCGAGGGCGTCGGGTGGACGAGGTGGAAGGCCGAGAAGACGAGGAAGAAGGCGAGCGCGGGCCAGTGGCCGAGCCCCGCCGGCAGCCGCGCCAGCGGCCGCAGCCCGGCCCGGCGCGCCAGCGCCAGCGGCCCCGTCCACGGGTTCAGCCAGCGCCAGACATCGCCGAAAAGCCCCTGGACGACGACGAGCAGGACCCAGAACAGGGTCCAGACGAAGACGGGCAGCACGTTGTGCGCGGGGTCGGAGGTGCCGGCGAGCCCGGCCCAGACCAGCCCCGCCAGGACCAGCGCCGCGACGGTGCTGGTCGCCGCCGGCCCGCGCGGGCGCGCGCTGCGCCACAGCGCCAGCGGCGCGAAGAGGCCGAGCGCCACCCGCGCCGGCACCGCGAGGACGAGGATGACCGTCAGCCCGACGACCGCCACGCCCCCCGCGATGTAGAACCGCAGCGGCAGGAGCAGGACGAAGGACTGGTCGGTCGCATGGGCCAGCGCGGCCGCCGCCGACAGGAGCCAGGCCGGCAGGGCCCAGGCGGCCAGCGCCCCGGCGCGGGGGCCGGCGCCCGGCCCGCGCCCCCCTGCCGCCGCCCGCCTGTCCGCCGCCCGCTTCAGCTCTGCCTCGGCCGCGCCACGTCGTTCGACCCCTCCGCCTCGGGCCCCAGCCCGTAGCTCATCCGCCGCATCTGCGCCAGCACGCGCTCCATCTCCTCCTCGCTCAGGACCGGCGGCTCGCCCAGCAGGAGCGCCCCGTGGTAGAGCCGCGCGAGCGTCTCGACCTCGGTGGCCAGCCACAGCGCGCCCTCCAGCGTCCGCCCCAGCGCGATCTGGCCGTGCTGGCCCAGCAGGCAGGCCATCCGCCCCTCCAGCGCCTTCAGCGCCGCATCCGACAGCGCCTGCGTGCCGAAGGTCGCATAGTCCGCGCAGCGGATCGTGCTGCCGCCCGCGACGCCCACCATGTAGTGGAAGGCCGGGATCGTGCGGTGGTGGCAGGCCAGCGTCGTGGCATAGACGGAATGGCTGTGCAGCACCACGTCCACGTCCGGCCGCTGGCGCAGGATGTCGCGGTGGAACCGCCATTCCGAGGACGGCCTGCGCCCGGCATAGGTGCCGTCGAAATCCATCTCGACGATGTCCTCGGGCTGCATGATGTCGTAGGGCAGCGACGAGGGCGTGATCAGGAACCCCGCCCCGTGCCGGACCGACAGGTTGCCGCTCGTGCCCTGGTTGATCCCGGTCGCGTTCATCCGGCGGCAGGTCTCCACCATCGCCCGGCGCAGCTCGGCCTCGGTCATTCCGCATTCCCTCCTGCCCGGGCGCGACTGCGCCAGAGTTCGGCCCAGTCCGCAAGCCCCGGCACGCGCGCCGGGGCGACCGGGCGCAGCACCAGCTCTGCCGGACGGGTGCGCCCGGCGTGATGGGCCAGAAGCGCCGCCCCCGCCGTCACCCCGTGCGGCTCGTCCGAGGCCAGCACCCGCCGCTCTGGCACCAGCGCCGCCACCAGCGGCGCAAACAGCGGATCGGCGAGGAAGGCCCCGTCGAGGATCAGCGGCCCCGCGCCGCCCAGCGCCGCCGCGCAGGCCTCGGTCAGCATCGCCCCGTGGAGGAGCGCGAGCGCGCGCAACCCCTGCGGCGTCGCCGGCGCCGGGCCCTCGATCCGCCCGCGCCCGGCGCTGCCCGGAAACAGGCCGGAATCGGCCGAAAAGCTCGGCACCGCCACGGTGCCCGCCCGCACCACCGCGGCCACGTCCTCCGGCCCCGCCGCGGCGGCCAGCCCGGCCGGTCCGGCGATCAGCGCGAATTCCCGCCCGCCCATGGCGAGGCAGCCGCCGACCGGCGCCCCGGTCATGTCGGCGTTCAGCGTCATCCCCCGCGCCGCGTCCAGCCGCTCCGGCGGGCAGGAATCGGACAGCGCGACGATCCAGGTCCCGGTCGAGACCAGCGTGAAGCCGCGGAACCCGCCCGCCTGATAGCGGTAGAAGGCGGTGCTCGAATCATGCGCGCCGAGATGGACGCGCAGGCCCCCGGGCAGGCCGTGGCGGCGCGCCAGCTCCGGCCGCAGCGGCCCGAGATCGTCCCAGCCCGGCCGCATCGGCGGCAGCAGGCGCTGCCAGCCGCAGGCGGCGACGATCGGGGCCCAGCGGCGGCCGGCGACATCCCACAGATGCGACTGCGCGCCCAGCGACGTCACCTCCGACGCGGCCACGCCCGACAGCCGCCAGGCCCAGTAGGGCGCCACCGCCAGCGCATGGGCGGCGCGCGCGAAGGCCGCCGGCGCCTCCATCGCGGCGCGCAGCATCTGCCGCGCCTGATGCGCCGAGCGCAGCATGATCGCGCTGCCGCGCTCCGGAAAGCCGCCGGCCAGCCGCGCATAGGCGGCATCGACCGCGGGCGGCGATTCGGCCTCGTAGTCGATCATCGGCAGCGCGGCGCCGGTGCCCTCCGCGTCCGGGTCCTCCCCGACCAGCACCCCGCCCGAGCCGTGCCCGGTCGCGATCACGCGCTCCGCGCCGCCGCCGCCGCCGCGCGCAAGCTCGGCCAGCGCGCCGAAGACCCAGTCCGACAGGCCCCGCAGGTCGTGATGCGGCCAGGGCGGCCCCGGCAGCACGCGGTTGGGCGCCGAGCGCGTGTCGAGGATGCGGCCCGCCGCATCGGCGCGGCTGACCTTGGCGAAGCTCTTGCCGATATCGATGACAAGGACGGACCCGGCGTCGGACGCGGCCCCGCCTGCCGGCGCGCCCGCCACCGCTCAGGTCCTGAGGATGAGGTCGGCGCCGAGGCTCTCCTGCATCACGACCCGCCCGTTCGGCAGGTCGTTGCCCTCGACCTTGGCGCGGATCGCCTCGGGCGTCAGGCCATAGCCGCGCCAGCGCGCCTCGAGCCGCGCGCGCAGCACCGCCTCCGGCACCTCGATCAGCACCCGCAGGTCGAAAAGCCGCCGCAGCCCCGCCCAGGGGTCGCGGTTGAGAAGCAGGTAGTTCCCCTCGGTCACGATCAGGTCGGCCTCGCGCCGCACCAGCCGGGCCGATCCCAGCGACAGTTCCCGCGCGCGGTCGAAGACGGGCACCGCCACCCATTCCTCGTCGCGGGCGCGCAGCCGCTCCAGCACCGACCGCAGGCCGCCGACATCGAAGGTGTCGGGCGCCCCCTTGCGGGCGTGGCGGCCAAGCTCGCGCAGGACCGCGTCGTCGTAGTGGAACCCGTCCATCGGCACCAGGACGGCGGCGCCGGGCCGCGCCGCGTCAAGCGCGGCGACCAGCCGCTCGGCCGTGGTGGACTTGCCCGATCCCGGCGGCCCGGCGATGCCGACGACCAGCCGCTGCCCCGGCGGCGCGGCCAGAAGCCGCGCGGCCAGCGCCTCCAGTGTCACCTCGGGCACGGTCCCGTCCATCGCCGCCCTTCCCCGCCTTGCGCCGCCCCATTGGTAGGAACCGCCCCTGCCCGCGGCAAGCCCCCGCCGCCCACCGGCCCTCCGCCCGCCGGCCCGCAGGGGCGGGGAGGTCGCTTGACAGGCCGCCGCCGGCGACTGACATTCTACCATGCCACTCGCCCGCGGGAACCGCCATGCCCGACGTCGCGACCGAACCGCCCCGGCTGACCGCCCTGTCCCGCTATGCCGGGCCGCTCGGGCTGCGCGTCTACCAGTCGCTGCGCGAGGCGATCCTCTCGCTCGCCTACCGCCCCGGCGAGATGCTGCGCAAGACCGAGATCTGCGCCGCCCTCGGCGTCTCGCGCTCGCCCGTCGCCGATGCCGTGGCCCGGCTCGCCGCCGAGGGGCTGGTGCGCGTCGTGCCCCAGGCCGGCACCTTCGTCGCCCGCTTCTCGATGGCCGAGATCCGCGAGGGCGCCTTCCTGCGCGAGGCGATCGAGGTCGCCGCCGCCGAACGGGTCGCGCTGACCCTCACCGAGGCGCAGGCGAACGAACTGCGCCGCAACCTCCGCGTCCAGGAGGCGCTGGTGGCCGACGGCGACAATGCCGGCTTCTACCGGCTCGACGCCGAGATGCACGCGCTCATCCTCTCCTTCACCGGCTTTCCCCGCCTGCCACAGGTGGCCGAGACCGCCTGGCTGCACGTCAACCGCGCCCGCCAGATCATACTGCCGGTGCCGGGCCGGGTGCCGGCGACGCTCGCCGAACACCGCGCCATCGTCGCCGCGCTCGAGGCGCACGACCCCGAGGCCGCCCGCGCCGCCGTCCGCGCCCATCTCGGCCAGCTGATCCGCTACCTCGAACCCCTTGAACGCGACCGCCCCGACCTGTTCGATCCCGCCTGACATGGCACCGGTCCCGAATCGCCCCCGCTACGCGACGCGCCTCAACGCGTTCAGGCCGCCGCCGGGCGGGACGGTGGCCGACATGATCCGCGCCGCCGCCCGCGTCGGCGGCATCGACGCCGCCGACCTGAACTTCCCAGACCATTTCGCCGCCCATTCCCCGGCCGAACTGTCGCGGCTCCTGTCCGATCACGGCATGGCGCTGAACGGGCTCGCCATGCGCTACTACACCGAGCCGGGCTTCCGACTCGGCGCCTTCACCCATCCCGACCCCGCCATCCGCCGCAGCGCCATCGACCTGACCCGGCGCGGCATCGACCACGCCCGCGCCATGGGCGGCGCGCTGATGACGCTGTGGCTCGGGCAGGACGGCTACGACTACCCGTTCCAGATCGACTATGCCCGCGCCTGGGACGACACCATCGCCGCGCTCGCCGAGGTCGCCGACCACGATCCCGGCTGCGACATCGCCATCGAGTACAAGCCGAACGAGCCGCGCGCCTTCGCGCTGATGCCCGACATCGGGCGCACGCTGCTGGCGCTGGCCGAGCTCGGCCGCCCCAACACCGGCGTCACGCTCGACTTCGCGCATGTCCTCTACGCCGGCGAGATGCCGGCCCATGCCGCCACGCTCGCCGCCCGCCACAGCCGCATCCTCGGCGTCCACCTCAACGACG
>Ga0209172_10004546_pt1 | contig 18437 bp, 25 predicted proteins | sample LarsenN4metaG_FD_184113 | JGI IMG/M metagenome (GOLD analysis project Ga0209172, IMG submission 184113) | Hot spring sediment bacterial and archeal communities from British Columbia, Canada, to study Microbial Dark Matter (Phase II) - Larsen... ... | reverse complement strand
GGAAATTCCGAAGATGCGAAGCAAGTGTGGGTCCTTCCGGGGCGGCTCGGCGGCGGGTGGGCCGATTGCACGCTGCGGGCAGCCCCAGGGTCCAAAACTCGGCTGACACGGGTTGACGCGGCCAGATGCAAGTGGTTGCTACGGAACCCGTTACGCTGTCACCCGATTCGCTCACCGTGGTTGACATGCCCAGAGATCTCAGCCCGTTCACACCGTGACGGGCAAAGCATTCTGATTCAAAACCAACCTTCGAAGGGAGTAGAAACAACCATGCCTGAAGTTGCCACGCCGAACCAGGCCGAACGCGAGTTCGAGACCGGGACGGACGAATCATTCAAGAACACGAGCGCCACGTCTGGGGCCGCCCACAGCGAGAACCAGCGCGTGACGTTCGCCAACATCAAGCGCACCTACGACGTCTACCAGGACCTCGACATCCAGGCCGCGCGCCAAGCGCTCACCGAGCAGACGCGGCTGAACCAGATCGCCTCGCAGGCGCTCCAGAACGCCGTCGAGACGGCCAACCTGGTCTCCAAGCAGGCCGTGCGCCACGGCGACATCGCCATCGACGGTCAATGGAATCCCATCCAGCAGGGCGCGGGCGACACGCTGACGGCGCGTGCGGTGTCGATCGACGACGTTTCGCTCAAGGCCATCGGGGCGGTGGTTGCCGCTGCCGTCGCCGACGCGCTGGCTAACCGCAAGTAGTCTTTCTCCTCCGGGCGCATAAAGGGGCGGTTCCGCAATCCTCCGCGGGCCGCCCTCCTTTTCGAGGAAGCGATCATTCGCGAACTGCGAATCTGGTGGCGGCTGCGGCCGCTCGTCCACCAATTCCAGGAGCTGACAAAGATGAAGTTCTCGGTCAACGTTGCCATCCAGATGCTGGCGCTCGTGGCGCAGGGGTTGAACGCCTCGATCGACCTGCTACCCGGGCGCGGCAAATTCTGGGCCATGGTCGGGTTGTCTGCCGTGCAAGGCGCGGCGGCCGTGCTCGCCCACTTCGCCAACCCGGATGGCACGCCGGCGCAAGCGCCCTACATCAAGAAGTGAAGACGGATATCCAGATCGAACGCTGGTCCCTCAACCGGCTGGTGCCTTTCGCCCGGAATCCGCGTACGCACACCGAGGAGCAAGTCGCGCAGATTGCAGCCTCGATCGTGGAGTTCGGCTGGACCAATCCAGTACTGGTCGGTGCGGACGGCGTGATCATCGCGGGTCATGCGCGCGTCATGGCCGCGCGCAAGCTGGGCTTGAGCGAAGTTCCGGTGATCGTGCTCGATCACCTGAGCGAGGCGCAGCGGCGGGCGCTGGTCATCGCCGACAACCAACTCGCCCTGGCCGGTACGGGATGGGATGAAGAGTTGCTGCGCGGGTTGCTCGTCGATCTGCGGCAGGACGAGTTCAACCTGGACCTGCTTGGGTTCTCCGATGAGGAGATCAACGCCTGGTTGGCCCAAGAGCCCGACGCGCCGCAGGAAGGCCTCACCGAGGAAGACGCCGTTCCCGAGCCTCTCGAGGAGCCGGTTACTCGCCGTGGCGATCTGTGGATCCTGGGCAACCACCGGCTGCTGTGCGGAGACTCGGCAAGCAGCGAAGATGTGAAGCGCCTCGTGGAAGGCGCGCCGGTCGACCTTGTCAACACCGACCCCCCGTATAATGTGCGCGTCGAGCCGCGCTCGAACAACGCCATCGCCGCCGGCCTTTCGTCGTTCGCGGGCTTGCAGCACCATCAGAGCTTCGACGTCCACCGGGGCGCATCCAAGGCCAAAGCCACCACGAAGAAGATGCGGCCGAAGGACCGTGCGCTCGCAAACGACTTCATGAAGGACGACGATTACGACGTCCTGCTTCGCCGGTGGTTCGGCAACCTGGCAGAGGTGCTCAAACCGGGTGGCAGCTTCTACATCTGGGGCGGTTATGCCAACTGCGCCAACTATCCGCCTGCGCTGGCCGAATGCGGTCTGTACTTCTCGCAGGCCATCATCTGGGTCAAGAATATGCCCGTGCTGACGCGGAAGGACTTCATGGGGGCGCATGAGTGGGCATTCTATGGATGGCGCGAAGGCGCGGCGCACTGGTTCAACCCCGACTACAACAACGTGCGCGACGTTTGGGAAGTGGCGAAAGTGCCTCCGCAGTCGATGATTCACCTGACCGAGAAGCCGGTCGAGTTGGCGGCCCGGGCGCTGACCTATTCGTCGAAGGCGGGCCAGACCGTGCTGGATCTGTTCGGCGGCTCGGGCTCGACGCTGATCGCTTGTGAGAAGCTCGGGCGCCGGGCGAGGCTGATGGAAATCGATCCACCTTACTGCGACGTGATCTGCCGGCGGTTTATGGAGTTCTCTGGCAAACCGGCCAAGCTGGAAGCGACCGGGCAGACTTTCGATGAGATCCGCAACGAACGAGTCCACGATCGATCATGAGATCGAGCGCTGCCGCCAGGAGATTGCGGAGATCGAACGGCAGATCCTTGCCGGCCATCCCGACGTCGCGGGCCTGTGCCTGGCGCTGCACGATTGGGCGCAGGAGTTGCGGATTCTCAAACGCGAGCGTGAGCAATGGATGAACGGATCTTGACAGCCATCGTGCCAGCAATCGGGCTGGTCTCGGGGCTCATCGCCACCTACGTCAGTCTCCAGAACCGGGCGCTGCTCGCTGAGGTTCGCAAAGAACTGGCCGAGCTCGAGAGCCGGATCATTTTGCGCCTGAACGGTCTGTACATCCGGCGGGCAGAATGCGAGTTGCACAACGCGCTGCTGGAGGAACGGATCGAGGGAATCGTACGGCAGAAGAGAGAAACCGCCAGCGACTGAGGCTGGCGGCGGAGGGGCGAGGCCGGTGCTATTGAGGCTTGATCCGATACGCTCGGGCGCCTTCGGCGGTCTTCAGAGATTCGACCGTGAGCCCCATCTTCTTGCCGAGCGCGCCGCTGAGGAAGCCGCGGACGCTGTGGGCTTGCCATCCGGTGGCGGACATGATGTCAGCGAGCGTGGCGCCCTCGGGGCGGCGCAGGAGTTCGAGGACGATGGCCTTCTTGCTGCCTTCGCGCGCGTCTTTGGATCGCGTGGCCTCTTTGGTCGCCTTGGCCGGCTTCGGCGCGACAGGTGCGGCCTGGGGCGCGGCGGTGGGCGTCAGGGCCTGGATGGCGCGCCAGATGCGCGCGACGGCGGTCTTGCGGTCGGTGAACTTCTTGACCGGCTTGAGATCGCCGAAAGGCGGCACGCCGGCGAAGCCGTTCCAGATCTCGACCAGCCGCTCGGCGGGCCAGTTGGCGGCGAGCTTGGCGAGTTCCTTCTCGCTCGAGAATCGCGCGTGGTCCTCCGGAATCGCTTCTCCGGCCAGGTAGGCTGTGATCGTGCAGTCGTTGTCGATGGCAAACGTCGTCATGTTGCTGTTCCTTTCTATCGGGTCATGCCGGCGAGTTGATCGTCGGCGGTGATGCTGAGGTTCTTGTAATAGGCGCTGGCAATCCTGGCCCAGCCCCAAGGTGTGTGCAGCTCATGCCGAACCGCGATGCGGCTCAGTTTCAGGCGGTGCGTGCCGTTGGAAAACTCCTTCTTGAGGTGGCCCCAGCGGTCGAGCTTCCAGCCGTTCCGGGTGGCCGAGGCAATCAGTTCTTCGCGCGTCATGGCCATGGCGTCAGTCCTCCCGGCGGCGGTCGATGAGGCCGCTCGCATCCTCAACCGACTGCCGGATGTCGTTCCAGCAGTCGCGGCAAAACTGGGCCTTGTCGAGGAGCAGCCCCTCGCGGTTGGTCAACACGAGCTCGCGGTGGATCGGCTTCGCCTCGTCGCACAGGGAGCATTCGATGTAGGGTTGTGCGGTCATGGTTCGTCTCCTGGTTCAGTACTCGAGGCCCTTGGCGTCGACCGCGCTCTTGTCTCCCAGATCGGCGAGCACGTAGGCGAGCTGCTCGGTGATGCGGCCGAGGTCGCCCGAGTAGCCCCAGTCGGTGGGCGCGGCGGCCTGCCGCTGCTTGTGCTCGGCCAGACGCGCGGCGATGCGCTTGAGCAGCTCTTGGGCTTCGGCGTGCCGCTCGGCGTAGCAGCTGGCGGCGTTTTGCGTGGTCGATTGCGCTTTGGTGTTCCTCATTGCGACTCCATTCATCGCTCGGGGGCGCGGACGAATCAAGCAGAATCGAACAACTGAATCTCGCGACGTTTCAAACAGATAGAGCCGGAGATGTCGGACAGGTTGATGACCCAGGCCGAGTACGCGCGGCACCGTGGCAAGAGCCGCCAGTACATCAGCCGGCTGGCCAAGGCGGGCGTGCTGGTGATGCGCGGCGGCAAGGTGGATGCGCCGGCGTCGGACGCGGTGCTTGATGACCGGCCCGAGCCGGTCTCCGAACGCGTGGCAGCCGCTCCGATTGACACTGCATCCACGGGGACGACGTTTGCCCAGGCCAAGACCGCCGACATGGTCTTCAAAGCCCGGCTGCGCAAGATCGAGTACGACCTGAAGATGGGCAAGCTGATGGAGACCGATCTGTTCCGCCAGCGGATCGAGGCCATCCTCGTGGTGATCAAGGAGACCGTGATGGCGTGGCCGAACCGCGTCGCGCCGGAAGTTGCGCCGCTCACCGATGAACGCCAGGTGTGGGACGTGCTGATGCGCGAGGCGCGCATCCTTCTGCACGATGCCCACCGAGCCGTCCAGCATGCGCGTTGACGAGATCCAGATCCTGGCGGCCGATGTGCTGTTGCCGCCGCCGGATCTGACGGTGTCGCAATGGGCGGATCAGAACCGGCGGCTGTCGTCGGAGTCGGCCGCGGAGAAGGGCGAGTGGCGTACGGACCGCGCGCCGTACCAGCGGGCGGTGATGGATGCCATGGGCCCGGCGAGCGCGTATGAAACGGTCGTCATGATGTGGGCGGCCCAGAGCGGAAAGAGTAGTCTTCTGGAGAACTTCCTCGGCTACATCATCGAGCTCGATCCGGGGCCGGTGCTTCTGGTGGAACCGCGCGAGGTGGATGCTGAGGCTTTCTCGAAGGACCGTCTCGCTCCCATGCTGCGCGACACGCCTTGTCTGCGCGGCAAGGTTGCCGATGCGCGCGCGCGGGATTCGAACAACACGATCTTGCACAAGAAGTTTCTGGGCGGCTCGATTACGCTCGCGGCGGCCAACTCGCCGGCGGGCCTGGCCATGCGCTCGATCCGCTACTGCCTGCTCGACGAGGTGGACCGCTATCCGGCCAGTGCGGGCAGTGAAGGCGATCCGGTGAACCTCGCCATCACGCGCACGGCCAACTTCTGGAATCGCAAGATCGTGCTGTGTTCGACGCCCACGACCAAGGGCGCCTCGCGCATCGAGCAAGCCTGGCTCAACTCGAACCAGCAGAGCTTCTGGGTGCCGTGCCCGCACTGCGGCGCCTACCAGGTGCTCGCGTGGGGCAACCTGGCCTGGCCGAAGGAAGCGCCGGAGAAGGCGCAGTACCGCTGCGAGCACTGCTCGAAGCTGATTGCCGACTGGCAAAAGCACCAGATGCTCAAAGCCGGCGAGTGGCGCGCGGCTCGGCCGGAGGTGGCCGAGATCGCAGGTTTCTGGATCAACGGTCTCTATTCGCCGTGGCGCAAGTGGGGCGCGCTGGCGAAGAAGTTCCTCGCCGACAAGAAGTCGATCGAGACGTTGCGCGAGTTTGTGAACACGGTGCTCGCCGAACCTTGGGACGATGCGGCGGAAACCACGGTCGACCAAGCGACGGTCATGGCGCGGCGCGAGCACTACCGGGCGGCAGTGCCGTACGGCGCGGTCGTGTTGACGGCGGGTGTCGATGTACAGAAGGACCGGCTCGAGCTGGAGCTCGTCGGCTGGGGGCGAGGCGAGGAATCGTGGTCGATCGAGTACCGCGTGCTGCCGGGCGATCCATCGGGCGCGCTGGTCTGGCAGGAACTCGACACCTACCTTGAACGGCGCTGGCCGCATGAGACAGGGATCTCGCTGCCCGTGGCGGCGTGCGCGATCGACGCAGGCTACGAGTCGCAGGCGGTGTATGAGTTCTGCCGAACCCGCTATCACCGGCGCATCTTCGCTGTGAAGGGCAAGGGCGGCCCGCTGCCAGTCTGGCAACGCAAGCCGACGGCGAAGAACATCCGCGGCGAGAAGCCATGGATCGTGGGCACGGACACGGCGAAGGAGACGATCTACGGGCGGCTCAAAAACCCGACGCCGGGCACGCCCGGTTACTCGCACTTTCCAGCAGACCGCGAGGAGGGCTATTTCGAGCAGCTCTTGGGTGAGGTCCTGGTGACCACGTACGCGAAGGGCCAGCCCAAGCGCGAGTGGCGGCCTAAGCCCGGTGTCCGGCAGGAGGCGCTCGATGCGCGCGTTTACGCTTACGCCGCGCTGCGGGCGCTCATCTCGATGGGCCTGTCTCTCGACAACGAAGCGGACCGGATCCTCGCGGCGAACCGGCCCCGTCCTGTGCCTGAGGATGAACGGGACCGCGAACGCTGGTTGGGCGAGCGAGGAAAGAGGTGGCTCACGCGATGAAAGTCCGAAGTCAGCCAAGCGCGCAGGGGATACCGGGTGCCTGGGAGTACCTGGTGGTCACCGGCGACGCTGAATCGCCGGACCTGCTCATCCGATATGGCGCGCAAGGGTGGGAGCTTGTCACTGTCGTGCGCGAGTTCGGGACGCGAGCGACGTTTTACTTCAAACGGCGGCGAGCATAGATGCCTTGGACGCAGCAGCAACTCGACGCCGTCGAGGCGGCGATCGCCAGCGGCGAACTGACCGTCCGCTTTGGCGACCGCACGGTGACCTACCGCTCAATGGACGAGCTGCTCCAGGCTCGGGCCGTGATCCGGGAAGCGCTGGCCGCCGAATCGGGCACTACGACAGACCGCTTCTCATTTGCTCAGACCTCAAAAGGATGAACTGGCTCGACAAAGCGATCGCTTGGGTGTCGCCCGAGACGGGTCTGCGCCGGATGCGCGCACGCCGCGCCGGGGAACTGATCCGGTTGGCCTACGAAGGCGCGCGGACCAATCGCCGCACTGGCGGCTGGGTCACCACCGGCAACTCGGCCAACGCCGAGATTTCGGTGGCGCTGTCGAAGCTGCGCGAACGCTCGCGCGACCTGATCCGCAACAACGCCTACGCGGCGCGCGCCGTGGCCGAGGTGGTGGGCAACGCGATCGGCACGGGTATCACGGCGCAGGCGCGAAGCGGCGAGCCGGATCTGGACCGCTTGATCAACGCCGTCTGGGCGGACTGGATCGAGGAGTGCGACGCCGACGGGCAGCTTGATTTCTACGGACTCCAGGCGCTGATTGCCCGCACGGCCTTTGAAAGCGGTGAGTGCCTGGTGCGATTCCGCCAGCGGCGCGAGAGCGACGGCCTTACCGTTCCGTTGCAGCTCCAGGTGCTCGAGCCCGACTATCTCGACCACACGAAGACCCAGAAGACCGAGACGGGCTACATCATCCAGGGTGTCGAGTTCGATCTGGTAGGCCGCCGCGTCTTCTACTGGCTCTACGGCCAGCATCCCGGCGATCTGGTGCAGACCGGTGTGCGCGGAGGTGCGTCGCTCCAATCCGTGCGGGTCCCCGCGAGCGAGGTTCTGCACATCTACAGGAAAGACCGCCCGGGCCAGGTGCGCGGTGTGCCATGGCTGGCGCCCGTAGTGGTCACACTGCGCGATCTCGATGAGTACGAAGAAGCCGAGCTGGTCCGCAAGAAGATCGAAGCCTGCTTCGCAGCGTTCGTCACCCAGCCGCAGGGCCCGGATGGGCCGCCGATCGCTCCGGCCGTGCCGGACCCGGCCACGGGCAAGCGCGTCGAGAGCTTCGAGCCCGGCATGATCGAGTACCTGAAGCCGGGCGAGGAGATCACCTTCGCCTCGCCGTCGGCATCAGCGGGTTATCGGGATTACGTCGCGGCCAAGCAGGCTCAAATTGCCACGGGCTTGCAGCTGACCTACGAGCAGTTGACCGGGGATCTCTCGCGCGTGAACTACTCAAGCTACCGCGCCGGGCTCCTGAGTTTCCGCAACGGCATCGAGGGCTTTCGCTGGCTGACCTTCATCCCGATGCTGTGCACGCCGGTCTGGGAGCGGTTTCTCACGGTGGCCTACGCCGCTGGTGCCATCCCGGAGCCAGGGCCGTTTCGCGCCGAGTGGACGCCGCCCGGTTTCGGCAGCGTCGATCCGTACAAGGACTCGGTTGCCACGCTCAACCGCCTGCGCACGGGCACGCTCACGCTGCGGCAGGCGATCGCCGAGCAAGGCTATGACCCTGATGCGCAACTGGAACAGATCGCCGAAATCAACCGGATGCTCGACGAGCGCGGCATCGTGCTCGACTGCGACCCGCGGCGCGTGACGCAGAGCGGCGCCCAACAAAAACTGCCAGTCGCTGAACTTAAGCGTGAGTTGCGCGAGATTTCACAACTGCTTGCTGACGAGGAACCTCAAAATGACCCCAACGAGAGAACGGCTGGAAGCCCAGTTTGAGGCGCTGGCTCCAGCCGACCGCGACGACCGCACCGCAACGCTCACCTGGTACACGGGCGCATCTGTCCGCCGCTATGACGCGCGAGGACCCTTCGAGATGCGCTTCTCGATGGAGCCGGGCGCGATTCGAATGGGGCGCCTGGCGAGCGGCGCGGCGCCGCTGCTCAACGGGCATCGTGACTTCACTGTTGATGACGTCATCGGCGTCATCGACCGGGCGTGGGTCGAGAACGGACAGGGCAAAGCGACGGTGCGGTTCTCGAAGCGCGCCGACGTCGACCCGGTCTGGCAGGACGTCCAGGACGGCATTCTGCGCAACGCCTCGATGGGCGTGGCGATTCACGCGATCGAAGATGTGACGCCGCAAGGTGCGGCGCTGCGCCAGGTGCTGGTGACCGATTGGGAGCCCGAGGAAGTCTCGCTCGTGCCCATCGGCGCCGATCCGGGCGCGGGATTCAAGTTCGAACGGGCAACTGGCCCACAGGAGCAGAAGATGGACGAAACCATCGTTACCGCCACGGGCGAAGAGACCCGCGACGAACTGAAGATCAACCTGGATGCCGAGCGCCAGGCCGCCGTACTGGCCGAACGCGCGCGCATCCGGGAAATCGAGAAGGTCGGCCGCACGCTCGGTCTCGATGCGCACTTGGTCGCTCAGCATGTCGAAGCAGGCACCTCGATTGAGGAGTTTCGCAAGCTGGCGCTTGACGATACGGCACGCCGCTTGGCCGAACCCGAAATCCGCAGCGCGGCTGCGGTGGTCACGCGCGATCACACCGAGACCCGCCGCGCCGGGATCACGGCGGCGCTGTTGCACCGGTACGATCCGGCGGTCTTCCCCTTGAAGGACGACCTCGGGCGCGACTGGGCCGGACAGACGCTGCTCGATCTGGCGAAGGAGTGCCTCGAGACCGCTGGCACGCGCACCAAGCGGCTGCCACGCCACGAGATCGCCAAGCTCGCCCTGTCGACCTCCGACTTCCCTTCGATCCTCGCCGACGTCGCCAACAAGACCCTGCGGCAGGCCTATGAGGCCTACCCGCGCACGTTCCTGCCGTTCTCGCGGCGACGTTCGGCGGTCGACTTCAAGAACATCAACGCAGTACAGCTGGGCGAAGCGCCGAGCTTGATGAAGGTCAACGAGAAGGGCGAGTTCACCCATGGGTCGATCGCGGAATCGAAGGAGACCTACAAGCTGGCCACCTATGGCCGCATCGTCTCGATCACCCGCCAAACGATCATCAACGACGATCTGAGCGCCTTCACCCGCATCCCCGCAGGGTTCGGCGTGGCGGCGGCGACGCTTGAAAGCGATACCGTCTGGGGCATCATCACCTCGAACCCGGCGATGGGCGACGGCGTGGCGCTGTTCCACTCGAACCACGCGAACCTCAACACGGGCGCGGGCAGCGCGCTGGCCTTGACGGGCCTGGGCGCCGGCATGGCGGCGATGGCCAAGCAGAAGGGCCTCGACGGCGTCACCGTGCTGAACGTGCAGCCGCGCTATCTGGTGGTGCCGGTGGCGCTGCAACTGGCGGCATTCCAGATGATCGCGCCGAACTTGGCGCCTGCGAAATCGGCAGACTTGGTGCCCGACTACATCCGGGCCTTGACGCCGATCGCCGAACCGCGCCTGGACGCGGCGAGCACCACGGCCTGGTATCTGTTCGCCTCGCCGGATCAGATCGACACCATCGAATACGCCTACCTCGAAGGCCAGGACGGAGTCTACATCGAGACCCGCCAGGGCTTCGATGTGGATGGCGTCGAGATCAAAGCGCGACTCGATTTCGGGGCCAAGGCGATCGACTGGCGCGGGCTCCAGAAGAACTTGGGCAGTTGACAGGAGGCTTGAGCGATGAAGAACTACATTCAACTCGGAGAAACGCTGACGCTCACCGCGCCCTACGCGGTGAGCTCTGGCGGCGGCGCGCTGGTCGGCTCCATCTTCGGCGTCGCCGCGACCGACGTCGCCAGCGGCGAAGAAGGTGAGTTCCAGGTGGCGGGCGTCTTCGATCTGACCCGAGAGGCCGGCGGGAGCACCGGCTGGTCGCAGGGCACACTGATCTACTGGAACAACACGACGAAGGTGATCACCAAGACCGCGACCAGCAACAAACTGATCGGAGTGGCGGTGCGGGCCGCAGCCGACGGCGACGCCACGGGCCGCGTGCGTCTGAACGGGGCGTTCATTTCCTGATGACGTTCGCGGATCCGGTGAGTCGCGTAAACGAGGCCTGCCTGCGGGTCTTCGGGCTGGAGGTTTTGTACCTTTCCGAGGCCGGCGGGCAGGCCGCCGTCCGAGCGGTGTTTCAGCCGGCGCGCGAGGCCGAAGATGCTTCGCCCGGCGTCTATGCCGTGTTGTTCATCCTGCTCGCAGACATGCCTGCGGCGCCGCTGCGGGGCGACGAGGTGGAAATCGACGGTACTCGCTACAAGGTCTTCGATATCGAGGCCGACTCAGAGGGCGCCGCCGTGCTCCGACTGCGTAAAGCCGACTGACTTCCGGAAAATCTTCCGGAAGTCGGACTTCCGCCAAATCTGGCGGAGGTTGGCGACTTGTGGGCAATTGCGCACAAGTTCTCTTGAAGGCGATTCATGCCCAGCGTCCGGGTCTACCAGAAGAAGCAACTGCGGCTCGACCTGCTCAACTTCCGCCAGAGGCAAATGTATGAGCTGGGCAGCGCGGGCGTCGCGGCAGTGAAGGCGCGGCTCGCCGCCGCGCAGGGTCCGGAGGATTCGGCAGCCAAGCCGCTCACCAAACGCTACGCGATCTGGAAGACACGCAAAGGCAAGGGCAATCGCCGCAACCTGACCTTCTCGGGCGACCTGCTGCGCAACTTCCAGGTCCGCACGGTGAGCGAGAACCGCGCCAAGGCGAACGTTTCGACCCGCAAAGACCGGATCAAAGCCTGGGCGAATCAGAAGCGCGAGGCCTGGATGGTGTTTTCGCCGAAGAACAAGGCGACCGTAATTGCAGCGGCGCGGAAGATGCTGGAAGCAATGAAGCCGCGGTTGCTCCTCGAGCGCAGGCTGGGAGGAAAGCAGCGATGATCAATCCGGCCGAACTGGTCGACAACCTGGTCGCCCTGCTGCGCGACATCCCGGAACTGGTCGCCGAAATGGGTGGCGACGAGCAGCGGATCTTCGCCTACCACGATCAGTATCCGAAGCGCGCGAGCCTCGCGGCGGCGATCCACGACATGCCCGCTCCTGGAATCATGGCCGCCTGGCAGGGGACGCAGCCGTCGAGCTTCGGCGGCGTCGATGTCTGGCGGCACCAGGTCACGCTCCACCTGCGGGCCCGAGAGACCTTTGACAGTGACCCGCCCACCGCCTACTACCGGCTGTTCCTGTTGATCACGAAGGGTGTGCCGGCGTCGGTTGGCGTGCCGATGCTGAACGCCACAGTGCATCCATCCTGCCACCCGATGGATCTGCCGCTCATCCAGCGTCAGACCGATGCCGAGGGGCTTGATTATTTCGAAGTGCCGCTCAGCTTCATGGAGATGGGAGATGACTGAAACCGTGCTCATGCTATGCCGCACGCGGCATAGCATCAATAATGTCGAACCCTGGACTATGCCGGATGCATTCTGGTTATTCGCGTGAGATGCCTGTGATTTGGAATCAGAACATGTGCGGACATCTGAGTCATTCGGCATAGTCTGGTGGCTCCTTATAGGCTCTTCAGAAAGTTGAGGAGTTGATCATCGGGCTTGAAGCGTGTCAGCGTCGCACCGGCGGGTGCGGTTCTCTTCAAGGCCTGCTCCTTTATCTCGAGGTTGGCATCCAGGTAGATTTGGGTAGTTTCAATGGATTCGTGACCGAGCCAAAGAGCAATCACAGATCGATCCACACCGGCCTGGAGCAATTCCATGGCGGCCGTGTGCCTGAGAACGTGGGGGGTGACGCGCTTTTTCCGCAGCGTGCTGCACGCCTTCGCCGCGGCCGCCGAGTGCCTGGCGACAAGGTGCTGGATCGTGTCGGGACTCAAATGGCCGCCACGTGCATTTGGAAACAGGGGTTTTCTTTCGTCACGGCCTTGTTCCTGTATCCATGCTCTGAGCACCTTCACAGCGGTCCTGGTCAACGGCGTGCATCGCTCTTTGCGCCCTTTTCCAAGGCACCGCACATGCGCGCCGCGACCCAACTCGATATCGGCATGCCGGAGCCCCGCTATTTCGGAAAGACGCAGCCCTGTTTGCACAGCCAGCAGCAACAGCGCGTGGTCTCGCCTTCCGCGCCAGTCGGTTTGGTCGGGAGCCGATAACAGCGCATCGATTTCGGGCTTTAACAGAAAGTCAACCACGGGCCGAGAGTGGCGCTTCGGCGGAATAGCCAGCACGCGATGAATCTGTTCCGCATGTTCCGGACACTCCAGGGCCGCATATCGAAAGAACGAACGGATCGCCGTCAGGCGCAAGTTCCGGCTGCGAATGGCGTTGTGGCGGCCTGCTTCCAGGTCTTGAAGAAAAGCCCCGATCAGGCGCACATCGAGGTCAGCCATGGTCAGTTCCGAAGGCGCTTTGCGTATATGCTTTTGCAGGAATTTCAATAAGAGGCGAAACGTGTCCCGGTACGATGCGACTGTATGAGGGCTGGCGTGCCGCTGTGAGATGAGCCGCTCTGTAAAGAAGGCTTCCAAGAGCGCAGAGAACCGTTGAGATGTCATCGCTGACCTCCCCAACGCTTTTCGAGCCTCTTGCTGGCCACGCCCAGCAACTCCGGCGCCGATGACAGATACCAATAGGTGTTCTGGACCCTGCTGTGGCCGAGGAATGTTGAGAGTACGGGAAGGAGTCGTTCGACGTCCTCACCAGCGCGATACCAGTTCAGCAAAGTCTGCACGGCAAACCGATGCCGGAAGTCGTGCAACCGTGGCCCAACGCGGTCTTTTGCGCCGGCCAACCCAGCGTTGCGACGGAGTTTGACAAACGTGTCGTGGATGTTGGTATCGCTGAGCGGACTACGCCGTTCGTTCACGAAAAATGTGGGTAGGCGGGTCTTGCCAAGGAGTGACGCTCGCCGCTTGGCGTAGTCGGCAAGCGCCTTAATCGTGGTCGGATGCAGAGGAACCAAGCGCGACTTCCCGAATTTCGTGCCCTTGATGGTCAAGAGTCCTTCGTCGAGATTTACATCGTCGATGCGAAGCTTCATTGCCTCACCGATCCGCAGGCCGGTAACCGCCAACAGCCCGAGCAGGCAATAATAGGTGTGAGCGCGAAACCCCTCCGGCGAAGGGAGCTTTCTGGCCGCCTGCATCAGCCGATTGATTTCGGTCGCGGTGTATATATAAGGATGAACGGCGACCCTTGGCCGGCGGATCAGGCCAGCTGGCGGGACCTCGGTGCATGGATCGGCGGCACTCCAGAATTTTGCGAAGCGCCGAACCGCGCCAAGCCGTTCGACAGCGTTCACCGTCGCGCCGGGAGCGGACTCGCGGACCCACCTCATGGCCAACTTCGTCGTGATGTGGCGCTCTCCTTGCCGCTCCATGAAACTCACGAACGCATTTAGCTGCGCTTCCGTTCGATGCAACCGATATCCGAGAGAGCGCCGAAGCGCCAGATATTCGTTTACCGCATTCTTCAGAACCGTCATCGCGCACCTCCTGGCCAGGGCAGCGCGAGTTTTTGCAACGCGACCAGATCAACTTTCGCGTAGATCCGCGTCGTATTCAGGTCGCGGTGGCGGAGCACTTCGCCGATTTCACCGAGCGAGGCACCGCGGCGGAGCATGTCCGTAGCCAGCGTGTGTCTGAAGAGGTGCGCCCCGCCACGTGCCGAAGAGATGCCGGCTTGATCCAACGCGCGTTGGACCGCTCGCTGGATCGGGGTACGGGAACGTAAGCCGGTGATGGGGGCATTACGGGTGACGAACAGCCTTCTCGTTCCACACTGCGGCCGGTCCTGGCGCAGGTAATCGGCAATGGCTTCGCCGACGTCAGAGGGAAGCGGTAGTCCGGCCCAACGATCTCCCTTTCCGCGGATGGTGATTTGTCCGGCGTCCCAGTCGATGTCGTCGAGAGTCAGCGCCATGAGTTCTGCGGATCGAAGCCCAAGTCTTGCGAGCAAAAAGAGCATTGCCCGCTCTTGCCGGCCGCGTGGGGTGGACCGATCGGCATGCTGGAGCACTCGCTCGATACTACCCGCAGGCAGGTATTTCGGCAGCGATGAAAGTGAGTATTTGGGAACGGAAGGGACACAGGCCGCCAGATCGGTCTGGATTTCTCCCTGATACCTCAGGTACCTCAAGAAGCTTCGAAGCGCCGTCACCAGCAACGGTGCACGTCCAGCGCCGAGTTCGGTGGCGCGCTGCTGAATGAATTGAGTCACATCGCGTGCCGTGAGGTTGGAAAGCCTGAAACGCCCCGCCGGAGACCAGGCGGACAGGAACTCCTCCACGAATGGCAGCATATTGGCCAACGTCGTCTCCGCCAAGCCGCGCTCTTGCCGCAAGAAATCCCCGAACGCAGTCACGGCAGCTTCGGCGGCAGTTGGAGCAGGAGGCTGCGGCTCGGCCAGCACGCCCTTATCACGAAGCATTCGAAGCAGGCGCGTCAAAGCGAAGGCTCGGCCCGGTGCCAGCGGCTTTGCTCGTTCCCGACACGCCAGGAAGCGGGTCACAGCATTTTCGTCAACCCGTGAGAGTCCGATGCTCTTGCTGCGGAGCCAGCGGTTGAACTCGCCGACGACTCGAATCTGGACGCGAGCCCAGGCTATTGAATAACCTTGCCCGGCCAGCAGCGAAGCAAATGCATCCATGTGGTCTGCCAGTGGGGCTTGGCGCAAACGACTTATGGTGAACGAACACTCGAAAAACGCTTCAATCATGTCTTCTCCTTCTATCGCAGGATCTCAGGAGAAGACGCCGGACTATGCCGAATCACAGAACGCCGGGTCGCACACAGATGCACCGCCAGGACCTTCATGCGGCATAGTCAGGGGTTCGACATTACTCATGCGCTCGCCCGAGGGCGACGTGCAGGAAGTGGAAGCCGCGCCGGTCACGCTTGTGCCGCTCATGGTGCGGGGCTGGCGGCAGGTCACAGAAGAGGAGGTAACGCCTGATGTCCGTCACTCGGATGCAGGAAATCCAGATCTGCTTCGGTAAGCAGAAGCAGGCCGACATCTCTACGCCCAACACCGGCGTCCAGATGTGGCAGTTGCGGAAGCTCAACGCCGCGCTCGCCAACCCGAAACTCAACACCGAAAACGATGCCGAGGAGTTCGGCAAGGGCCACGAGTTTCCGACGCAGTCTTTCCAGACTTCCTGGGACGTGAACGGGACGCTCGAGAAATACCTGGGCGCGGAGATTGGAGCCTGGGCAATGGCGTTCGGCCTTGGCAAGGTCGTGAAGTCGGGCACGACGCCCAACTTCACCTACACCTGCACGCCGCTGTTTCCGGCCTCGGGCGATGCGGCCGAGCTGCCCTACTTTTCCTTCGTCGAGCAGATCCGCCCGGGTGCCGGCGTCGTCGTGGACCGGATGGCCGTGGGCTGCGTGGTTGAAGGATGGACGATCTCGATCGGCTCGGGACCCGGCCGCGCGAACTCGAAGATCACTGTCGAGTTCGTCGGCTCGGGCAAGACCACCGAGCCATCGGGCATCACCATGCCGGCGGCGACGATTGAAAAGCTTCTGCCGTCGGCCTCGCTGGCACTATCGATCAACGGCGTCAACTACGTCTCGAACAAGAACATCGTTTCTCTCGAGGCGTCCTGGAAGAACAACGTCCGCCTCGACGGCGGCTTCTATCCCGGCTCTGGCTTCCAATCGCCCGGCGACGGCGCAAGCGGCGCAATCCGCGGCCGGCTTGAGTTCGGCAACCGCCAGGGCACGCTGCGCTTCGTAGCGCGATTCGAGAACGGCTCGACGGAACTCACGAAACTCAAGAGCCAGACCACGGGCACGGCAGTGATGGCCCTCACTTACGATGCGAACAACTCGCTCGAAATCACCTGGCACACGGTATCCTTCGCCTCGGCCGAGGTCGGTGAGACGGACGGCATCGTCACCGTGTCGGTCGAATGTCTGCCGATGTGGGATGAGACCAACGGCATCGTCTCGGCAGTGGCCAAATGCAACGTGGACGGGATCTGCCAATAGAGAGGATTCTCATGTTTGACGCAAAGCAACCCATCACCATCCACCTGCGCACGCCCAATGGCGTGAAGCCAGTCCGCGTGCGGTTCCCGACTGATGAGGAATGGATCGACCGCCAGCGAATGCGCAAGGTCATCGTGAAGCAACTGGGGCGCGGGATGTCCGAAACCACGATCCCCGATTCGGCAGAGGCCGACGCAGCGCTCCTCGCCAAGATCCGCGTGCCGGAGGAGAGCGCGCCCGAGGTCGACGCCTTCGAGGCCAGCCGTATCATCGAGCAGTTGAGCCAGGCAGACGTCGACGACGTAGTCCAGGTAGGCGATGCCTTCCGGGTGACATTGCGCGTCCTGGGCGGCACGGTAGCGCACATCCTGAAGATGCCCTCGGCCAAGGACATCTTCGAATACCGGCGCAGCTTCGCGCGGGTGCTCGATCTGCCCTACAACCGCCAGGAGTTGATCATTAACCTCGCTCCGGCGGCTACGCTCTTTAAGAAGCTGCTCGAATCTTCAGAAGGGTATGCCGGCGACGTGCCGATCATTCACCAGGCCGTCGCCGTAAAAGCCGCGATCGACGCTCTCGACGGCGCATTCCAGGAGTCCGGCGACCCAAACTGACGCCGGGGGAGTGGCCCGAGAAGCCCTCCCTGCGGTTCCTGATTCATTGGGCGCTGCGGCGCGACGAACTCTGTGACCCCGGCCTCTGCCCTGACACTCCCGACGATGGCGGCCGCTGTGATCACTGCCCACTCGACAAACTCGATGCGGCGCAATCCTCCGAGGCGGGACTGTTGCTCCGGCGCGCGATCGACCTACGTGCAGCGCTGAAGTTGGGTATCCGCATCAGCCTCGATGAGATTCGTGCAGATGAGTTCCATGCGTTGGTGGTGCTCGAAGAGGAACGCGACGCATTAGATCGCGAGCAGATGAACGCACATGGCCGATAACAGGCTCGAGCTTGTCGTCGAAGTCGACACCAACAGGGCCAATGCGTCCATCAAGAGCGTCAACGCGAGTCTGTCGAGCATGGAAGCGTCGGCGGTGAAGACCGCCCGAGGCGCGGCGCAGGGAATCGACGGCATGACCGCATCCATGGTGAAGGGCGCCACCGCGGGTAACCTGTTCGCCGACGCGGTCAAAAGCGCGCTCACCTGGGCCAAGGAGTTCACCGTCGGCTCGGTCATGATGGCCGCCGAGAATGCCAAAGCCGAGGCCTCGCTCAAGGCGCTGGCCAACGCCCACGGCGTAGGGGCGGCTGCTGCGGCCCGGCAGGTCGCCGCGATCGAAGAGATCGGCTTCGAGTACACCGAAGCGGCGCACGCCGTCGAGCGGCTGATCGTGGCCGACCTGGAGCTATCGAAGGCGCAAGGTCTGGCGAAACTCGCCAAAGACGCAGCGGCGGTCCAGAACATCGCCGCCGGCGAGGCTCTGGAATCCATCGTGATGGCCATCGAGTCCGGCGCCTCGCGGGGGTTGCGCACCCTGGGGTTGTTCGTCGACTTCCAGAAGGAAGCTCAGATTGCCCAGCTTCAACTCGGACGGGCCCTGACCGAGGCCGAGGAGAAGCAGCTCCGCTACAACGCCGTGATCCGCGAGGGCGCGAAGATCCAGGGCGCCCATGCGGCGGCCTCCCAAACGGTCGAAGGCCAACTGGGCGCGTTGCGGCGGGAGTTCAACAACCTCAGGGAAGACATCGGATCTCAGTTCCAGGACGACTTCAACGCGCTGATCGGCAACCTGCGCGGTCTGGTCGGCTGGCTGCGGGAGAATACCGAGCTGCTCCAGAACTTCGGTGAGGTCGCGCTGTGGGTGTCGGGCATCCTTGCCACCTACGCCCTGGCCGACAAGATCATGGCTCTGGCGAAGTCGATC
>Ga0209172_10004544_pt1 | contig 18440 bp, 10 predicted proteins | sample LarsenN4metaG_FD_184113 | JGI IMG/M metagenome (GOLD analysis project Ga0209172, IMG submission 184113) | Hot spring sediment bacterial and archeal communities from British Columbia, Canada, to study Microbial Dark Matter (Phase II) - Larsen... ... | reverse complement strand
TTGCTGATTTTGAAAATTCTCTAATTCCGACGCTTGCTGATTTTGAAAATTCTCTAATTCCGACGCTTGCTGATTTTGAAAATTCTCTAATTCCGACGCTTGCTGATTTTGAAAATTCTCTAATTCAGAAAATTCTGATACTGACAATATGGAAAAAGACCCACTCACCTATACCATTATTGGCTGCGCGATGAAAGTGTTCAACACTTTGGGCAACGGATTTCAGGAAGTCATTTATCAGCGTTGTTTGGAAATTGAGTTGAGAAAAACCGACCTGAATTTCGCTCGGGAACAAGAACAGGACATATTCTATGAAGGGGTTCTCGTTGGCAAACGTCGCGCAGATTTTGTGGTGGAAAACAAAGTTATCGTGGAATTGAAGGCAATGGTAAAACTGGAGGATGTTCATTTGGCACAAGCCAAAAACTATGTTGTAGCGTATGATTTTCCAAAAGGCTTGCTTATCAATTTTGGCGGAAAAAGCCTTGAGTACAAGTTGATTTTTAATCCGAAGTATGCTGTCTGAATCAGAATTTTCGGAATTGGAGAATTACCAGAATTTTGCGCGATTTAATTCTGAAAATTCTCTAATTCTGAAAATTCTGATACTGACGAAAAAAGAACAGGCCACACGGAATACTCCGCGTGGCCTGTTCTTTTTTTATAAATCCCTCAAAATGACCTATTCCGCTGTCGCATACGCCTCGATGGGCGGGCAAATACAAACCAGATTGCGGTCGCCGTAAGCCTGATCAATCCGACCCACCGTAGGCCAGAATTTGAATCCCTGGCGCAAATAGGGTAGGGGATATGCCGCTTTTTCGCGACTGTATTTGTAATTCCAGTCGTCGGCGGTGAGTTCATCGGCAGTGTGCGGCGCGTTGTGCAGCACGTTATCCTCTGCGTCGTAGTCGCCGGAAGCGATTTCGTCAATTTCTTTCCGAATCGCCAGCAACGCGTCGCAAAAACGATCGAGTTCGGCTTTGCTTTCACTCTCGGTCGGCTCGATCATAATCGTCCCGGCTACCGGGAATGACAAAGTCGGCGCGTGGAAACCATAGTCCATCAGGCGTTTGGCCACATCTTCGGCGAGCACCACACTTTTGAAAGGACGCAAATCGAGGATAAACTCGTGCGCACAGCGCCCCTTATCGCCAGCGTACAAAATTTGGTAAGCGCCTTCCAGGCGAGCCTTCATATAGTTGGCGTTCAGGATAGCGTACTTCGTCGCGTCGGTGACACCTTCGGCGCCCAACATTTTAATATAAGCGTAAGAAATCAGCAAAATACTCGCGCTGCCCCAGGGAGCGGCGGAAATAGCCGTCGTGCCTTGCGCTCCGCCTGTTTCAGCAAAAACGTGTTTGGGCAAAAAAGGCGCGAGACTCGTGTTGCAGCAAATCGGCCCCATACCCGGACCGCCGCCGCCATGCGGGATAGCGAAAGTTTTGTGCAAATTCAGGTGACAAACATCCGCACCGATAGTGGCCGGACTGGTCAATCCGACCTGGGCGTTCATGTTCGCGCCATCCATGTACACTTTGCCGCCGTACTGGTGAATGATTTCGCAGATTTCAATGATTTCTGCTTCAAAAACGCCGTGCGTGGAAGGATAAGTCACCATCAGGCAAGCGAGATTGGCGGCGTGTTGTTCGGCTTTTTCTTTCAGATCAGCCACGTCAATATTACCGCGTTCGTCGCAAGCCACGACGACGACTTCCATGCCGGCCATGACTGCCGAAGCAGGGTTGGTACCGTGTGCCGACGAGGGAATGAGCGCCACATTGCGGTGCGTATCGCCGTTGGCGAGGTGATAGGCGCGGATTGCCATAAGGCCTGCATATTCGCCCTGCGCGCCGGAGTTTGGCTGCAAAGAGCAAGCGTCGAAACCCGTAATTTCGCACAGATATTTTTCCAACTCGCTGATAATGTGTGCATAACCTTTTATCTGTTCGGCAGGCATGAAGGGGTGCATGTTCGACCAGTTTTCCCAACTCACCGGAATCATTTCGGTCGCAGCGTTGAGTTTCATCGTGCAGGAGCCAAGCGAAATCATCGAGTGCATGAGCGAGATGTCACGATTTTCGAGGCGTTTGATGTAACGCATCATGTCGCTCTCGGTGTGGTAAGAGTTGAAAACCGGGTGAGTCAGATACTCGCTTTCGCGCACGAGACTTGCGGGATGCTGGACTTTGGACTTTGGACTTTGGACGTTTTCGGAGATGCCGAAAACGCGTAAAATGTCGTTCAGATCTTCTTCCGTCGCAGTTTCGTCGAGCGCGATTTGCAAGGCATTTTTTTCATAAAAGAAATTGATGCCCGCGTCTTCCGCTTTTTTGCGAATGTCTTTTACCTGATTTTCAGACAGTTCGATGCGGATGGTGTCGAAGAAATGAGTGTTCGTTTGTTTGAAACCGGCTTTTTCCAGAGCAGTCGAAAGTGCGAGAGCCATCGCGTGAGCACGTTCGGCGATTCCGCGAATACCTTCGGGGCCATGATAAACGGCGTACATGGCAGCCATGTTGGCCAGCAATGCCTGCGCTGTGCAAATGTTGGAAGTCGCTTTTTCGCGGCGGATGTGTTGCTCACGGGTTTGGAGCGCCATGCGGAGCGCGCGTTTGCCGTGTTTGTCCACCGAAACGCCGATGATGCGACCCGGAATTTGACGTTTGAAATCTTCGCTGCACGCGAAATAAGCCGCATGCGGGCCACCAAAACCCATTGGTACGCCGAATCGCTGCGTGTTGCCGATGGCTACGTCGGCGCCCCATTCGCCAGGCGGCTTCAGCAGTGCAAGAGAGAGCAGGTCGGCAGCGACGCAGACGAAGACATTGTTGGCTTTCGCTTTTTCCACAAAGGCGCGATAGTCCTCCACATTTCCTTCTTTATCAGGGTATTGGAGCAATACGCCGAAGGTTTTTTCTGAAAAATGGTATGATTTCCAGTCGCCGATGACGAGTTGAATGCCGTGCGGTTGGGCGCGGGTTTTTAACACGTCAATCGTTTGCGGAAATACTTTGTCAGACACGAAAAACTCATTGGCTTCTTCGCCGTGTTTGGCGCGTTTGTTTTTTTCCGCGTAAAACATGTGCATTGCTTCGGCGGCAGCGGTGCCTTCGTCGAGCAGGCTGGCGTTGGCGATGGGCAAACCGGTGAGGTCGCTCACCATCGTCTGAAAATTGAGCAAACTCTCGAGACGTCCCTGTGCGATTTCGGCTTGGTAAGGCGTGTACTGCGTGTACCAGCCGGGATTTTGGAACACATTGCGGGCGATGACCGAAGGTGTGATGGTACCGTAGTAGCCCATGCCGATGTAGTTGCGCATCACGCGATTTTGCATGGCGGCTTTTTTCAGTTCCTGCAAATACTCGAATTCGGAAAGGGCGGGTGGGAGGTCAAGCGGTTTTTTCAGACGAATAGCGTCGGGGACGGTTTGCCAGATTAACTCGTCTAACGATTTGGCCTTGAGGGTTTTCAGCATTTCCTGGGTGTCGGCCTCGCTGGGTCCGATATGCCGGCGGACGAACCTGTCCGGGTGTGGGAATTGACTCATATTGAATGAGTGTATGGGTGAATGAGTGAATGGTGAATTTAGAAGGGGGTGAAAAAACAGCGCGAAGGTAATGATTGTTCGGAGGCGTCAAATATTGCAGCCCGACGCTTTTTCCAAGTTCGGATTGATTCTGAATTTGCACTTTTGCGCTGCCATGAAACACTACCCGGCCAAACTGCTCCTTTTCGGCGAACACGTCCTTCTCCTCGGCGCTTCGGCGCTGGCTGTGCCTGTCCCCGCGTTCGGCGGCTACTGGGAACAGGCAAGTCCCAAAGCCGACATCCGGGGGCTGCAAATGCAGCTCGCGGAGTTCTCAAAACATCTCGACGACCTTCCGGGCATAGACGCGGCGCGGCTGAAAAAAGACTTGTTGTTCGGTCTGTTTTTTCGTTCCGATATCCCGGTCGGCTATGGGCTGGGAAGTTCGGGGGCACTTTGCGCAGCCGTTTATGACCGTTATTTTCGGGAAAAAACAAGCGACCTGACCGCGCTTAAATTGGTTTTCGCCCGCATGGAAAGTTTCTTTCACGGGGCGAGTTCGGGTATTGACCCTCTGACAAGTTATTTGAATAAACCTTTGTTTATCAGGGATAAAGTCGAAGTTTCGATTGCCGACATGGCTGAATGGAACTCGGGCCGGCCGGTCGTTTTTTTGCTCGACAGCCAATTGCCGCGCCAAACCGGCCCGCTCGTGCAGTGGTTTTTGGAACAAAATGGCGACGAAGATTTTGCCGGAAAATTGCAATCCGAATTGCTGCCTGCGCACGAGGCGATGGTGCAATCCTGGCTGGATGCGGCGCCCGAAACGTTTTGGCAAAATTTGAAAAAAGTGTCGCGTTTTCAGTTGGAACATTTCGAGCCGATGGTGCCCGCTACGGTCAGAGCGTTTTGGCAAAAAAATCTCGACAACGAGGATTTTACCCTGAAAATCTGCGGCGCTGGCGGCGGTGGCTTCGTACTTGGTTTTGCCAAAAACAGGGCGGTAGTGGCTTCGCTCGAAGGCGAGTTCAGAATTGTTTTTCCTTTTGAATAGTCCGGCGACTTTTCCATGACGCACAAAAAAAATCTTCGCGCGGCTTTTTGGGTACTTGGCGTCTTGCTTTTCGCGGCGCTGGCGCGGGATTTTTTGGCAAATGGCCGACCGCTTTATTGCCGCATCGCGGGCGAGTCGCATTGGCCGGGACTGCGAACGGTGTGGAAAGACCCGGGGGCTGCGTTCGTGCATCCGGTGCTGGATTCGATTCGGCGCAATGATTTGTGGAAAACTTTTCCCTACGAAACCTCGGTTTTTGCCCCGATTCCTTTTTCTCCCGGCGAAATTGCCAAGCCGCCTTTCCGGCCACAGACGACACCGGCCAAACCTGGTACGATTCATCCGCAACTTTCCGCCCGATTCCGGCATTGGCTCGGTACCGACGACCGGGGGCGCGATGTGGCGGCTGGCCTAATCTCAGGCGCCCGGACGGCGGTGCTGACGGGCGTGACGGCGATGGCAATGGCTGTCGGCATCGGGCTTTTGCTGGGAGCGTTGGCGGGTTTCTGGGGCGACGACCGGCTGCGGGTACGGCGGGGGCGATTATGGCTGACGTTGTTGGGATTGTTGCCGGCCTGGTTTTATGTTTTTGTGGCGCGGAGTTACGAACTGGAGGCCGGGCGCTGGACCGATTGGGCGGTCAGCATTGCCCTTTTTGTTTTTATTATTCTGGTTTTCAATAGTTTGGGAGCGATAGTAAGCCGCTTTTCCTTTCTGAAAAAAAACGTCGTTGTTCCAACCGATCTCATCATCATGCGGTTGGCGGAGTTGTTTCACTCGATTCCAAAACTCATTTTTATTTTCGTCGTGGCGGCTTTGTTGCCTAAGGAACGCCAATCTATTTGGATTCTCATTGCATTGATCGGGGCGATGAGTTGGACGAGTGTGGCGCGTTATGTGCGAGCGGACTTGCTGCGGGTGCGTGAACTGGATTTTGTGACGGCAGCACGCGGGTTGGGGTTTTCGGAGTGGCGGATTTTGTGGCGACATGCGCTTCCAAATGCTTTGCGACCTACGATGATCGCATTCGCCTTCGGCGTGGCGGAGACGGTGATTCTGGAAACCTCCTTGTCATTTTTGGGTTTTGGCGGCGGCACTTACAATGCTTCCTGGGGGACTTTGCTCAACAGCGCCCGCGCCAATGTCACGGCCTGGTGGGTAGCGTTGCCGCCGGGTTTGGCGATTTGCCTGACGGTGCTGACGCTCAATGCAATCGGTGAGGCGATGAGCGAGGATAAAAAGCGGTAAAACAGTTTTTGAAAACCATCTACTTTAAATTGCTGTTTCCTGTCGGCTATGCGGCGTGATTATTTTCTTGTCATTGGTTTGGCACTTTTATTCTTTTTCCCATTTCTGGGAGGGATGCACTTGTTCGATTGGGATGAGGCCTACGTGGCGGAGTGTGCCCGGGAGATGTTGCTGACGGGCGAATGGATTCGTCCGCAGATTGATTTTCAGCCATTTTTTGAAAAACCGCCGTTGTTTTTTTGGGTGCAAACGCTCTCGATGAAAATTTTTGGGGTGAATGAGTTTGCCGCCCGTTTTCCGAATGCTGTTTGTGGCCTGGTCACACTGTTGCTTGTGTACCGAATCGGCTTGCGGTTGCACGATCGGATGTTCGCCTGGTTGTGGGTGTTGGCATGGCTGGGGAGTTTTTTGCCACATTTTTATTTTCGTACCGGGATTATTGACCCCTGGTTCAATCTGCTGATTTTCTGTGGATTGTATGGATTTATCGAGTTTCGCTGGCAATTTTTGACGCAGCAAAAACATGCATCTTACTGGCAAAAGTACCGTTATCTGATTGTTGGCGGCGGTTTGCTGGGGTTGGCGATTATGACAAAAGGGCTTACCGCCTATCTCATCGTGATGGCTGTGTTGGTGCTGTATTGGGCGCGGTATCGTTTCAGGGGGCGGGGCTATTTCAAACATCTTGCGCTTTTTTCGGCGGCAGCGTGGTTGGTGGGTTTGATATGGTTTGCCTTGGAAATTGTTTTATATGGCGGCGATTTTGCCGAAAAATTCGTCCTGAACCAATTGCACATTTTTCCCTCCATTGGCGAGGCCGGCAGTTTTCCGGGATATCATGCGTTAGTACTTTTGCTGGGATGCTTCCCAATTTCAGTATTCGCTTTGCCCAATCTCTGGGGCGACCGCCAGCCAGAGGACGAGTTGCTCGAATCCGATACCCTGGCGGCCTGTCAGCGATCCGACCTGGTCACCTGGCTGCAATTGCTTTTCTGGACGGCATTCGTACTTTTTGTCTTCGCTCCGACGAATGCCATGCACTATTCTTCGCTTGCCTATTTTCCGCTCACGTATTTGGGCGCAGTCACGATCTGGCGAGCAGTGCGCTGGGATGTGCGGCCTAAAATAACCACCTGGCTTTTACCCGTCATCGGTATTTTAATCGGTCTGGCGGTATTCGCAATTCCTTATTTGGGTCAGCACACCGAACTTTTGACGCCGTTTTTTGCCGATAATCCTTTTATGCTCGAAGCCCTGAAGGCTGATTTGGGCTGGACGCTCTGGCATGGTTTGCCGGGCTTGATACTTGTGGGCGCAACGCTGGGCGGTTTATATTTTTGGCAAAAAAACCGGCCCTGGATTGCGGCGCAAATCCTTTTTGGCGGCGGTGCGATTTTTACCAAATTGACCATGCTGTTCGTAGTGTGTAATCTTGAAGGCCACTCTCAACGCGCAGCCATCGAGTTTTACAAAAGTAAATGCGGCGAAGATTGCGAGATAAAACCTGTCGGTTTCAGGAGTGGCGCTCACTTGTTTTATGCTGCTAAAAAGCCCGGCGAGTCAAAAGGGAAAATTTATTTTGTCGCAAAAATCGGCGATGTGGAGAAATGCCGGGATTTGCTGCACTGCCGGGAATTGTATCGGAAAAATGGCTTCGTATTTTTTGAACAAGCTGCTTCCGAGCCTGCCAGGTAATTTTTATCTTGCTCCGAAATTTTTTTCAACACCTTGAACGCCACATTTTTCAGTGAAATCATGGAAATGCTTGGCACCTCGGCTTTTGCCATTTCAGGTGCATTGGCAGCCATGCGGCAGCGGCTCGATGTCTTCGGCGTATTGGTCATTACTTTCGCGACGGCAGTGGGCGGCGGCACCATCCGGGATGTCATCATCGGCAATACGCCGGTCGCCTGGCTCAAGGACCAACAGACGATTTCCGTCATTTTTGTCTCCTACCTGCTCACGCTGATTTTCAGACGATACCTGCGTCATTTCAGCAAAACCCTGGCTGTTTTCGACGCTGTCGGGTTGGGTTTTGCCACGATTGTCGGCTTGCAACGCGGCATCGAAGCGAATCTTGGCCCTGCCATCTGCGTTACGCTCGGCATGGTAAGCGGCTGTTTTGGCGGTGTGGTGCGCGATGTGTTGCTCAACGAAATCCCGCTTGTTTTCAGGAAGGACATTTACGCTTCGGCTTCCATGCTGGGCGGCATTTTGTATTTTCTCTTTGCCGGTTGGGACATGTTCGCACCATTGGCGGCTACACTTTCCATCTTTTTTGTAGTAGGCTTGCGACTGATCGTGTTGCGATACAAGTGGGAATTTCCGGGCATGAAAACACCGGACGAATGAGCTTGGGAGTTTTGTTCATTCCGTTTTAAAGCAGCTTAAATCAACCCATTTTTCTTCACACCAAAATTTTTATAACAATGAAAATCAATCAATTAATTCTGACGATTTGCTTCTCTGTCGGCGCTCTTGCAGCGTACGCGCAACCAGGCAAAGGCTCCATCCTCATTGGCGGAAACGCGGGGTTTACGTCCACCAGTTCGGGAGGGTTCAATGCAACCCAAATTACCCTGTCGCCATTGCTCGGATTTTTTGTGACCGATCGCGTTTCGGTCGGTGGCCAAGTCACCTTGAATTTTTTTGGCGGCGACGCCGAAGGCAGTATTATCGGGCTTGGCCCGGCTGTCCGTTACTATTTCAACGGCAGCGGCTCCACCCGGTTTTTTGGCCAGGGCAACTTCAACTGGCTAAGTCTTGACCCTGGGGGAGACCTCGACTCCGAATCCGGAGTTGGCTTTGGCTTGGGCGCCGGCCTCGATTATTTTTTCAACGAACACGTCGCACTTGAGGCCATTTTGGGGTACAATACCTTCAAATTCTCGGACGAAGAAGATGGTACCAACACTTTTGGTCTGACGATAGGCATCGCGGCATTTATCGGCGGCGGGAAATAAGCGTCCAAATTTTCTTTTGGGGAAAAGCCTTCTTGTTACCCGGCAAGAGGTTTTTTTTATTTTCAATTTTTTTTGAAAATTATTCAGCCAAATAAAAAACCATTTCGAGCCCTGCTCGTTCTGTTTTTACAAAATATCATTTGGAAACAGTAGTTTTTAAACCTCTCCAGATATGCAATTCAACATTCCCGACACCGGTCAAAAGCGCGTCGTCATCGTTGGCGGCGGCTTCGGCGGCCTCACGCTCGCCCGTAAACTGGCGAAATCCGATTTTCAGGTCGTCCTCATCGACAAGAACAATTACCACCAGTTCCAGCCGCTTTTTTACCAGGTAGCGATGGCAGGCCTCGAGCCTTCGAGCATCGTTTTTCCCTTCCGGAAAGTTTTTCAAAAAAGCAAAAACGTGTTTGTCCGGGTGACAAAAGTTCTCTCTATCAATCCTTTGCAACAGGAAATTGCAACTGATATCGGCCCTTTGCGCTACGATTATCTCGTGTTGGCCATGGGCGCTGACACTAATTGGTACGGCAACGAGCGTATCCGCGCCAATGCGATTCCGATGAAATCGGTGAGCGAAGCGCTCTACCTGCGCAATACGATTTTTGAAGACTACGAACGCGCCGTTACTGCCGAAGGGTACGACCAGCGCCAGCGTTTTCTTGATATCGTGATTGTCGGCGGCGGGCCTACCGGGGTGGAAATAGCGGGCTCGTTGGCCGAAATGAAACGCCACATCATCGCCAAAGACTACAACGACCTCGACAGCAAGGAGATTGACATTCACCTCATTCACGGCGACAAGCGACTGCTCAACACCATGTCCGAACAGGCTTCGGCGAAAGCCGAACTGTACCTCCGCGAGCTCGGTGTGCAACTTTGGCTCGACAAGGTGGTGACGGATTTTGACGGTGAAACGGTGACGATTAACGACGGCTCCACGATTCGAACTGACAAGGTGATTTGGGCGGCAGGCGTCACCGGCAATCAGATCGAAGGCTTGCCCACAGAGGCTTATTTTAAAGGTAATCGTCTGAAAGTGAATGAATTCAATCAGGTGTTCGGTACGGAAAATATTTTCGCCATCGGCGATATTGCTTTTCAGACAGAAGAAAAATGGCCGAACGGACACCCGCAAGTCGCACAAGTCGCCATTCAGCACGGGACACTTTTAGCAAAAAATCTTCGACAGCTGGAAAGTGGTCAGACGCCCCGGCCTTTTCGTTACCGCGACCTCGGCTCCATGGCAACCATCGGTCGGCACAAAGCGGTTGCGGACTTACCCTTCTGGCGTTTTCAGGGCGTATTTGCATGGTTCGTGTGGCTTTTTATCCACTTGTTCTCCTTGCTTGGCGCGAAAAATAAAGTGTTCGTGTTTATCAACTGGGTTTGGAACTACGTTTCCTACGACCAAAGCCTGCGCCTCGTCATCAAACCCTGGCGAAAAGTGGAGTCTAAAGCCGAGGTGGAAGTTTGATTTTCAGACCTTTTTGAACCTGAAATAAGCCAGCCGCATGGCGTCCAGAAAGAATTTTAGGCCCCAGTTTGGGTACCGGAACCGCAGGTAAGGCCCCCAAACTGGGATCGAGCCAGGTAGTCCGCCAAAGCGATTTTTATTTTTCCCTAAATATTGAAAATCAATTATTTCCGATAAAAAACTGTCTGCTGCGCAGCGAAATTTATCCTCGCCACTGAGCTCCCAAAGCCGGTGAAAAAACACGCTGAACTGACAATTCCCCGTGACGCACAAAAAAGAATAATCGCCCCGCCAACGCTCGTCATAGCGCCCTGCCGTGCGGTTTCCCGCCTGCGCGCTTACTTCCAGAAATCGCTCTCCCGACGCGATTGTTTTTTGCAAAATTTCCACTTCTCCCAACAAAATTGCGCTTTCCAAAAAACCTTCGAGCGTGTAGGCCATCGCGTGGGTAAAAGCCGGTTTTTCAGGCCAAAAACCCCAGTCGCGCACGCCCCCGTTCGGTAAAAACCGGCGGGCGTAAAAATGAAGCGCGTGCCGCATTTTTTCCTCATTTTCAGGATTTTGCAAAATTTGATTGGCCTGCAAAACACCCCACACAGCGCGCGTATAGTAGCTCGGTGTGAAGCCCGGAACGTAAGAATGTTTGCGCCAGGAAAAATCGGATTCGAGCGTCGAAACGAGCCAGTCAACAGCGCGCCCCAAACTTTCTTTGGCCGACGGCGAAGAAGTTTTGCGGGACAATCCGAACAAAATCATCGCTGTATTAAAAACGCTCGGTTCTTTGTGCCCGGCCAGCAAACCGGGGAAAGCGCCGGAAGGCAATTGTATGGAAACCAGCCAGTTGGCGCATCGGGAGGCCAGGTTGCGAAGCAAATCGTCCTGTTTTAGTTCGGCGTAGTTGAGCAAGGTTTCGATGAGGTAGCCAGTTGTTTCGGGGTAAGATTTGGCCCAGCCGAAGAGTGGCGACCAACTGTGCGACGAGCCTTGCCCTCCGGTGGCTTCGATACTTCGGCGCAGCCAGACGAGGGCAGCGTCGGTACGGCGATGCCATTCCGGGAGCGGGAGACTCGAAACATTAGTCGCTTCCCTGCGCGAATTCGGCTTTTTTCCGCTAAATGGCATTTTGTCGGCGATTGGTAGCGGGGCAAAGGTGTAATTTTGTCCGCATGAAAAAACCGATTTTACTCCCGCTTTTTCTTTTGTTCGGTCAGTTTGCCCACGCTCAAATGTGGAACGGCACGGACACGCTCTACGGCAACGAGTGGATTGATTTTTCCCAAACGTATTTCAAAATAAAAGTCGCTGACGACGGTGTCTATCGGCTTGACTATCAAATGCTTGCCTCGTCAGGTTTTCCTGTCGGGAGCGTACCGGCAAGCCAGTGGCGGCTGTATCGTTATGGTGTGCAGGAGCCGGTTTTCGTTACGACGGATGGTATTTTTGGCACGCAGGATTTCCTCGAATTTTTCGGAGAAAAAAACCGCGACGGGGTGGATAAATACCTTTTTGGCAATCCGGATGAAGAAAATCTGAACCCCTGGTACAGCCTTTTCAACGACACGACGGCGTATTTCCTGACTTGGGAAACGACAGGGCAGGCAGCACGCTATGCAGCTATTCCGAATGACCTGAACAACCTTCCGGCGAAGCAGGATTTTTGCTGGTTCACCACGCAACAGGTTTACAATCAGGTCTTTTTCAAAAGAAGGCGAAGCGACGAAATCACCTACTCCTGGTTCGAAGGCGAGGGTTTTGCGACCAATCCGACGACGGCTTCCACCGTGAATCTTGTGCCCAAAAAACTCTTCGCAGGTGGCCCGGTTGCCACGATGACGGTGCGTTATGCTTGCCAGGCAGGCGCCCAACACCAGCAACGCATCACGGTGAACGACACGATCTTTGCAAATGATAATTTTGTCGGCTGGCGACTCGTAAACCGCGTCTTTCAGGTACCGCTTTCACTTATCCCGGCGACGGCTTCGGTGAAAATTCAGTCACAAATCGGCGGGACCGACCGTCATGCTTTGGCGGGTGTTTCGCTGCGTTATCCGCGTCAGTTTGATTTTGAAAATGCGACTTCCGCCACCTTTTCACTCGATGCTTCTTCAGAAGTTCAATATCTTGAAATTCAGGCGTTCAACACCTCCGGCGGCACCCCGGTTTTATATGATTTGACCAATAAAACCCGTCTGGAAACGATTGTGGAGGGTGGGGTAGTGAAGGCAAAAATCCCTTCTTCCGCGACCGAAAGAACCTTGATTTTGGTAAGCCCGGCAGCGGTGAAAACTGTCGCTTCCGTGCCATCTGTTCAGTTTCGCGACTACCGACCTGAAAATGCCGATTACGTCATCATTTCCAACCCGGCTTTGTTCGGCGATAACGGCATCAATCACGTGGCAGAATTTGCCGCCTACCGTGAGAGCCCGGCGGGCGGCGGACACAAAGTTGCCGTCGTTGACGTGAACGAATTGTACGAGCAATTTGCTTACGGCGTGCGCTTCCACCCGATTGCTGTGCGCAACTTTTTGCACTACGCGGAAAAACAATGGCCGGACGTTCGCCACGTCTTTTTTATTGGCAAAGGCCTGGATTACAGCCAGTTCCGTACATCGGCCACACAATCAACGCTGGCAGATTCGCTGTTTTTTGTGCCAACTTACAGTTCTCCGGCGGCGGACATTCCCTTCGTTTTGGGCGCCAACAAACTTTCCGAACCTATCGCGGCTATTGGCCGTCTGGCTGTGACCAGCCCGCAAGAAATCGGGGTTTACTTAGAAAAAGTGAAGTCGCACGAACTAACGCTGGCGACAGCAGCCCAAACGATTGAAGGAAAGGCCTGGATGAAACGGGTCATCCACAATAGCGGCGGACTCGCGGGCGAAACAGAAGCTATCAAAGCCTACACGAACAGCATGGCCAACGTATTGAGCAACAATCGTTTCGGTGCGGACGTGCATACTTTTTACAAAACTTCCAACGACCCGATCCAACTTTCGGCCTACGAACAATTGCTCGAACTCGTCAATGGCGGCGTGTCGCTCTGGACGATTTACGGCCACTCGTCGGCTTTCGCGGTGGACTTCGACATCGGTACGCCAGCAAATTACAACAACTCCGGACGCTACCCGATGCTGATGATAATGGGCTGTTTTTCAGGACTTTGTTCGTCGCCGCAGCAAGGTATCGGCGAACAGTTTGTGCTCGCGCCCGACCGGGGCGCCATCGCCTACATCGCTTCTGTAAACTACAGCTACATCACGGCGCTGCACGACTACGGGAAAAAATATTACGAACTGCTCGGTGGCCCGGATTATGGCAAAAGTGTGGGCGAAATTTTGCAGCACACCATCGGCGCGCTGGCCGGAACAAACGACAACGGTCTTGTGGCGCTTTTGCATCAAAACCTTTTGCAAGGCGACCCGGCGGTGAAAATTCAGGAGCAGGCAGGGCCCGATTATCTGATTGATCGCCAGTCTGTTAAATTCAATCCGAACCCTGTTGGGTTGGAACAAAATACTTTTAAACTCAATTTTAACCTGGCTAATATCGGGGAAAACACAAGCGGGCAAATCGCGCTGAAAATCGAGCAGCGACTGCCGGACAACACGGTTTTAAGTCGAATTTCTGACACTGTCTCGACGCCGGCTTTTAGCAAAACGCTGGAATACGCCGTCCCGGTCGCAGGCAGTAAAATTGGCTTCAACCGCTTTTTTATCACCCTCGACCCGGAGAATAAAATCGAGGAAAAACCCTTCTCCGCCGAACTCAACAACGAACTCACAGACGCTACCGGCGCGTCGGGCGTGGACGTTTATTTTTACTCCGACGACGTGCAGCCCATTTTTCCACCGACTTACGGCATCGTCCGAAATCCCGACCTGACCATCCGGGCTTCCACGCTGAATACCAACGCCGCGCCGCTTCGCTACCTCTTTGAACTGGACACGATGGAAACCTTCGATAGCCCGTTCAAAAAAAGTACGCAACTGCTCCAACGTGGCGGCTTGCTGGAATGGAAGCCTGCTATTCCCTTGAAAGACAGTGTAGTATATTATTGGCGCGTCGCGCGCGACAGCCTTGTGAACGGAGCGGTAGTCTGGCGGACAAGTTCGTTCGTGTACTTGCCCGGCAGTTTGCCCGGCTGGAATCAGTCGAATTTCGGCCAATATCGCGACGGCGTTTTTGCCAACATGCAAGCGGTGGACTCGACGCGACGACTGGAGTTTTTGGACAACGCTGCCAACGTGATTCTCAACGTGGCGTACCGCGACGCCAACCGCTACCCCGGCATGCAAAATATTTACTACGAAAATTTTATCGGGGACTACGGTTTCAACGTGCGAAGCGTGAACGACGGGGTAGTAATGGTACTGGCCGACCCCAACACCGGGCGTTTTGTGCCCAACCCCGAACAGGGGACGAATACTTTCGACCCACCGGACCGCCGCTTCATTTACTGGTTCAATACCCGCGACTCGTTGCAACGGGTGAAATTGATGCAATTCATTGAAAATCAGATTCCGAACGGTTACTACGCGGCGTTTTTGGCATTCAGCCGCCCCTGGGACACAGTCGGTTATTCGCCGCGAAAATGGGCGAGCGACTCCGTTTCTTTCGGGAAAAATATTTTCTCCGTTTTGGAAAATCAGGGGGCGAAAAAGGTGCGCGAACTGACCAATTACACGACTTCCCCCTGGCCTTACGGCCTCTTGTTTCGGAAAAATGACGCCAGTTTCCCAGCCATAGACACTATCGTGTTCGACCCTGACTCGGTGGCGACGATTCGGGTGAATTTTTTGGCAAAATGGACAAACGGTCATCTCGAAACGCCTCTTGTAGGTCCGGCAAAAAACTGGAAATCAATTCATTGGAAACGTGAAGCCTTCGACGATCCCTCCGATTACGCCACGCTTTCAGTGCTGGGTGTGCGGCCCGGCGAGGACGATAAATTGCTGCTGGAACTGACCGGAACCTTCGATACGACACTCGATTTTATCGCGACGGCGCAGTATCCGCAACTCAAAATCCGCTATTCGGCGGGCGACACGTTGAAACGCACGGTTGCCCAACTCGACTACCTCCGCGTGCTTTATGAAGGCTATCCCGAAGGCGCGCTGAACCCTGCGGCGAAATACGAATTTTACCGCGACACCCTCCAGCAAGGCGAAACGATGAAATCTTCCATCGCGTTCGCCAATGTCTCGGACGCGGCATTCGATTCGTTGCTGGTAAAATTCCGCATAGAAGGGGCGAATAATCCCGGCACGGACGTTCTCAAAAAGTTCAGGCCGCTCCTGACAGGCGACACCTTGCAGGTGAATTTTGAATCGAACACGTTGAGTTTTAGCGGTCCGCAACGCCTGTTTATTGACGTGAACCCCGACAACGCCCAGCCCGAACTCTACCATTTCAACAACGTCGCAGTGCAGGACTTTTTCGTCAGTCGCGACAATCGAAACCCGCTGTTGGACGTGACGTTCGACGGTACCCACATCCTCGACGGCGATTTGATTTCTCCAAAACCCGAGATCATTGTCACGCTTAAAGACGACAACCGTTTCCTCGCCATCACCGATACGGCGACTTTCCAACTTCGCCTCGAACTGCCCGACGGCTCTTCGCAACCTATTTCGTTCAATGACCCGAACGTGCTGTTTTTCCCGGCAGATGCTTCCAATTTGCCAAAGAAAAACCTCGCGCGCCTCGAATGGCGACCGACTTTTACACTTGACGGCGACTACCGGCTTTTGGTCAATGGCCACGACGCATCGGGCAACGAATCGGCTGCGCTGGACTTTTCCGTGACCTTCAAAGTCGTCACAAAGTCTTCTCTTTCAAACATCTTGAACTATCCCAACCCGTTTTCGACCCGCACTTGTTTCGTGTACACGATGACGGGCGCGGAGACGCCGGCTCATTTTAAAGTTCAAATTATGACCGTCAGCGGGCGGGTGGTGCGCGAAATCACAGAAGCCGAATTTGGCCCGTTGCGAGCCGGTACGCACCAAAGCGATTTTTGCTGGGACGGCAAAGACGAGTACGGCGATCAGTTGGCCAATGGCGTGTATCTCTACCGCATCGTGGCGAAAAAAGCCGACGGCACGGACTTCGAGTTTTTTGAAAACAACAGCGTGGACGGGTTTTTCAAATCCGGGTTTGGGAAAATGGTATTGATGCGGTAGGGGCTAAATGAATCGGGGAATCTGAATGCTCAGATTCCCCGATTTTTTGGTGCTTAAAAAGGATTGTGCGGCAACTCAAACAATTTCAAACTCCTCAAATCACTCAAACTTAAGTATAAAAATCTACCGCACCACCGTCACGTCTCCTGAAATGACTTCAGTGGAGCCGTCAAAATATTCCACCTCTACGACGTAAATAAACACGCCGGGATTAACGACGTCGCCGTTGGCGCGACCGTTCCAGCCGAATTGCGGCTGATTGGGCGCAAAGTTTTGATTTTCAAACAACAACTCGCCCCAGCGGTCGTAAATCCGCATCGCCCGCACCTGGCTTACCTCCGCGCCGGTGAACACGGTGAAGAAATCGTTCAATTCGATTGACTCCGGTTTTATCACGTTCGGGAGGTACACGCGATTGGATTTTTGTACCGTAATCCGCACTTCATCGCGGGCAGGACAACCCATCGTGTCGATCACGGTGATGCCATAAATGACGCTGAGTGGCGGCCTCGCGATGCTGGCCAACGAATCGGGCGCTTGTAAATAAGTCGCTGGCGACCAGGCGAATGTGTCGTAAGCGGTCGTGTTTAGCAATGCCTGGATCAAAATGCTGTCGCCAAAACTAATGGTCTGATCCGGGCCGAGGTCAACGATGAGTTGGGGCGGTGCGACCACTGTGACCGAGTCTTCTGTGACGCAACCGTTGGCATCCGCAACTTCGAGCAAATAATCGCCGGCTTCCAATAGTCCCAATGTGACGGGGAAAGTATCTGCCAAACCCGACGACAAACCGTTGAGCGAGAGTGTGAAAGGTTTGGCGCCACCCGCCACTGCCTCGATGGTGACCGAGCCGTCGTTGTCGCCGAAACAACTGGGCGAACTCGTCGAAACATCAATATCCAGCCCTGGCGGAGCAGTCAGCAGGAACGAATCAATCCACACGCAGCCGATTTGATCGGTCAGCGTAACCGTGTAAGAGCCGGCAGGAAGATTATTTTGCTGAAGACCGGAGCCGTTGTTGCTCCAGGAGGCGGTGATTTCAGGAATACCGCCGACAGGCGTTATTTGAATAAAGCCGTCGTCGCCGTTCGGGCAACTGATTCCGAAGCCGTTGTAATCCGAAACCGTCGTCGTCGCCGAAAGGTCGGAAATCGTCACTGTAACGCCTGTGCCGATGTCAACCGGGCAGGTATTGCCTGCCGCGACAAGGTTTGTAATTGTATAAGTCGTTGTAGAAGTGGGCGTTACATCTACCGTCGCACCATCCTGAACGCCAGTGAGCACGATAGGCGTAGCGCCGCCGCTGATGGTAACGTCGTAAGAAGTGCCGCCGGTAAGTACAAGTCCCAACGTTGTTGTGCTTCCTGCGCAAATAGTCGCGTCGCCGATAAGCGAACCTGTCGGTGGCGGAATAATGTCCACCGTAGCCTCGCCACTCACCGTACCGACGCAGAATTTATCTTCCACAGAAATCAGGGTAAACGTCTGATTTTGCTGAACGTTATTCGTGGTAATGCTGAAAGTGTTGCCGGGCGCCGTGATTGCGTTTTGAGGATTTCCGTTGATGGCATACACGAATTTGAATGGCGCTGCGCCTGTAAATTGAATTTGGAACGAAGCATTTCCGCCTGCGCAAAAACTTGCATTTCCTGAAAGTGTAGCCGTAGGTGGGTCGTGGAAAACAACCGGGACACCTGTTGAAATGGAGAGGCAAACATCGCCCGTGTCCACATTCCCGGAGCCGTCATTATTGCCCGCTATCGCGGAAACAAAGTAAGTCGTGCCCGCTGTCATACCTGTCTGGAAAGCAAATTGAGGCGTGTTGCTGACGGCGAGAATGCCGAGCGGAAGTTGCGCAGGGTCTTGATAAAGAATGTATTGCAACACATCATCCGACTGCAAATTTTGCCCGCTCACCTGAACGGAAACCTGCCCGTTGGGCAAACAAGCGTCCGCTTCCACCGCCGTGAGCGTACCTGCGTCCGTCGTG
>Ga0209172_10004539_pt1 | contig 18460 bp, 10 predicted proteins | sample LarsenN4metaG_FD_184113 | JGI IMG/M metagenome (GOLD analysis project Ga0209172, IMG submission 184113) | Hot spring sediment bacterial and archeal communities from British Columbia, Canada, to study Microbial Dark Matter (Phase II) - Larsen... ... | reverse complement strand
TTTCTTGCTGGGTTTGATGATCTCGCCCTTAGCGGCACCGATGTTGCGCGGCCGCAGAGCGGAGGGCGAAAAGGTCGAGGGCCTGGAGGGCGTTCGGGCGATGGTGCTATCCGGTTGCGGCGGGCTCGTCGTCATCCTCACGACGATGGTGACGCCTGAGGGCCTGGTGTCGCGCTCGGCGAAGGTAAGCGCTCTTTTCTGGGCGTTGGGCGCGACTTTGGTGGTCTCCGCGCTGCTGGTGGTGGGCGCGCGCGGAAGGGTCTCTCAAGGAACGGAGGTGTCACGATGAAGTTGGACGCGTTCCGCTCGCTCGCTCAGAGGAACGCCTCGCTGCTTCTGGGCGTTGTTGCGGTCGCCGCGTTGCTCACGTGGGCGGCGAGCGAAGAGCCGCCCGTCGGCGCAATCAGAGCAACCGTCGTAATGGCGGAGAGCGGCAAGCCACTACCAAACGCGCACGTTGCGCTGTATCCTGCCTTCGAGGAAGACAGGTGGGACGCTACGTTCCAATCTCGAACGGATGAAGGGGGCGGCTTCACCCTTCAAGGAGTTCCGGAGGGAGTGTACAGGGTCGACGTCTCGGGGCGGGCGCACCGTTCTGATGGCACGCTGGTTCACGTCTTGGAAGGCATGGCATCGGAGGTTAACATCGTCACGGAGCCGATTCGACCGTATCTGAACGTCTCGTTGAACGTATCGGTCGTCCCGCCGGGTCGCGAGCCGCCGATGACGGTGGAAGGGTTCCTGCCGATCGATGAGTTCGCCGTGGAGTTACACCGCCTGCCGTCGAGGTGGCATCAGCGGCCGGACGCGGCATCGTTGGCTGCTGCGTTCGCCAATCGTTGGTACGTCGCCTCGCGTGGCCTTCCCGATGGCGTCGAGAGCGTGCAGACGGAGACGCGCCGCGCGGTGAACCGCGACGCGGAGGGAGTGTTCGTTGATCGCCTGAGCCTGCCGAACCTCAGCGAGGGACTTTACTTCGTAACGGTGACGGCACGCGTAGACCCTTCGTTCGCCTCTCGCGAGTCGTGGGGTTACTCGTCGAGCAGCATATCGCCGGATGGTGTGGTGCGGCAGGTGTTCCCTCTCGCCGTTTCGCGGGTCGGCATGGTGATGAAGGACGACGGGGAGCGCTTGCTCTTCTTCGCCACATCGCTTGAAAGCGGCGAGCCGATGCAAGGCGTTGCGGTGTTCGCCGCACCGCGCAACGGCGGCGTGCGGCAAGCAGGCGTTACCGGAGCCGACGGTACTCTGACCGTTCCGCGAGTGGGCGATTCGGAGGGCGTTGTGTGTTTCGCCGTAATGGGCGAGTCGGCAGCGCTGGTAAGCCTGTGGAGCCAGCCCGCGGAACGCATGTTCAGAACGTTCTTCTACACGGATCGGCCGATCTATCGTCCAGGCGAAGAGATACACTTCAAGGGAATCGTGCGCGAGATGGTAGAGGACGACTACCGAGTGCCCGCGGGCGCGCGTGTGCAGATCACCGTGTACGACGCATCCTACGGCGAGTTACTCACCCTCGAGGCGGTAACCAGCCGCACAGGCTCCTTCGAAGGCTCATTCAAGACGCACACCGAGGTGCCTCCCGGCATGCTTGTTGTTGAGACGAGCATCGCCGGCAACGCGCAGTCGCACTACATCGCGCTTCAGGACTTTGAGAAGCCGATGTACAGCCTAACCGTAACGCCAACGCCGAAGCGTGCCATCGCCGGCGATCGCGTTACGATCGAAGTGAAGGGAGAGTACTACTTTGGCGCGCCAGCCGTCGGCGCCCACGTGGAAGCGACGATTTATCGCCGGCAACTGTATCCGTGGGAAGGCGGATCAACTGGAGGCTTTGGACACGACTACTGGTACTCGCACGGAGGAGACGTCGACTACGGAGGGGAGTGGCTGGACTCGATGGAGGCACGCACCGACGAGCGCGGAGTGGCGACGTTCACGGTGCCGACCGAGGCAGCCGATGTTGACTACCGCTACGAAGTTCACGTGTGGGTCTCCGACGAAGGCGGCGGTTTCGGCGACGCCAAAGCGTCTTTCGACGTGTTGCGCTCTTCGGTACGCATCGAAGCGACACAAGAGCAGTACATGCTGCGTCGCGGAGAGCGAACGACCGTCCGCGCCCGCGTCGTTGATATCGAGGGCAGACCCGTTGCGAACGCGGACGTCAGCGCCGAGGTAGCCGAGATCATCTGGCGCACCAGCGGCAGGGCGGTGGAAAACGTGAAGCGGTCTCGCGTTCAAACTGGGCAGGACGGGTGGGCATCCATCGAGGTGTTGCCGACGCGAGACGAGTCGCTACAGGTTACGCTCTCGACATCCGATCGCAGCGGGCGGCGAACCACCGAGGTTCTCTACTACTATGTCTACGGCGGTTCGTGGATTTCGCCCGCCTCGACGGCACTCGAGGTGGTTCTGGACAAGACGCGGTACTCGATTGGAGATACTTGCGTCGCCGCGATACGCGTTGGAAAGCCGGGCGGCAGCGCGCTCGTTACCATCGAGGGCGACCGACTGTATCACAGCCGGGTCGTCGAGGTCACGTCAGAGGTTACGCTCGTTGAGTTTCACGTGGAGGCGGTTCACCTGCCTAACGCTTTCGTAACCGTGTCGCGAATCCACAACGCACGCGCGGAATTCGCCGAGCAGGAGATGTTGGTTGACCCGACCGTGCGCAATTTGAACGTTACCGTGGAGCCGCAGAGGGAAACGGCCAGGCCCGGCGAACGCGTGCCGATTCGCATCCGCACGCTGAACGATCGAGGCGAACCCGTCTCGGCGGAAGTTACGCTCACTGTTGTTGATGAGGCGATCTACGCCGTGCGCGAGGACACGAAGGAGATACTTCAAGAGTTCTATCCCGTGCGCTACAACGCAGTCTCGACCGTGTGCTCCGTCGTCGAGGCGTACCTCGATAGTGGCGCGAAAGAGGGAGGCGAGCTGCCGATACGAAAGGAGTTCAAAGATACCGCCGCTTGGTTCCCAACCCTGCGGACGGACGCGAGCGGCACCGCAACCGTGGAGGTTACCGCGCCCGACAACCTAACCACGTGGCGCTGCACCGCCATCGCCGCCACCGAGCGCACCGAGGTGGGCAAAGCCAGAGGCGCTTTCCGAATCGCCCTGCCGCTGTCCGTTCAGATTAGCGCGCCGGAGATCGTGGTGGAGGGAGACCGCGTGCGGCTATCCGCAACGTTGCGGAACGAGACCGGCTCAGCACAAGAGATTGCCGTGCGCGCCATCGGCTCGGCGCTGTCGCTCGAAGGCGATGCAACGCAAACCGTCCGTGTCGAAGACGGAGCGAGCCGCACGCTGATATGGTGGGCGCGCGTGGACAAGGGCTTGAATGGCTCGTTTACCGTAACCGCTCAGTCCGCGGGAGGGTCGGACGGCATGACGCGACAAGTAAGCATCCAGCCACGCGGCACATGGCGAGTGGATCACAAGGCGGGGTTCGTCGAAGAGCAAGAATGGTCGGAGAGCATCACCTTCGTCGGCGAACGCGCGGACGTTGGAGAGATGGAGATCCGCTTCACGCCCTCGCTCATAGCGGCGCTCAGCGGCTCTCTCGACGACTTGATTGACTTTCCCTACGGTTGCGCAGAGCAGACGATGAGCCGCTTCCTGCCAGCCGTTGCCGTTCTTCACGCCACGAGGGCGCTCGGGTTGCCGCCGCCACCGAGGACATCGCTCATCCCCGAGATAACTGAAGCAAGCCTGCACCGATTGGCGAACATGCAGTACTACGCCGGCGGTTGGGGCTGGTGGGCCAATGACAAGCCCGATGCATGGATGACTGCGATCGTTCTCGAAGGGTTGGCTGAAGCGAAGCGGCGAGGCGTCTCCGTGCACCCACGCATGACCAACTCCGCAACGGAGTGGGCGCTCGGGGAGATCCGCTCGAATCGGTGGAGCGCGCCGCAGCGCATCTACCTGGCCTACGCGGCAAGCATGCATGACGCGAACGCCGTGAAGGGCCTGCTGGAAGGCCTTGAACCGAAGAGTGGGGGCGACCATGCGCGCCTTGCGATGGCGTGGTTCAACGTCGGCGAACCAGCGAAGGCAGCCGAAGCCATCGCGAAGATGAAATCTCTCGCCGAGGCGGGCGGCAGGGTCGCTCGGTGGAGCGGTGGCGAGTACGAGTGGGGGCAAGAAGCCACCGCCCACTGTCTGCGGGCGATGCTCATGGTGACTCCAGACGACCCGATGGTAGATGCTGCAGTTCGAAGCCTGCTCTCGAGCCGCGAAGGCTCATCGTGGATGACGACCCGCGAGACGGCATACGTCTTGCTCGCGCTGACCGACTTCCTCGCCCGACGACCCGTGCCGCTTGAAGACACGACCGTGCGCATCCTGGTGAATGGCACCGCGGTCGCGGAGACCGCGCTCACCGGAGCGGACTTGGGACGTGAGATCGTGGTCAAGGTGCCCGCGCGGTCACTTCGAAAGGGCGAGAACACGGTGAGCATTGAGCGGTCGGCTGCCGGGCTTGGGGCGTGCGCATTGACGTTGCGAGAGGTTACGGCACAGGCACCGAAATCGCCTTCGGGGCTCATCGTTCGGCGCGAGTTCTACACGTTGCAGCCGACGAGACTGATGGACGGCTCGCTGGTGTTGCGGCCATCGCAGGAGCCCACGCATCGCTTGGAAGTGGGCGATGTCGTCGCCTGTGAAGTGACTGTGGACATTGACAACGGCATGCGTTGGGTGCAAGTGGACGTGCCCGTGCCGTCAAACCTTCGCGTGATGGAGCCGTTTGGCGAGACATGGGTGAAGGGTTGGACAATGGTGTGGAACCGCCGTGTGGTCTCCTTGTTCAACTCCGGGTTGCCGCCGGGCGCGCACACGTTCACGGTGCGCTTCCGCGCCACGTCGGGGGGCACGGCGGTCGCGCTTCCCGCCATCCTGTTCAACATGTACGACCCTTCGGCGCGCGCCTACTCGTCGCAAGTGTCGCTGGAGGTGCGCTGATGAAAGCGGCGTTGCTTGCTTTTGCGGTTGCGGCGCTCGCGGCGATGCTGTTCTCCTTGCCGAGCGGTGAGGAGTGCATCGGCTCGTGGGCGTCCCCTTTGGCGGGGCGCACTTCCGCACAGAGACACAACGCCGTTCGCGCTGCCGAGAGGCTGGACGGCGCGGTAATCCAGCCCGGCGAGGTGTTCTCGTTCAACGGGCGCGTGGGGAGTTGTTCCCGCGACCAGGGGTTCCTTCGCGCGCCGGTGAGTTTCAACGGCCAATTGGTGATAACGTGGGGCGGCGGCGTGTGTCAAACGTCCACCACGCTGTACAACGCCGCGCTGCTCGGAGGGATGGAAGTCGTCGAGCGGCATCCCCACCGCTTCGCTCCCACGTACGTGCCCCCCGGTCGAGACGCGGCGGTGGCATACGATGCATTCGACCTGAAGTTCCGCAACCCCTACGACGTCCCCGTGCGAGTGCGCTGCTCGGTCGAGGGGGAGCGGCTGGTGATTCGCCTCTGCGCCGCCGGCGCGCAGAAGCCGGAGGTGCGCGTGTGGCAAGACGTGCGACACATCGCCCAGCCGGCCACCTTGACGACCGGCTCCGGCGGCCGCCACACCCGCCTGCGCACGCAGGGGGCGCCCGGATTCGACGTAGTGGTCCTCCGGTCGGTTGGCGGGCGGCAGGAGGTGGTGTCGTCGAATCGGTATCCAGCGCTGAACACGATTCTGGAGCGGCTTGAGTAGCGGCTCGCGGGACGCTCGCCCTCCCTCAAAGACCTAAGGAGCGTGAGCGTCCACGTGGGGTAGGCAGGCGCACCCACATCCTACATGGTGAACGGATGTGTGCTATCCTTAGGGCATGGAACTGCTTGCCCATTGGATTGAGGCTGGCGAGTGGTGGCGCGGCGAGCACGAGCGGGAGTTTCGGGAGTTCCTCGACCGCGACGGCGTCCGGCGAACCGACTCTGGGCCGATCAGTCGGCCTGAGGGGTGGAGCCTAACGCTCCTTCCCGCTCCGCCGCCCGGCTCGGCTCAAACGGTGGACTACGCCCTCACGAAGAGGGAGTATCAGGCGGCGAAGAGCGATGTGGAGGCGCTCATCGCCCGCGCGGAGACGCGGGAGCCGCTGCCGTTCGCGCCGTTGCACGTGCTTTCTGGGTACTCGTTCGGTCGCAGCACGCTGACGCCCGAGGTGGCGGCAGGGATGGCGCGGCTGTGCGGCTATCCCGCGGCGGCTCTGACCGACCGCTTCTCGCTTGGCGGGGCGGTGCAGTTCGTTCGCAGTTGCTCGAAGGTTGGAGTGAAGCCGCTGCTTGGCGCGGCAGTGGAGTTGGACATCGGCGGCGAGGTCTTGCTGCTGGTCGAGAGCGTTGCGGGTTACCGCAACCTGAGCCGCTTGCTCACGCGCTGTCATCGCGAGCACCCGCGCCTTCTTCCGCTGTGTCGTAGCGAGTGGTTGGGACAGTACGCCGAAGGGCTAATCTGTTTGACTGGAGGGCACGTCGGCGCCCTGAACCGTCTTCTGGCTTCGAAGAGATACGAAGAGGCGGATCGGTTCGCGCGCTTTTTGCGGGAGCGCTTTGGCGACCGAATGTACCTCGAAATCGAGCGTACCTTTTTGCCGTGGGAGATCTCGGTCAACCGCAGGCTGCTCGAGATGTCGAGCCGCCTCGGCGTTCCGGCGGTTGCGGGCGGACCGATTCAGCACGTTGCTCCAAAGGACTTCGCTGCTCAGGATGCTTTGCTTTGCGCCGAGACGCTTTGCACAGTAGAGGAGTTAGTCGGCAGGAAACCGCAGCGTCCGGATGGTGCGCCGTCCGTGCTGGCTCGCTCGCTCAATGCGGAGCGTTACTTTCGCACCGGCGATGCGTGGCGCGCGCTGTTTGCCGACGCGCCTGAGTTGCTGGGGCGAACGCTGGAAGTTGCGGAGCGTTGCGCCGAGTCGCCTCTGCCGCCGCGTCCGGGCTTCCCTCGTTTCTGCGAAGAGCCGGAGGCCACGCTACGCGAGGTGGTGTTTCGTGGCGCGCGCGAGCGCTACGACGAGATACCGTTCGAGGTGAAGAGTCGCCTCAACTTGGAGTTGAGCACGATCTGCCATCTTGGCTTCGCCAGCCACTTCCTTGCGTTTTGGGAGGCGTGCAATTGGGCGCGAGGCGAGGGCATCCTGTTCAGCGCGCGCGGCTCGGCGGTAGACAGCGCGGTGGCGTGGTGCCTCGGCATTTCGAGAATCGATGCAGCGCGCCACAACTTGCACTTCGATCGCTTTCTGCCGCCCGACGGCTCGAAGCGTCCCGACATTGACGTGGACTTCGAGGCGGCGCGGCGCGAGGATGTCCGCCAGTTCTTCGCCCGTCGCTACGGCAAAGAGCACACCGCGACCGTCGGCGCCTATGCCACATGGCAGGGACGAGGCATCGTGCGCGAGATCGGCAAGGCGCTGATGATTCCACAGCCCGCACTCGATTGCCTGGCAAAGCGCTTGCATGGCTCGGTGACGGGTGCGCGCCTGCGTAGCGCGTTTCAAGCACGACCGGAGTTGCGCGACAGCGGCATACCGGTGGAGCGGTTCGAGTTGCTGTTCGAGATCGCCTCGACGCTGGACGGCCTGCCTCGTCATCTGGGCGCGCACTCGTCGGGAGTGGTGCTGTCCGACGTTCCCGTGTGCGATGTGGTGCCGGTTCTCGATTCGGCGCGCGAGGACGTGCCCATCCTGCAATGGGACAAGTACAGCGCGAAGCACTTTTTCGACAAGTTGGACGTTCTCTGCTTGCGCGGGCACGACGTGCTGAAGGGCACGCAGGCTCACGTTCGAGAGAGCGCGCCCGAGTTCACCGTTCTGGACTTGCGGATGGACGACGACTCGGTGTGGGAGCCGTTTCGCAAAGGGGAACTCATCGGCGTTCCGCAAAGCGCATCGCCCGCGATGCGACAAGCCCACGTTCGCTTAGGTACGTCGAATCTGCACGAGGCGAGCCTCATCCAGGCGGGCATCCGCCCCGGCGTAGGCGGCGCGGTGAAGTTGAACGCATTGATTCGTCGCAAGCGCGGACTGGAGCCGTGCCGCTTCGACCATCCCATGCTCGAGACGATCCTCGGCTCAACGTACGGCATCGTCGTGTTTCAAGAGCAGGTGGATCAGTTGCTCGAGACGTTCTGTGGCTACACACCGGGCGAGGCAGAGGAGATTCGCGACGAGTTTCAGCGCAGGCGCGCGGACGAGTGGGACGAGGCGATGCGCGCCGAAGTGCTCTCCCGAGCCATGGAGGGCGGATTCTCGTACCAGGTAGCGAACGCGGTCTGGGAGTTGGTCTCCGGCTTCCGAGGTTACGGCTTCGCGCAAGGGCACGCCCTTGCGTTCGCCGACATTTCAATACGAAGCGTGTACTGCATGCAGCGCTATCCGGCGGAGTACTTTGCGGCGCTTCTCTCCAGCCAACCCGCGGGATACTACGGCCCGGCGACCATCGCAAACGAAGCGCGCAACCGAGGAATTCCGATTCTGCCTCTGAGCGTAAACCGCAGCCAAGAGCGGTTCACCGTCGAGGACGGAGCAATTCGCATCGGCTGTATGCAGCAGCACAACCTTTCGGAGGCAACACGGAGGCGCATCCTCGAGGAGCGCGAGCGCGGCGAGTTCCGCTCGGTGTTCGACTTCGCCGAGCGCGTTCGACCTTCGGTGGACGAGTTGGAGTGCCTCGTCCTGTCGGGTGCGTTCGACGAATTGCACAGCAACCGTCGCGCGACGCTGTGGTGTGTGGGAGAGGCGGCGCGCCTTCGCAGGGACCCTCGCAACGCGCTCTTCGCCGAACTGCCGGAGCCGCCGCTTCCCAACGTCAGCGACTTCAGCCCGTATGAGAAGGCGGTGCTCGAGCGCGCGATGCTCGGCATGGACGTTGCGCAGCACCTGATGGCGTTCGAACGCGAGCGCATCGCCGCAAAGGGCGGCATTCCTTGCGCAAACGCGAGCCGCTTGGAGGACGGCAAGCGCGCCGTAGTCGTGGGTATCGCGATGCGGCTTCGCTTCCCGCCAACGGCTTCGGGGCGACGCATCGTGTTCTTCGACCTCGAAGACGAGAGCGGACTGCTGAACGTGACCGTGTTTGACGAGACGTACCAGCGCGACGGGCACTCGATAATCACCTCGCCCTTCGTAACCCTTCGCGGCTATGCTCAGGAGCGCGAGGGGCATATCGCGTTCGTCGCGACGCGGGTTTATCCCTACCGCATGAAGGCGGACCCCGAAGGCATCGCCGAGCAGACCGGCGCAGTACACGCCGAGGACTTCATCACCCGGCGCCGCAGTTAGCGCGCGACGCAAGAGACCTACTGGAACTGATAGCCGATGTAGAACGTGACGCGCCCGTCGGGAAGTTGCCGGATGTTCGTAATGTACACCGGCAGGCCGCCACCGAGTTGCGACTTCGACGAGGGAGTTGTGAACGGCGTGAACATCGTGTTCGACTCGCTCGGATACGGCACCATCGAGACGTACGACCTCGGGCCGGAAGGCCCGTCCACGCCGTGCGACTCCTGAAGCACAGGGCGGTTCCCCACCACGTGCCAAATCAGCAGGCCCTCCGCTGGAAGCGAGGAGTCGAAGCCCGCCCTGCGCCGATTCTCCAACAGAAGGTATTCGCTCCCGTCCGGCCGAATCAGCACTTTGAAGCACTCGACGTCCGAGCCGTTCACCGGGCCAAGGATAAGCTTTTGCGGCACGGTTGGATCAATCACCGTCGGCTTCAGCCAGCCGAGCTGCTCCTTGCACCACGCGCCCATGTGTTGAGGTCTGCCGCCGCCGGTCTGGTTCGACATCAGGCACCAAACGCCCAATCCTTCCGAGCCGGGGTTCTCCGGTCGCGCATAGAGGTCGGGCAAGCCGAGCATATGACCGAACTCGTGAGCCATCACGCTGATGTCAGACATGCGGGGGCCACCTTCCTGCATGATGAAGTACGGATAGGTGCGGTTTCCAAGCCGCACCGTGGAGCGATGGGGCCAATACAGTCCGCCGCGCGACGTCTGGAACCTCGCGCCAGCGTACAGGAAGAAGATGCCGTCATAGCCCTCCAGCACGTTCTCGCCTTCGCGCTCCTGTAGTTTGGCGAACACTTCGTTGAACAGCGTCGTTCGGCTGCGCGCGCTGGTGCCGGTTCCCTCCGAGTACTCGGCGCGGTTCTTGCCCACCTGCACCCAGTCGAACACCTTGCCTTCGATGCGAAGCTTGCCGTTCGACACTTCTTGATAGAAGTCGTTCAGGCTGCCGTACACAGGCTGGCCCGTAGCGTTGCGCTTGTCCTTATAGGTTCCGGCGCTGAAGAGTTGCTCCCGCCAATCCTCGAGGCGAACCTGCTCGTTGTGCTTCACGTCGGGATACTCGATGCCGATGACCGCGAGGCGGAACACATCGCGACGCCAGACGTTGCGAGGCGAGAAGGACTGCGAGCGCCCCGCATTGGGGTCTTCAGCGAGCGTTACCTTAACCTCAATCTCCTCCTCCCCACGCCGGAGCAGAATCGCGAGCGCGTCCCCCGGCTCCTTCTCGTTCAAAACAACATCGAGCCGCGCGGGGTCGTCAAGCGCCTGACCGTCTACCTTCAGCACAAGGTCTCCCGTGCGGATGCCGGCTTCCGCCGCCGGAGAGCGTTGCGTGACCCGTCGGACCGGCGCGCCCTCCCCCTCAGGCTCGCCAAGCGTCAGCCCCAGATACGCGCGCTCCTCGTTCAGTTTCATCGGCTTGCTGGTCGCCGTGAGCGTTGCCGTCGTCTCGAGCGTCTTTCCATCCCGCAAGACGTGAACCGTCAGTTTGTCGCCCGGCGAGCGCGCCTGAAGCAGGTCGCGCAGGTCGTCCGGCGTCCGCGGGCGGCTGGAGCCGACGACGATGATGATGTCGCCGGGCTGGATGCCCGCCCGCATCGCAGGCGAATCCTCTGCCACCTCGACAACGAACAGACCGCTCTTGTCCGTCGAGGTGGCGATGCCGAGGAAGCCGGTCTGCGTCGTGCTCTTGGGTGGGGGGTTGCTGATGCGGGTGGTCAGGGCAGTGTGCACGGTTCGGAAGCCTGCGAGGTCCGCCGCGGCGCGCTCGGTCGGGCCCGCGTTCTGAGCGAATGCCCCGCTCGCAAGCGCCGCGAACACCGCGGCGACGATCCACTTTCTGCCGTCTCTTGGGTTGGTCATATCCTCTTCTCCGCCCCGAAAAGCGGGGTCATTCGAAGAGGATTACCCCAAAACCGCCGCCTCAAGGTTCCCGCCGTGTGAATCCCAATCCTCGGGCAGCCAAACCGGCAGGTCGCGTAGCGAGGCGCGGGCGGAGTCGGATGTCGGCACGCCCCACGCCTCGAAGAAGGGGCCAAGGTTACGCCCCACGGCGCGTGAGAACCGAATGAGCCATTGATCCCGCTTCTCCGCGTCGTTTTTGGGGCGGGCCTCCGCGGGGAGAGAGCCGTATTCGGCAAAGACCTTTTTGAACGGCTCCCACCCAAACTTTTCGCGCAGTTGGACGTACATATACAGGCGAATCGCAAGGTCGCCGGTATCCCAGGGTTTCTTCCCTTCAGCCAGCAGCGCGCGCACCCTGGCGGGCGATTCATGAAATCCGGCGCTCCATACCTGGTTCCACCGCTTGCCGCAAAGGGTCTCGTTTACGTACAGCGAGAACAGGTTCACAGTCACCTCGCTCGTCCCTTCGAACGTCCAATCCGGATTCTGGTGGTTGTGTCCGATTTCGTGGAAGAAGCCCCACGTGCCGTTGCGCAGATGGGCGAGGTCCACCATGTTCCTCGCCTCGCCGGTTGGCACCATGATCGGGTAGCCCGCGTGCATATAGCCGGCGCTGATCTGAACGTCGGCGACCATACGCTCCGGTCGCGTCCTTGTTCGCGGTATCGCCGCGAGGTCAGCGCACGCGTCCATTACGTCGTCCCAGAACGCCATGAGTTTCCCTGGATCATCCAGGTCGCGAATCTCGCTTGAAGGCACGGTGAGGATGATCTTGTCCGTCGCCAACTCCGCCCAAGGCGCGGGCGCTTGGCGTTCCAACTGCCACTCCGCGTCCGAGGTCTTCCCCCGAACGTACTGCGCTGCCGGTACCACGTTCGACACCTCGACCGTGAGGGAGCCTCTGCTTCCCGGCGGCACCTCCAGGTAGATCAAGCCACCGAACGGGTTAGAGATTCGGTTCTCCCCTACGCGAGCGGCGAACCGCTTCGAGATGCGCGGCGGCCTCGGCCATGAATCTCGCCGCTGGATGTCGTCGGAGTGCGCACCGATTCGCAGCCCAGTCATCCCGGGCGGAGCCTGCTGAAGCCGAACGGTGACGACCTCGCCGGGCGCCGCGTAGCCAACCAGAAGGTGGCGTCCGGGAACTGCGAGGCCAACGTTCACCGTCCTCGTGACGCGGGTCGCGTCCTCAGGCACCGCTCCCGGAAAGTGAGTCGCGGTGCGGAACGCCTTTGTTTCGCCAACGGGCGTCGACAGGACCTTCGCGTTCTCATACGCGCAGAGAACGCGGGCGAGAGGGTCGTTAGGACGTATCGGGCGATCAGGCAACGGCGTGGAACGCTCGACGTGCTCCGACAACAACTCGTCAAGCCGGCCGGTAACCTCGGGACTGAGGGCGGTTAGATTCCGAACGCGCTCGAGAAGTCGCGCTTCCGCGTCGCGAATGCTTGCGGCTTCCGGCGCGGACTGCGTCGGGGCGTACGCCTCGAGCGCGGTCAGCGCATCAAGATCGGCTTGAGCCGGTGACTGTGAGAGCAGACCCAGCGCGACGAGCAACAGCATATCTAGATTGTGGCATGACCAGGCACGCATGACGCCCGCGCGGGTGCTATGCGCGCTCGATGGGCAGGCGGACGGTGAACGTGCTGCCCGAGCCGACGGCGCTCTCGACATCCACCTCGCCGCCGTGCGCGTTGACGATGTGCCGAACGATAGAGAGGCCTAGACCCGTTCCTCCTGTCTCACGCGAGCGTGCCTTGTCCACTCGGTAGAACCTTTCGAAGATTCGCGGCAAGTCCTCCCGGCTGATGCCGATGCCGGTGTCCTTCACCTGCAGAACAGCGGTTCCGTTCTGGGCGGAGAGCGTGAGCGAGACGGCGCCCTCGGGCGTGTATCGAATCGCGTTCGACAGCAGGTTGGCGAGAACCTGCACGATCTGATCCCGGTCGAGGGGGACGACGACATCGTCCTCGATGTGCAGCGAGTAGCCGAGCCCCTTGCGCTCCGCTTGCGGGCGATACTGCTCGCCGATCTCGCGGGCGACTTGCGAAAGGTTCACCTGCGCCTTGCGACTCGGTTTGCTCTCCGCTTCGCTGAGCGTCAGCAGGTCGTTGGAAAGGGCTGTGAGGCGGTCCACCTCTCCCGTGATTCGGTGCAAGTGGTGGTTCATCTCATCGCGCTCCATGTTCTCTTCCTCGGCGATTGTCTCCGCGAGCGCCTTAATCGAGGCGAGGGGTGTGCGCAGTTCGTGGCTAACGTTGGCGACGAAATCGGAACGCACCCGCTCGAGGCGAACCAACTCCGACACGTCCGCGAGAGCGAGCAACAGACGGTCGGATGCGCAAGGGCGAACGCGGGCGATGACGTGTCTGCTGCGCGGATGCGACAGCTCGATCTTCTCCTCTGTTGCCTCCCGCGACACGCGCGCTCTCTCCGCCAACGCGCGCAACTCGTTGCTCATCGTGAATTCGAGGAGGGAGCGCTCGGTCTCCTCCGAGCCGAACATCTCCCTCGCTGCGCGATTCGCAGAGATGACTTTGTAGTTCTCATCGCAGACGAGCGCGCCGACATCGAGCGAATCGAGGATGTCCTCGAGGAGCCGAACCCTGTCTTCGAGCGCCTTCCTCTCCTCGCGCAACTCGGTGCGGAGCGAGCGAACCTCACGCCTCGCCTCCAGCGCGGTGACGCCGAGCCTTCGTACGGTGCCGAGCATAGAGACGAGGGCGAGAAGCGCGCCGATCGCGAGCAGCGCCTCGCCCTGCGGGTTGCGAAAGAAGCCCACGACGACTGCGGCGGTGGCCACCAGCGTCGCCGCGACGGCGATGCGGCGCAGCGCTCGAGGATCGCTCGGTAGATGCAGTTTGGCCATTGCAAGGTGGTATCGAATGTGGTCTCGGTGTCCCGCCGATGAGATTCTGGCACCGAATGGTGGTTTCGGCGAAAGGTGGTTTCGGCGAAAGGTGGTTTCGGCGTCCCGCCGATGAGAGGAAAAAAGTGGTTTCGGCGTCCCGCCGATGAAAGGAGAAGGTGGTTTCGGCGTCCCGCCGATGAAAGGAGAAGGTGGTTTCGGCGTCCCGCCGATGAGAGGAAAGGTGGTTTCGGCGTCCCGCCGATGAGAGGAAAGGTGGTTTCGGCGTCCCGCCGATGAGAGGAAAGGTGGTTTCGGCGTCCCGCCGATGAGAGGAAAGGTGGTTTCGGCGTCCCGCCGATGGCGGCGCGACGCGCTACAATCTCCTCGTGACTCGCTCCACAACGGTTTTGGGGGTCCGTCGCGACGGGCTGGTCGCCATCGCCTCAGACGGCCAGGTGACCCTCGGCGAGAACGGCACCATCCTCAAACACACGGCAAAGAAGGTGCGCCGGTTGGGGAAGGGCGACGTGCTCGCAGGCTTCGCTGGCAGCGTGGCAGACGCACAGGCGTTGCAAGACCGGTTTGAGCGACAACTGGAAAAGTTTCCCAGCAACCTGACGCGTGCCGCGGTCGAATTCGCTAAGGAGTGGCGCACCGACCGAATCCTGAGACACCTCAACGCGCTGATGATCGTAGCCGACGCAGAGCGACTGCTGGTCGTCTCAGGTGACGGCAACGTAATCGAGCCGGATGACGGCGTCGTGGGGATCGGATCCGGCGGCGCGTTTGCCACCGCCGCCGCCCGCGCGATGTTGAGACACACGAAGATGACCGCCTCCGAGATCGCGGTCGAAGGCCTGAGCATCGCCAGCGAGATCTGCGTCTACACGAACGACAAGATCGTCATCGAGACGCTACCGTAACCAACCCCCTTCCCCTTGGGGTGGGATCAGTTCCGCGCTACCGACTCACCAACTCGGGGAACTGAAGTCGCAGTCGCTCCGCTTGAGGACTCAGCGCGAACTGTGACGTGAGCATCGCAGCGTACCGGCGGGCGCCGTCGGGGTCGCTCTTAGCCGATATCTCGACAAGCATGAACAGCGCGTCGGGCGTGTCTTCGCTTGGCGGCTCCTCGAGGATGGTGAGCAGCAAGCGCTCGGCGAGATCCGGCGCGTGCGGCACGAGCGCGCCGGCCGTGCGAAGGCGCACGCGAGCGGGCAGCTCTCGCAGCCAACCGTTGTCGGCGAGCACGCGCACCGCAGCCCCGCCTCCAGCGAGCGGCGCGTCCTTGGCAACCCGCAAGAGCATCTGCTTTGCTTCCTCGGTCCGACCTGAAGCGAGGAGCGCACTTGCGAGCGACTCGAGCGCCTCGGCGTCCTGTGGGTCCTTGGAGAGACGCGCCCGCGCGACTGCGGCAACAGCGTTTGCCCCCTTGGCGTGGGCGTCTGCGAGGCGCTCCTGCCACGTCTCGCTCTCCACAAGCCGAGCCGAGCCGAAGAGGAACGAAAGAAGCACACCGGTGGCGATGCCGCCGAGATGCGCCCAATGAGAAGAGGCGAGGTCGAACGCGCGCACGGACAGCGTTGCGCCGATTACCTCCAACGCAATCCATGCGACGATGACCCCATACACCGGGACGCGCACCTTGGGAAACAGGGGCACCCTTGCGCGAAAGAAGCGAACGAAAGAGAAACCGACCAACCCCGCGATCCCGCCACTCGCCCCGACCAGCGGCTTCTGCGCAGCGAGCGGGAGGGCAACGCTTACGATCGCCCAGTGCGCGAGCACGCCGAAGACCGCGCCGGCAAGATAGACTGTCAGCGTTCGCCACCATCCAGCCGCCCGCTCGACGATCGGCCCGAGAGCGGCGAGCAGAATCATGTTCGCCAAGAGGTGATACGGCTCAACGTGCACGAAGATTCCGGCGAAGAGCGTGATGACGCGCTGCTGCGCCGACTGCGGCGAGCCTGCATCGGGGATGAAACCGTAGGAATACGCCGCTTGCTCGGTCCCGAGCGTCATCGAGGCGACGCCGATGTTGGCGACGATGAGAACGATCGTTGCGACCGGCAGCCTCTCTTTCATTGAATTGTTCGGTTGGGTCAGTCGAGGTCGTCGGGTAGCTCTGTGTTGAAGTAGGTCTCCGCGACGTCTTCGAGGTCGTTCAGGCGCTCGAGGAGTTTATACAGTTTGGAGGCGTCCTCTCGGCTTATGGCGACCGTGTGCGTGGGGTTCATGCTCAGTTCGGCGCTCAGGATGGTGAAGCCCTGCTTCTCAAGCGCGTCGCTCACTTCGTGCAGAGAGTCGGGCTGCGTGAAGACGACGTACGCATCGCCGTCGCTCTGCACGTCCTCCGCGCCCGCCTCCAGCGCAGCCAAGGTGAGCGCATCCTCGTCGACGCCCTGCGACACGCGCACCTCACCCTGCGTCTTGAACTGCCAGCCGACCGCTCCATTCTCGGCGAGGTTGCCTCCCTCCTTGCTGAACGCATGCCGCAGTTCGGGGACGGTGCGGTTGCGGTTGTCGGTCAGGCACTTGACGATGATTCCGACGCCGCCCGGGCCGTAGCCTTCATAGACGACCTCTTCCATCGCTGCGCCCTCTCCGCCTCCGATTGCGCGCTCGATGGCTCGCTCGATGTTGGCGTTGGGCATTCCCTCAGAGCGCGCCTTTTGGATGGCGGCGCGCAGTCTTGGGTTGAATTCGGGGTCGGGTGCGCCCTCCTTGGCTGAGATGATGATTTCGCGGCTCAGCTTTGTGAAGAGGCTCTGCTTGGCGGCATCTTGCCGCAGCTTGCGGTGTTTGATGTTCGCCCACTTGGAGTGACCAGCCACAGAAGTCTAATTGTGTCTCATGCGGCGGTCGCCGGTCAATCGCGTGCGGCGCGTCAGGCGTCTTGCCGAGGGGTTACGGACGTTCCCCAGCCATCCAGTTTGCCGGCGTGCAGGCGCGCGATGTTGCCCAACTTCTCCTTGAGGTCCTTGATGGTCTTCAGGTCGGGAACGAGCTCCTTCTGCGCGTGCAGTTCCCAAAGGCCCTCGAGTTGGTGTATGCCGGCGACGGTGCAGCCGAGGCTTTCCACCTGCACGACCGACTGCGCAGCGGCTTCCTGCGTCTTGTACTGGAGGTAGAAGTCTATCTTGTGCGGCAGCGACAGGTCCGCCCCCGCCTTCTTCATTGCCTGCAGGGTCGCCGCATCTATGTCTCGCGAGAACAAGCGGTCGAGGATTCCCATGCCACAGAGTTTACCTGGTCATCTGCAGGCGCGGCCTCCAGCCGGGATCAGAAGTCCAGTTTCCCCTGTCCCGACTGCACGGTGGCGAAGGCGCCGACCTTCGGCTTCTCGAACATGTCCTTCTTCAGCTCCTCCGGTACCTCGATGGGGTAGTCCCCGTTGAAGCACGCGAGGCAGAAGCGGTCTTTCGGCTTGCCGACCGCCTTCACTGCGCCGTCAATCGAGAGGTAGCCGAGCGAGGTTGCGCCGATGTGCTCGCGTATCTCCTCCACGCTCCACTTGGCGGCCGCCAGCTCTCCGCGCGATGCCATGTCGATGCCGTAGAAGCAGGGGAAGCGGATCGGTGGCGCGGTGATGCGAACGTGCACCTCCTTCGCGCCGCTGTCGAACAGAGTACGCACGATCTGGCCCGTCGTGGTTGCGCGGACGATCGAGTCGTCCACGACGACGACGCGCTTGCCCTCGACGACCTCCTCCATCGGCGTGAGTTTCATGCGCACCCCTTGCTCGCGCATGCGTTGATCCGGCTGGATGAAGGTGCGGTGGATGTACCGGCTCTTGATGAAGCCTTCGCTGTAGGGGATGCCGCTGACCTCGCTGTAGCCGAGCGCTCCGGGCACGCCGGTGTCGGGCACGGGGATGACGACGTCCGCGTCCATCGGATGTTCCTCTGCGAGGCGCATGCCCATCCGGCGGCGCACCTGATACAGTCGCTCGCCGTACATGCGGCTGTCGGGTCGGGCGAAGTAGATGAACTCGAACATGCACATCGCCGGCCGGCCGCCCTTGACGCCCTCCACGATGCGCGGGCCGCTCTCGTCCACGATGGCGATCTGCCCCGGATACAGGTCGCCCCAATAGGTCGCGCCGACTGGCCCGAAGGCGCAGGTTTCGCTTGCCACGCAGAACCCGCCCTCCACCTCACCGATGACGAGCGGGCGCACGCCGTTCGGGTCGCGGAAGGCGGCGACGTGCTTGGGCGTAAGGACTGCGACGCTATAGGCGCCCCGCAACTTGTGCATCACCTTGCGGATTGCGTCGGCGAGGTCGCCTTCAAAACTTCGGGCGATGAGCTTGGCGATGACTTCACTGTCGTTGGTGGTGTCGAAGTCCTCGCCTTGGGCTTCCATCTCGGCTCTGAGTTCGCGGGCGTTGATCAGGTTGCCGTTGTGCGCCACGGCGATGTCGCCGGTGAGCGAG
>Ga0209172_10004537_pt1 | contig 18472 bp, 20 predicted proteins | sample LarsenN4metaG_FD_184113 | JGI IMG/M metagenome (GOLD analysis project Ga0209172, IMG submission 184113) | Hot spring sediment bacterial and archeal communities from British Columbia, Canada, to study Microbial Dark Matter (Phase II) - Larsen... ... | reverse complement strand
CCCACCGGGAAGGCGTGGAAGCTCTGCGCCACCGCCTCGACCACCAGCAGGTGGCCGTTGACGACGATGAACACGAACGCGATCGTGGTGCCGAACAGCCGGCTCGTCGCGGTGGCCTGCCCGCCGTTGACGGGGTCGAAGAAGCTCGCGTAGTTCAGGCCCATCTGCAGGCCGGCCAGTTCGCCCGCGAACTCCACCGCGGCGAAGACGATGCGCACCGCGAAGCCGAGCGCGACGCCGATGACGATCTGCTGCACCACGGCGGCCGCGGCGGCCGGCGAGTCGAGCGCGATCGCCGGCATGGGCGGCAAGGACGCCTGCGCGCACACGGTGATCAGCAGCGCCAGCGCGACGCGCACGCGCACGGGCACCGTGCGCTGGCCCAGCACCGGCATCGCCGAGAACAGCGCCAGCACGCGCAGCAGCGGCCAGATCAGCGGATGGAGCCAGGCGACGAGCTGCGCTTCGCTGAAGGTGAGCATCGTCCCGACCCGAGCCGCGCGGTCAGCCCACCACCGACGGGATGCTCTGCAAGGTGCGCTGCAGGTACTCCACCAGGGTGGTCAGCATCCACGGGCCGGCGACGGCGAGCACGATCACCGCGGCCACCATCTTCGGCACGAACGACAGGGTCGCCTCGTGGATCTGCGTGGCCGCCTGGAACACGCTGACCAGCAGGCCCACGACGAGCACCACGATCAGCACCGGCGCCGACACCAGCAGCAGCAGTTGCAGGCCCTGCTGGCCGAGCGTGAGGACGTGTTGGGCTTCCATGCGGGCACCTAGGTGGCGAACGACGCGGCCAGCGATCCGAGCAGCAGGTTCCACCCGTCGGCCAGCACGAACAGCATCAGCTTGAACGGCAGCGCCACCAGCATCGGGCTCAGCATCATCATGCCCAGGCTCATCAGCACGCTGGCGACGATCATGTCGATGATCAGGAACGGGATGAAGATCAGGAAGCCGATCTGGAACGCGCTCTTGAGCTCGCTGGTCACGAAGGCCGGCACCAGCACGCGCATCGGCATCTGCTCGCCCTTCACGTCGGGCTCGATCTTCGCCAGCTTCGCGAACAGCTGCATGTCGCTGTGCCGCGTCTGCTTGAGCATGAACTCGCGCATCGGCTGCGCGCCGCGCTCGAGCGCCGTGTCGAAGCCGATCTGGTGGGCCGCATAGGGCTGCCACGCCTGCGCGTACACCTTGTCGATCGTCGGCCCCATCACGAACAACGTCAGGAACAGGCTCAGCCCGATGATCACCTGGTTGGGCGGTGCCGACTGCGTGCCGAGCGCCTGGCGCAGCAGCGACAGCACGATGACGATGCGCGTGAAGCTCGTCATCAGCAGCAGCACCGCGGGCAGGAACGACAGCGCCGTGAAGAACAGCAGGGTCTGGATCGGCACCGAGTAACTGGTGCCGCCGCTGCCCTGCGCCACCACCAGCGGCAACGACGGGCCGCCGCCTTGCTGCGCCAGCGCCGCCGCCGGCAGCGCGAGCAGCGCCAGCGCCGCGACGGGCCGCGCGAGCTTCACGGGATCAGCGCGCATCGGGGCCTCCGTGCGGGCGCTGCCACACCGCCTTCAGCGCGTCGGCGAACGGCATCCTGTCGCCGCCGTGCGGCGCGGGCGCGTCGGCCTGCGGCGCCATCGCGTGCAGGGTCGAGATGCCCTGCGGCGTGACGCCGAGCACCAGCCAGCGGCGCTCGTCGCCGTGGCCGACCTCCACCGTCACCAGCCGCTGGTTGGGTGCGAGCGGCAAGGCCGCCACCACGCGCACCGGACCACCGTGCGCGGCGCCGAGCGGCGTGCGCCTGAGCAGCCACAGCGCGATCGGGATCAGCGCGACGACGAACGCGAACGCGAGCAGCGACGACCAGCCGGCGCCTTGCATGACGACGTGCTCCTCAGGGCCGGCTCAGGCGGCGCATGCGCTCGCTCGGCGTGACGATGTCGGTCAGGCGGATGCCGAACTTGTCGTTGACCACCACCACCTCGCCCTGCGCGATGAGGTAGCCGTTGACCAGCACGTCCATCGGCTCGCCGGCCAGGGTCTCCAGCTCGACCACCGAGCCCTGCGCGAGCTGCAGGATGTTCTTGATCGGGATGCGCGTGCGGCCCAGCTCCACGGTGAGCTGCACCGGGATGTCGAGGATCATGTTGAGGTCGTTGCCGGGTGCGCCGGCCGGCACGCCGGCGCCGGGCGCGAGGCTCGCGAACGGCGCGGGCGCCACCGCGGCGGCCGGCTCGCGCACTTCGTCGGCGACGGCCGCGGCGCCGTCGGCGCCCTTCGACTCGGCCAGCGCGGCGGCCCATTCGGCGGCCATCGCGTCCTCTTCCTTCGGGGCGGCGTTCTCAGCGGACATGGCTGTGGTCTCCCAGCCAGCCCACGTTCGGGCTGGTCAGCAGTTGATCGATGCGGATGGCGTACTTGCCGTTGCTGGTGCCGTAGTGGCAGGCGAACACCGGCACGCCGTCGACCTTGGCCTCGACCAGCGGCTCGAGGTCGAGCTCGATGAAGTCGCCCGGCTTCAGCGCGAGCAGCTGCTCCACCGTGGCCGGCGCATGGCCGAGTTCGGCGACCAGCTCGACCTCGGCGGCCTGGATCTGGTGCTTCAGCAAGGTGACCCAGCGGCGGTCGGGCTCGCTCGCGTCGCCCTGCACGGCCGAATACAGCACGTCGCGGATCGGCTCGAGCGCCGCGTACGGCAGGCAGAAGTGCAGCGCGCCGGCGGTGTCGCCGATCTCCAGCGTGAACGAACTGGTGACGACGATCTCGTTGGGTGTCGCGATGCTGGCGAACTGCGGCTGCATCTCCGAGCGCTGGTACTCGAAGTCCAGCGGGTACACGCCGCTCCAGGCCTTGCGGTACTCGGCGATCACGACCTCGAGCAGCCGCAGGATCACGCGCAGCTCGGTGGGCGAGAAGTCGCGGCCCTCGATGCGCGTGTGGAACTTGCCCGCGCCGCCGAACAGCGCGTCGATCACCGCGAACACGAGCGACGGCTCGCACACGATGAGCCCGGAGCCGCGCAGCGGCTTGAGCGACACGATGTTGAAGTTGGTCGGGACCACCACCTCGCGCAGGAAGGCGCTGAACTTCTGCACCTTGATGCCGCCGATCGCCACCTCGGGGCTGCGGCGGATCAGGTTGAACAGCCCGATGCGGATGTTGCGCGCGAAGCGCTCGCCGACGATCTCCATCGTCGGCATGCGCCCGCGCACGATGCGCTCCTGGCTGGCGATGTCGTAGTCGCGGACGCCCCCGGTCGGCGCGGCCTCCGTCTCGAGCTTCTGGCTCTCGCCGGTGATGCCCTGCAGCAGCGCGTCGACTTCGTCCTGCGAGAGGATCTGCTGGCTCATGGGCGCCGCGTCACTGGATGATGAAGTTGGAGAAGTGCACCGCGCGCACCGGCGGCTCGGCGTCCTCGCCGTCGTCGGCCCTGGCGTCGGCGCCCAGCGGACGGATCGACTCGCGCAGCACCTCCTCGGCCAGGCGCGTCTTGCCTTCGCGCTCGAGCAGTTCGCCCGAGGTCTTGTGCGCGAGCACCATCAGGATGTTGTTGCGGATCGCGGGCATGTACTGCTTGAGCTGCTCGCCGACCTTGGCGTCGCCCACTTCCAGGGTGATGCCGATCTGCGCGTAGCGCTCCACCTCGCGGTCGGCGAGGTTGACGGTGAAGGTCTCCAGCGGGACGAACACCGGCGGCCCCTTGCGCGCGGCCTTCTTCTTCGCGGCCCGGGCATCGGCGGTGTCGCCGCCGTCGGCCTCGGCCGCGGCGCGCTCGGCGGCCTTCTTCTTCATCACGAAGAACGCGGCACCGCCGCCGGCCAGCCCCAGCACCAGCAGCAGCGCCACGGCGATGAGGATCAGCTTCTTCTTGCCGCGCGCAGCGGGTGCGGGCACGGCGTCGGCGGTCTCGGCGGCGGCGGATGCGGACATGCGGTCGGTTCCCTCGGTCGATGCGGCTCATTGTTGAGCCCCGACCCCGCCGCGGATGCCCCGAAAAGGCCGGGGAATCGGGCCTGTCTCGGCGACGTGCTGCGTGCTGCGTGCGGCGACCGCGCGCTCAGGCGACGAGGTCGACCACGCCGCGCGCACGCGGCCGCGGCAGCGCGGCCTGCGCCGCATCGCCCGGCGCGCCGTCGTCGGACGCGTCGGTGCGCGCGTCGGCGCGCGCGCCCGGCGCAGCGTCGCCGGCGCCGTCGCGGCGCTGCCGCGGCTGCTCCGACACGCCGCCGCCGGCCAGGGTCAGGCCCGCGTCGCGCAGCGCGCCGGCCAGCTCGGGCCAGCTCGATTCGAGCGCGGCGCGCGTGGCGGCCACGTCGGCGGCGAAGTGCACGGTCGCCTGCGCGCCATCGAGCGCGATCTGCACCGCGATCGGCCCCATGTCGGCCGGGTTCAGGCGCAGTTCGGCGCGCTGCACGCCGTCGCGCGCGAGCACCGTGACCTGCGCGCCGAGCGCCGGCGCGAACTCCGGCGAACCGAAGGGCGCGGCCAGCGGCAGCGACGGCGTGCCGCCGGCGGCGGGCGCGGCCGGCGTGAGCGATGTCGGGCCCGCCGCGTGCGGCAGCGTCGCGCCGCCCGGCAGCAGCGGCGGCGCGGCGTGCGCCGCGTCCATCGCGGGCGCGACGGACCGGCCCGCGTCGGCCGATGCGAGCAGCTCGGCGAAGCCCGCCGCGCGCGGCTCGGCGGCGGCCAGGCCGGGCGCTGTCGCGCGGCCCGATGCGTGCGCCGAGGCGTCGGCCACGAGGCCCGCGGACGCGAGATCGATGCGCCCGCCGGACAGACGGTCGGCATCGCCCGCGGCGGCCGGCGACATCGCCTTCGGCCGCGCAGCGTCGGCAGCGGCGAGCGACGGCGCGTGTGCAGGCATGAGTGCCGGCATGAGTGCCGGAGAGTCGGCCGCCGGCATCGCGCGCGCCGCCGCGGCGTCCGGCGGCGGCAGCAGGTGGGCGAGCCAGGCCGCGTCCAGCGGCGACGCGGCGTCGGCATCGCCGGCCGTGTCGGCGGCATCGGCCGGAGCGCCGTCTTCGGCGCCGGCCGCGGCATCGGCCGGCGCGGCCGCAGGGTCGCCCGAGGCGACCGGCTCGGCGGCGCCCTCGGCCGGCGCCGCGGCCATCAGCAGCGCCGCGAAGTCCGCGCCCGGCGCGTCGTCGCCGGCCGCCGGCGCGCACGCGCCGCGCGACGAGGGGCCCGCGCAGGCGGCGGTGCCGGTGGAGGACGGGGCGGCGACGGCGTTCATCGTGGCAGGTCGGCGTGGGACGAGGCCTGGAAGGCCGGGGGTGGCGGGGTGCGCGCGCGTGCGAGCCGCGCGGCGAGTTCGTCGTCGAGCTTGCGTTCGTGCCGCGCCGCGACCTGCGCCTCGGCGAGGCGCCGGCGGTCGATCAGCTTCGCGGTCGCGGCCACGCGGCGCTCGCAGTCGAGCAGCCTCGCCTCGGCGTGCACGCGCGCGGCCGACAGGTGTTCGCACTGGCGGCGCTGCTGCTCGATGGCCTGCTCCAGCCGCGCCATGAACGAGCGGTAGCAAGCCATCACGGTGACCGTGCTGCCGGCGGCGAAGCGGCCACTCCAGCGCTGCTCGTACTCGGCGCGGTACGCCGCGAGCTGCTGCGCCTGCGCGGCCGCGGCGGCCTCGGCCTCGCGCGCCCGCGTGCAGGCAGCGAGCGCCTCGTCGCGCTCGGACTCCATGTGCTGCAGGACGGCGGCGAGCGACGACATGAACGTGCTCAGTCGGCCAGCACCGCGGCGAGCTGCCGCACGCTGGGCTCGAGCGCGGCGCGCTCGTGCATGTCCTGCTGCAGCAGCGCGACCATCGCCGGATGCAGGCGCACGGCCGCGTCGAGCTCGGGGTCGTGGCCGGGCTGGTAGGCGCCGAGCTGGATCAGGTCGCGCGCCTTGTTGTACTTCGCCAGCAGCTGGCGGAAGCGCCGTGCCGCGTCGATCTGCGGACGCGGCGCGACGTTGCCCATCACGCGCGAGATCGAGCGCTCGACATCGATGGCCGGGTAGTGGCCGGCCTCGGCCAGCTCGCGCGACAGCACGATGTGGCCGTCGAGGATGCCGCGTGCCGCGTCGGCGATCGGGTCCTGCGGGTCGTCGCCCTCGGTGAGCACCGTGTAGAACGCGGTGATCGATCCCTGGCCCGATCCTTCGCCGAGCCCGTTGCCGCTGCGCTCGACCAGCTGCGGTAGCTTGGCGAACACGCTCGGCGGATAGCCCTTGGTGGCCGGCGGCTCGCCGATGGCCAGCGCGATCTCGCGCTGCGCCATCGCGAAGCGCGTGAGCGAGTCCATCAGCAGCAGCACGTGCAGCCCGCGGTCGCGGAAATGCTCGGCGATCGCGGTGGCGTAGCCCGCGCCCTGCAGCCGCGTGAGCGGCGGTGCGTCGGCCGGCGCGGCCACCACCACGCTGCGCGACAGCCCCTCGGGGCCGAGGATGTCCTCGATGAACTCCTTGACTTCGCGCCCGCGCTCGCCGATCAGGCCGACCACGATCACGTCGGCCGCGGTGTAGCGCGCCATCATGCCCAGCAGCACCGACTTGCCGACGCCGGTGCCGGCGAACAGGCCGATGCGCTGGCCGCGACCCACGGTGAGCATCGCGTTGATGGCGCGCACGCCGGTGTCCAGCGGCGTGCGGATCGGGTCGCGGTCCATCGCGTTGAGCGGACGGCGGCCGAGCGGCTCGGTGTGCACGGCCTGCAGCGGGCCCTTGCGGTCCAGCGGCTGGCCGTGCGCGTCGACCACGCGGCCGAGCAGGCCCTCGCCCATCGGCAGGTGCAGCCCGCGGTCCTCGCTGCGGCGCCACGGATGATGGTGTTCGCCCAGGCGCGGCGCGACGGCCGGCGGCTGGCGCGGCACCACGCGCGCGCCGCTGGCCAGGCCGTGCACCTCGCCGGTCGGCATGAGGTACGCGCGGTCGCCGTGGAAGCCCACCACTTCGGCCAGCACCGGCGGCTGGCCCGGCATGCGCACCTCGCACACCGAACCCACCGGCACGCGGATGCCGGCCGCTTCCAGCACGAGGCCGGCCACGCGCACCAGGGTGCCCTCCACCGGCAGCGGCAGCGGCACCGACGCGAACTGGCGCAGGTCGCCGAGATAGCGCTGCCAGCGCTGCAGCCGCGGCGAGGTCGCCGTGCCGGCGTGCGCCGTCACGCGGTGGTCTCCTCGGCGGCGTCGTCGTCGAAGACGCGCGGCGCGCCCAGCGCCTCGCAGGCGCGGCGCCAGCGCGTGGCCAGGGTCGCGTCGACGTGGCCGATGTCGGCGTCGACGCGGCAGCCGCCGCGCTCGACCGACGGGTCGGCCACCAGCCGCGCGTGGCGTGCCGCGAGCACGTCGCGCGCGCCCTCGGCCACCAGCGGTTCGTCGTCCGGATGCACTCGCAAGGTGACGTGGCGCGCGCTCAGCAGCAAGCTGCCCAGCGCCTCGTGCGCGACCTGCGCCACGAGTTCGGGCCGCACCGACAGCTCGCCGCGCACCACCTGGCGCGCCAGCTCGACCGCGGTGTCGGCCACGCTCTGCGCGATCTGCCGTTCGAGCGCGAGGAACTCGGCCTCGAGCGCGCCGACCACCTCGCCGATGCGCGCGCTGGTCTGCTGCGCGAAGCTGCGCTTGAAGCTCTCGAGCGCCGCCAGCCCGTCGCGGTAGCCGTCCTGGTAGCCGGCCTGGCGCGCGGCCTGCAGGCGCGCGTCGGGATCGGCGCGGTCGGCCGGCGCGTCGGCGGCGCCCGAGGTCGAGTCGCCGAACGAGCCGGGCGTCCAGGCCGCGAAGTGGCGCAGTTCCTCGCGCGGAATGAAACGGGTGTACGGGGTGTTCACGGGCCTGCCCTTGTCCTCGTCGTCGTCGTGAGCGGAGCCGCCCATCACAGGAACTCGTCGGCGCCGCCGCCGATGACGATCTGGCCTTCCTCGGCCAGGCGGCGTACGATCTTGAGCATCTCCTTCTGCTCGGACTCGACCTCCGACACGCGCACCGGGCCGCGCGCGTCGAGGTCTTCGCGCAGGGTCTCGGCCGCGCGCGTGGACATGTTCTTGAACACGCGGTCGCGCAGCTCGGGCGACGCGCCCTTCAGCGCGATGACCAGCGACTCCGACTGCACTTCCTTCAGCAGCGCCTGGATGCCCTTGTCGTCCAGGCGCATCAGGTCGTCGAAGGTGAACATGTTGTCCATGATCTTCTGCGCGAGGTCGCCGTCGGCCTCGCGGATGTAGTCGAGCACCGAGGTCTCGACCTGGCTGCCGAGCAGGTTGATGATCTCGGCGGCCGTCTTCACGCCGCCGAGCGAGGCCTTGCGCAGTCGCTCGCCGCCGGCCAGCACCTTGCTCATCACGTCGTTCAGGTCCTTCAGCGCGGTGGGCTGGATGCCGTCGAGCGTGGCGATGCGCACCATCACCTCGTTGCGCTGGCGCTCGGCGAAGCACTTGAGCACCTCGCTCGCCTGCTCGTGGTCGAGGTGCACCAGGATCGCCGCCACGATCTGCGGATGCTCGTGGCGCAGCAGCTCGGCCACCGAGCCCGGGTCCATCCACTTCAGGCTCTCGATGCCGGTGACGTCGCTGCCCTGCAGGATGCGGTCGATCAGCAGGTTGGCCTTGTCCTCGCCGAGCGCCTTCTTGAGCACGGTCTTGACGTACTCGTCGGTGTCGGCCACCAGCATCGACTGCTGCTGCGCCACCGTCGAGAAGCGCTCGAGCACCTGCTCGACGCGCTCGCGCGGCACGGTCTTCAGGCGCGCGATGGTCTCGCCCAGGCGCTGCACTTCCTTCGGCGCGAGATGGCGGAACACTTCCGCGGCTTCCTCCTCGCCGATCGACATCAGCAAGATGGCGGAGTCCTCGAGTCCCTGGTCGTCCATGGCCATGCCGGTCCTTGCGTGTGGATGTCCACGTGTCGCTGCCTGCGCCGCTCAGCCGCCCGCGTCGCCGCTGACCCAGCCGCGCAGGATGTTGGCCACGGCGGCCGGGTTGTCGCGGGCCAGGGTGCGCGCGCCGTCGAGCTGCTGCTGCGCGCGCGGCGCCTCGAGCACCGGCGTGGCCGGATGGCCGGCGGTGCCGGGCAGCGCGTGCGAATCGTCGACCACGGCGCTCAGCGCCTGGCCCTTGGGAGCGGGCAGCGCCGCCGGCGGCGACACCAGCACGGTCTTGAGCGCGGGGCGGACCAGGCCGAACAGCACGGCCAGCGCCACCAGCGCCAGCGCCGCCGGCACGGCGCCCGCGCGCAGCAGGTCGATCACCTGCGGCTGCTGCCACAGCGGCAGCTTCGGCAGCTCGGCATCGACCTTGTCGGTGCGGAACGGCGCGTTGATCACCTTGACCGAGTCGCCGCGCTCGGCATTGAAGCCGATGCTCTCCTTGACCAGCGTCTCGATCTTGCCGAGCTCGTCGGCACTGAGCGGCGTGGACGTCGTCTTGCCGCGCGGGTCGGTGCTGGTGCGGTGGTTCACCACCACCGCGGCGTTCAGCCGCTTGACGGTGCCGGTGGCCGCGCGCGTGACGCGCACGGTCTTGTCGACCTCGTAGTTGGTCACCGCATCGCGTCGCGCGCTGCCGGCGCCGGCGCCGGCGCCGGCCTGCAGCGGCGAGGCCGCGCCGTTGACGGGCGCCTGGGCGGCCTGCGGCGGCTGGTTGCTCGCCGCACCGGGCACGCCCGACGGGGTCGGGCTCGCGCCGAGGGTGGACTCGCTGAACTGGCTCGAGCGCACCGCCTGCGGCTGGCCGTTCTGGTTGGGCTTGAACTCCTCGCTGGTCGCCTCGGTCTGCGAGAAGTCGACCTCGGCGGTCACCTGCGCGCGCAGGTTGTCGCGGCCGACCACCGGCTCGAGGATGTCGACGATGCGCTTGCCGAAGCCCTGCTCCAGCGTGTGCACGTACTGCAGCTGCTGCGCGTCGAGGCCGTTGGCGCTGCCGGCGTCGGCCGGGCCCGACAGCAGCGCGCCGCTCGCGTCGAGCACGCTCACCGCCTTGGGGCTCATCTCGGGCACGCTCGACGACACGAGGTGCACGATGCCGGCGATCTGCGCGCGCTCGAGCGTGCGGCCGGGATGCAGGGTCAGCAGCACCGACGCGCTGGGCTTCTGCTGCTCGCGGAAGAAGCCGTTCTGGTTCGGCAGCGCGAGGTGCACGCGCGCGGCCTGCACCGCGGCCAGCGCCGAGATCGAACGCACCAGCTCGCCTTCGAGGCCGCGCTGGAAGGTCAGGCGTTCCTGGAACTGCGTCTGCCCGAAGCGCGCGTTGTCCATCAGCTCGAAGCCGACCACCGAGCCCTTGGGCAGGCCGGCCGACGCGAGCTTGAGCCGCGCGTCGTGCACCCGGTCGGCCGGCACGAGGATCGCCGAGCCGCCGTCGGCATGACGGTACGGCACGTTCATCTGCGACAGCTGCGCGATGATCGCGCCGCCGTCCTTGTCGGAGAGATTGGCGTACAGCACGCGCCAGTCGCCGCGGCTGGACCACAGCGCCAGCGCGGCCACCAGCGCCGCGAGCAGCGCGATGCCCACGCCGAGCGTGAGCTTCTGCCGCACCGGCATGACCGCGAGGCGGCCGGCAGTGGCCGCCGCGCCGTGCGGGGCGGCCGGCAGCGAAGACGCAGGATGGGCCAGGGCGTTGTCCATGTCGGCGGATTATTCGGAGCGCTGAAGTGCCGGATGCGGCGAACAGCCGGCCGATCGCGGGCCAGTTCGCGCCATCGCCCGCGCCGCCGCAGCCTACGATCCGGCGCATGGAGCTCAAGCTCAAGCCCTTCGACTTCAATGCCGCGGTAGCGCGCGCCGGCCTCTCGCCGGCCGGCCAGCCGCTCGCGCCGGCGCGCGGCGCAGGCAAGGTCGAGGGCGCCGGCTTCCAGCAGGCGCTGGCCGGCGCGCTGAAGTCGGTGAGCGCCTCGCAGACGGAAGCCTCCCGGCTGCAGCGCGAAGTGCAGCTCGACAACCCGGCCGTCAGCATCGAGCAGACCATGGTCGCGATGCAGAAGGCGCAGATCGGCTTCCAGGCCACCTTGCAGGTGCGCAACCGGCTGGTGCAGGCCTACACGGACATCATGAACATGCAGGTGTGAGGCCGGTCGCGCCCGGCGCGGCGATACTGCGCGCCGGCCCACGACCGTGCACCCACCGACGATGCCATCCCACCTGCCGCCCGGCCAACACGAACGGGCCGACTTCCCCCGCTTCGGGCTCACGCCGTTCAAGGACCGGTTCCCGCAGCAGACGACGCGGCGCGAGCTGCTCGTCACCGGCGACGTGACGCACGAGGTGCAAGTCGCCGACGTCTTCGAGGGTCTCCCGCGCGTCGAACAGACCAGCGACTTCCACTGCGTGACCACGTGGAGCCGCCGCGGCCTGCGCTGGGGCGGCGTGCGCTTCGCGGACTTCCACGCCGAGGTGGTCGTGCCGCGGGCCGCACCCGCCGACGCTGCGCGATTCGTGATCCTGCGCGGCCAGGACGGGGCCCGCACCTGCATGCTGCTCGACGACCTGCTGGCGCCTGACGTGCTGCTCGTCGACACGCTCGACGGCGAGCCGCTGCCGGTTGCACACGGGGCGCCGCTGCGGCTCGTCGCGCCGGCGCACTACGGCTACAAGTCCGTCAAGGCACTGTGCCGGCTGGAGTACCGGCACGACGAGCGCTCGTTCCGCCCGAACGTGTTCCGCTTCATGGATCACCTGCGCGCGCGCGTCATGTTCGAGGAGCGCGGCCGTGGCGTGCCGGGCGTGCTGCTGCGGTACCTCTACAGGCCCTTGATCGCGTCGACCGTCGCGCAGTTCGCCGAGTCGATGCGCGCCCACGCTTCGCGACCGACCGGCGGGCGCGGCGCCGCCGACTGACGCGAGGGCGTGCTGCCCCGCTGACGAACGCTCCTTGCTGCGCGACGGCGACACCGTCCGTTCGGGCTGTCGTCGACTCTGGAGTGCTCAACCGAGCTCCAGCACCGAATCCAGCCCGCGGTGCAGCCCCACCAGCCCCGGCACCTTGCGGATCGCGATCAGCGCGCCGTCGACGTAGGGGCGTGCGCCCGAGCCGGCCTCGTGGCGCAGCACGAGCTTCTGCTCGGGCATGCCGAAGATCACGTCGACGCCGAGCACGTGGCCGGGCAGCCGCACCGAGTGCACCTGCGTGCCGCCGACCGTGGCGCCGCGCGCCTCGCGCGGGCCGACGGTGCGATCGAGCGGCACCTCGAGCCGCGGCGCCTTCACGCGCGCCAGTCGCGCCGCGAGTTCGCGCACGGTGCCGCTGGGCGCATCGACCTTGCCCTCGTGCGCGTAGTCGACGATCTCCCAGTGCGCCACGTGGCGCGCCGCGATCTCGGCGAACTTCTGCAGCAGCACCGCCGTGAGCGCGAAGTTGCCGCAGGCCAGCACGCCGCGGCCGCGGGCGCGGGCGGCCGCGTCGATCTGCGCGAAGTCGTCGTCGGTCAGGCCCGAGGTGCCGATCACGACGTGCGCGCCGCGTTCCAGCGCCGCCAGCACGTTGGCCTTCGCGCTCGCGGGCTTCGTGTACTCGACGAATACGTCGCAGGGCACGGCCAGCGCCTCGGCGGCCGAGCCGAACACGGGCGCGGCCAGGCGCGCATCGCCCAGCGCGTCGGCCAGGCTGCGACCCGCGTGCGTGCGCGACACCGCCGCCACGAGCTGCAGGTCGGCGGCAGCACCGATGCCGCGCGCGAGTTCCGAACCGGCCCAGCCGGTGGCGCCGGCGAGGCAGACCTTCAACGACATCGTCCGCTCCTGGTTCGTTGCGCGCGCAGGCACGACGGTCACGGGCTTCAATCGCCCACCAGCCCGTTGCGGATCGCGTAGACGGTGAGCTCGGAGTTGTTGGACAGGCCGAGCTTTTCGAGCACGCGCGCGCGGTACACGCTCACCGTCTTGGGCGACAGGGTCAGCTCCTCGGCGATGTCGGACAGCCGCTTGCCCGAGGCGATCATCACCAGGGTCTGCAGCTCGCGGTCGGACAGCTTGTCGTGCGCGTTCTCGACCGCCGGCGTGGTCAGGCTCTCGACCAGCATCTGCGCGATCTCGGGGGTCACGTACTTGCGGCCCTGCGCCACGGTGCGCACGGCCTGCACCAGCAGCGCCGGGTCGCCGCCCTTGTTGACGTAGCCGAACGCGCCGGCGCGCAGCGCGCGGATCGCGTACTGGTCCTCGGGGTACATGCTCACCACGAGCACGCGCACGGGCGAGCCTTCGTCCTTCAGTGCGTGCAGCACGTCCAGCCCGCTGCGGCCGGGCAGGTTGATGTCGAGCACCAGCACGTCGCAGGCGTGCTCGCGCAGACGGCTGCGCAGCTCGCCGTAGTCGCCCGCCTCGGCGACCACCTCGATGTCCGGCGCGTCGGACAAGGTGTCGCGGATGCCGCGCCGGATCAGCGCGTGGTCGTCGCACAGGATCACCCTGGTGTTCATGCGTGGCGCTCCTTCGGCTTGACCCTACAGCGTGCCCCAGGCCGACGGATCGTGCTCGTCGTCGCCCAGCCGCACTGGCGGCACCTGTGCGGCGCGCGACGCGGCATCGGCGATCGGCACCGACAGGATCAGGGTGGTGCCGCCCGGCCCGCTGGTCAGGTCGACCCAGCCGCCCACCGTCGAGGCGCGTTCGTGCAGCCCGCGGATGCCGAAGCTGCGCGCCTTGGCGAGATCGGCCTCCGACAGGCCGCGGCCGTCGTCGGTGACCTCGAGAGTCAGCACGCCGCCGGCCAAGGTGAGCTCGATCGAGACGAACTTCGCCTGCGCATGCTTGCTCACGTTGGTCAGTGCCTCCTGCGCGGCGCGGTACGCGACCAGCGGCACCAGCGCCGGCAGCTGCATCGACTCGTGGCTGGTGCGGAAGCGGCACGCGATGCCGGTGCGCTTCTCGAAGCGGGTGGTCATCCACTGCAGCGCGGCCACCAGGCCCTGCTCGAGGATGGCCGGCCGCAGGTTGTGCATGATCCGCTGGCTGGCCTCGATGGCGTGCGTCACCGTCTCGAGCGCCACGCTCACGCGGTTGAGCACCTCCGACTCGCGGCTGTGGCGCGCGATCCATGCGAGGTCGAACTTCAGCGCGGTGAGCGAGCCGCCCACGTCGTCGTGGATCTCGCGCGCGATGGCCGCGCGCTCCAGCTCGATGCTGGTCTGCAGGTGCTGGGCGAGCTCGCGCAGGCGCTGCTGCGACTGCGCGAGCTGCCGGTCCGACGCGCGGCGTGCACGTTCGGCGCGCGCGGCCTCCACGGCATGCAGCAGCGCCGGCACCAGCCGCGCGAGGTTGTGCTTGAGCAGGTAGTCGGCCGCGCCGCGGCGCATGGCCTCGACCGCCGTGTCCTCGCCGATCTCGCCGGAGACCAGGATGAAGGGCACCGTGCGACCGGTGGCGCGCAGCAGCTCCAGCGCGGCCATGCCCGAGAAGCCGGGCAGGTTGTAGTCGGAGATCACCGCGTCCCAGGCGCCGCGCGCGAGCGCGTCCTCGTACTGCGCCTGCGTCTCCACGCGCAGCACGTCGGCGGCCAGCCCGCCGCGCGCGAGCTGCGCGAGCAGCAGCTGGTGGTCGCCCTCGGCGTCCTCGAGGTGCAGCAGGCGCAGCGGGCGGGCGCCGGCCGCGCTGGCGACTGCCGCGGCCGGGGGCGCTGGGTCGGGACGCTGCATCCGATGCCTCGAATTGGGCCGTCTTCCGGCCGGTGATCGCCACCTTGCGGGGCGCAAGGGCTGCTGAAAATTCTAGCGACCCCCCGTAGTCCGGAGTCCGAATGTCCGAACCCGACGCGAACGAGCTGCGCGAGCACCTGCACGCTGCCGCCGGCGACCTCGAGCGCCTCCAGGCGTTGCTGGCCGATGCCTGCGACACCCTGCTCGCGCGCTTCTCGCTCGCCGCCGATCAGCTCGCCGCGCTGCCGCTGGCACCCGATGACCGTGCCTGGCCGCCGCTGCGCGACGCGCGCGCGCAGCTCGGCGCGGCCGTCACGGCGCTGCAGTTCCAGGACATGGCCTCGCAGCTCATCGCGCACGCGCAGCGGCGTCTGCACCAGTGCGCCGAGCGCGTCGGTGCGCCGCCCGGCGCGGGCGCGCACACGCGCATGCCGCCGCCGTGGCCCAACCCGGTGGCGCAGGCGAACGTCGCCTCCGGCCCGATCGAACTTTTCTGAACCGCACCGCCCAGGAGTACCGCATGCACTCGATCCTCGCCGTGGACGACTCGGCTTCGATGCGACAGATGGTCGCGTTCACGCTGAAGAACGCCGGCTTCGACGTGGTCGAGGCCGTCGACGGGCAGGACGCGCTCGAGAAGGCCGGCACGCGCGACTTCTCGCTCGTGCTGACCGACCAGAACATGCCGCGCATGGACGGGCTGAGCCTGACGCGCCGGCTGCGCGAGTCGCCGCGCTACCGCAACGTGCCCATCCTCGTGCTGACCACCGAGTCCAGCGACGAGATGAAGCAGGCCGGCCGCGCCGCGGGTGCGACCGGCTGGATGGTCAAGCCGTTCGACCCGGCCCGGCTGATCGAGGTGATCGGCAAGGTCATCCGCTGACGAAGGCCGCGACGATGAGCCGTACCGCCCCAGGCCCGGCCGGCGCCGCCGGCATCGACCTCGGCCAGTTCCACCAGATCTTCTTCGAGGAGGCCGGCGAGAACCTCGAGCGCATGGAGCAGCTGCTGCTCGCGCTGGACGTCGCGGCGGCCGACGACGAGGACCTCAACGCCATCTTCCGCTGCGCGCACTCGATCAAGGGCGGCGCGGCGACCTTCGGCTTCGACGACGTGGCCGAGCTCACGCACGAGCTCGAGACCCTGCTCGACCGCCTGCGCCGCCACGAGCTCGCGCCCGCGCCGCCGATGGTCGACGTGATGCTCGCCTCGGGCGACGCGCTGGCCGCGCAGCTCGCGCGTCACCAGGCCGGCGGCCAGGGTGCACGGGTCGACACGGCCGCGCTGATCGCCGAACTCCGCGCGCTGGCCGGCGGCCACGCGCCAGCTGCCGCGGCGGCGCGCGCGGCGCCGGCTGCATCGGCATCCGTGGTGACCGCCACGTCGCCGCCCGTCACGCCCGCCGCCGACGCGCCGCACAGCGTGGTGCGGCAGCTCGAGCTCATCGTCGGGCCGCTGGCGCAGCCGGCGCGCGCCGACGCGATCGCCGAGCTGTTCGCCGAGATCGAAGGACTGGGCACCATCGAGCCGATCGACGGCGGCCAGGCCGCCGACGGCATGCGCCGCTTCAAGGTGCTCACCACGTCGAGCGACGCGGAGCTGATCGACCTGTTCTCCTTCCACGTGTCGCGCGAGGAAGTGCGGCTGCTGCCCTTCGGCCCCGGCTACGGCTTCCATCCCGACGCGCCCGGCGCGCCGCCGCTGCAGCCCGAGCCGGCCGGCTTCGGCTTCTTCGACGACGCGCCCGGCGCGCCGCCCGCGCTGCCGTCGCCGGCCGTCGAGCGCACGACCGACCCGGCGCCGCCGGCGGGATCGCTCGCGGCACCCGCGCGGACCGAACGCATCGCCCCGGCCGCCGAGGCCGCGACCCTGCGCGTGTCGGTCGACAAGGTCGACCAGCTCATCAACCTGGTGGGCGAACTCGTCATCACGCAGGCCGTGCTCGCGCAGACCAGCCGCGGGCTGGACCACGCGCTGCAGCAGCAGCTCGGCGCCGGCCTCGCCGACCTGGAGCGCAACACGCGCGACCTGCAGGAAGCGGTGATGTCGATCCGCATGATCCCGATGTCGGGCGTGTTCAACCGCTTCCCGCGCATGCTGCGCGATCTGGCGGGCAAGCTCGGCAAGAAGGTCGAGCTGGTCACGCACGGCGAGGCCACCGAACTCGACAAGGGCCTGATCGAGAAGATCACCGACCCGCTCACGCACCTCGTGCGCAACGCCTGCGACCACGGCATCGAGCTGCCGGCCGAACGCGTGGCGCGCGGCAAGCCCGAGCACGGCACGATCACGCTGGTCGCGTCGCACCAGGGCGGCAGCGTCGTGATCGAGGTGCGCGACGACGGGCGCGGCCTGAACCGCGCGAAGCTGCTGGCCAAGGCGCGCGAGCGCGGCCTCGACGCGCCCGACTCGCTGAGCGACGCCGAGGTGTGGGCGCTGATCTTCGCGCCCGGCTTCTCGACCGCCGAGGTGGTGACCGATGTCTCCGGCCGCGGCGTCGGCATGGACGTGGTCAAGCGCAACATCGCCGCGCTCAACGGCACGGTCGAGATCGACTCGGCCGAGGGCCACGGCATGACGGTGCGCGTGCGCCTGCCGCTCACGCTGGCCATCATGGACGGCATGTCCGTCGGCGTGGGCGACGAGTGCTACATCGTGCCGCTCGCGTCGGTGGTGGAGTCGTTCCAGGTCGGGCCGGGCCTCATCCGCACCGTCGGCGGCTCGGCCCGCGTGGTCGAGGTGCGCGACGAGTTCATGCCGGTGCTCGCGCTCGACGCGCTGTTCGGCGTCCCGCGCACCGGCGCGCCGGCGGGCCAGCCGATCATGGTGGTGGTCGAGGCCGACGGCGGGCGCGTGGCGCTGCTGGTCGACGAGCTGATCGGCCAGCAGCAGGTCGTGGTGAAGAACCTCGAAGCCAACTACCGGCGCGTCGACGACGTGTCCGGCGCCACCATCCTCGGCGACGGCCGCGTCGCGCTGATCCTCGACATCGCCTCGCTGGTGCGCCGCTCGCGCCACTGAGCCCCTTCCTTCCCTTCTTCAGAGCAGTACGGAGTCCTACATGAACCTGGTTGAACCGATGCGGCGCTTCAGCATCCGCACGCGCATGGTGGGGGCGATCGCGATCGTGCTCGGCTTGCTGTTCGTGCTCGGCGGCGCCGGCCTGTACGGCATGCACCGCATCGAGACGATCAACGAGCGGGTCATCGGCGAGGAGCTCGCGGTCGCGCGCGAGCTCGTGGCCTTGCGGCAGACGGTGGGCGACCTGCGCCGCTACGAGAAGGACATGGTCATCAACTACGAGAAGACCGACGAGGTCCGGCGCTACCAGGGACTTTGGATGCAGACGCGCGCGACCGCACGCGACACGCTGGCGCGCATCGCGGCGCTGAGTCCCACGCACCGCGAGTTGGTCGGACAGCTCGCCGCGCACGTGGAAGCCTACGGACAGAAGGCCGAGCCGGTGGTGGCGCAACTGCTGGCCAGCGGCTACGACACCGCGGGTGTCGCCAACCGCATGATCGAGCCGGCGAAGCAGGCGATGCGTGCCGCCGAGAAGGCGCTGGGCGAGCTGAACGACAAGCTGGTCGCCGAAGCCAAGGCGCACGAGGCCGAGGCACGCGCGACCTACGAGTCCACCTTGTGGGGCTTCGCTGCCACGGTCCTGCTCGCGGTGGGCATCGTCGTGCCGAGCACCCTGGCCAACATGGCCTCGATCTGCCGGCCGCTCGAGGCCGCCCGCCGCACCGCGCGCGGCATCGCCGAGGGCGACCTGAGAGGCGCGATCGACACGAGCGGTCAGGACGAGACGGCCGCGCTGCAGCGCGACCTCGCCCACATGCAGGCGTCGCTGCGCCGCA
>Ga0209172_10004535_pt1 | contig 18485 bp, 19 predicted proteins | sample LarsenN4metaG_FD_184113 | JGI IMG/M metagenome (GOLD analysis project Ga0209172, IMG submission 184113) | Hot spring sediment bacterial and archeal communities from British Columbia, Canada, to study Microbial Dark Matter (Phase II) - Larsen... ... | reverse complement strand
CACCGCCGCGACCGGCTTCACGTTGTGCGCCATCGGCATCGAGGGCATGTCGGCCCCTACGACGACACGCGCACCTTCGAGCGGCTTTCCGCCGCGCTTGAGCCTGATCGTGCAGTCGTACACAAAGTCAGTGCCGGTGAAACGGCATTCGAGCCGCGCCTCGATTCTCTGGGCGAATGCCGGGGCGGCGGCGAGCGCGGCGATCAGGAAAACCGCCGACCGATCCATCGCACCGCCGTCTCGTCGAGCAGTCCGCGCGGCCGCAGCACGAGCAGCAGCGCGACCAGTCCGCCGAAAGCCACCATCCGATAGCCGTGAAAAACGCGCGTACCCTCCAGCAGGCCGACATCCAGAACCACGCCGATGAGCGGGCCGAAGGCGGTGCCCAGGCCGCCGATCAGGGCATACGCGAGGCTGTGCACGCCAAGCATGATGTCGAAGTTGCGCGGCTCGATGTAGGTGTTGTGATGGGCGAAGAGCACGCCTCCGAGCGCGGCGAGCGCCCCGGCGGCGGCGATGACGCCCAGCTTGAAGCGGTCCACGTCCAGCCCGAGGACGGCCGCAAGACCGGGATCCTCGCCCACCGCCCGCAGCGTCGCGCCGAGGCGCGAGCGCTCGGCGAGCGCGGCGAGCGCCAGCACCGCCGCAAGCAGCGACCACACCAGCGCGGTCCAGGCCTCGGGCGCAAGGCCCGACTCGAACACCCAGCGGATGCCGCGAAAACCCTGCGTGCCGTCCGGCCCGACCGGCTCGCCGTCCCTGTCCACCTGCCATTGCAGCAGCTCGAAACCGATCCGCGCCATCTCGGCGGCGGCAAGGGTCGCCATGGCGAAATAAAGGCCCCTGAGCCGCAGTGTGGGCAGCGCGACGGCGAGCGCGGCGAGCGCTCCAGCCGCCATCGCCGCAACGGCCGCGAGCGGCAGCGGCCATCCCGCCATCGCCGTGAGCATGCCGCCGGCGTACGCGCCGACGCCGAAGAACGCCTGCTGGCCGAACGACATTTCGCCTGCCAGCAGCATCACGTAGGCCGACAGGGCGAGAAAGCCGAGCAGGCCGACGTTCGTCAGGAGGCCGAGTGCGTACGCATCCATTTCGGCGCCGCGGCGAGGAGGAGGAAGAGCAGCAGATAGACGAGAAAGTCGCGCAGTTGCGGACCGAGGAACCACTGGCTGTGGGCTTCGATCAGGCCGAGCGCGAGCGCGCCCATCACCGCGCCGGGCAGCGAACCCAGGCCCCCGAGCATCATCGCGATCAGCCCCTTGAGCGTGAACCACATGCCCATCATCGGCGTGATCTGCGCGTCGGTTGCGGCGACCAGAAAACCGGCGAGACCGCCGATCGCGGAGGCGAGGGCGAAGACGAGAAAGAATATGCGGCCGGTCCTGATGCCGGCGATTTCCGCCGCGAGCGGCGATGCGATCACCGCCCGCACCGAGATCCCGAACCGGGTGCGGTACAACAGCCCGGCGAGCAGGGCGCATATCGCTCCGGCCGTGCCGAGCGCAACGAGCGACTCCACGCGGATCGCAAGGCCGGCGAGGACGATCGGCTCGCCCTCGTAGAGCGGCGGAAAGCCGACCACATGGCGCGGCAGCAGCAGGACGGCGATCTCTTCGAGATGCATCCACAGCGCGAAGCTCGCCACCATCGCTGCGACGGCCGAGCCGCGCCGGTGCGGCGCGAAGCAAAGCCGCTCGACGTAGGCGCCGGCGAGCACCGAAACGAGGACCGTGATCGCGGCGAGCGCGACCAGGCCGAGCCCCGGTCGCTGCTGCGACACGGCGGCCGCCGCGTAGCAGCCGAGCATGATCGCCGCGCCGAAGGACAGATTCGCCCTTCGCAGCACGCCGAAGATCAGCGTGAAGCCGAGCGCGACGAGGGCGTAGGAGGCGCCGGCGGCGAGCCCGTCGAGCGTGTTTTGCAGCAGGTCGGCGAGCATCGCGGCGCCGCTATCGGCGCGACGAACCGAGGTAGGCGCGGCGGATCACCTCGTCCTCGGCGAGCGAGCCGGGATCGCCCGAGAAGGTCACCCGTCCCTGTTCGATGAGGTAGAAGTGGTGCGCGACGCGCAGCGCCATGTGCGCGTTCTGCTCGACGAGGAAGATCGTGGTGCCGTCGCGGTGCAGGTCGGCGATGATCCGGAAGATCTCGTCCACGACCAGTGGCGCGAGGCCGAGCGAAGGCTCGTCCATGAGGAGCAGCTTCGGCCGGCTCATCAGCGCCCGCGCGACCGCGAGCATCTGCTGTTCGCCGCCCGAGAGCGTGCCGGCGTCCTGCCCGGCGCGCTCGCGCAGCCGGGGGAAACGCTCGAACAGCCGCTCGATGTCGGCCTCGATCCCGTCGTCGCGGCGGGCATAGGCGCCGGCGCGCAGGTTTTCCAGCACGCTCATGCCGGGAAAGACCAGGCGATTCTCCGGCACCAGCGCCACGCCCGCGCCGACGATCGCGTGCGGCGGCTGGCGCGAGATCTCGCGGCCGGAAAAGCGGATCGAGCCGGAACGCGGCTTGAGGATCCCGGCGATCGTCATCATCAGGGTCGTCTTGCCGGCGCCGTTGGGTCCGAGCAGACAGGTGATCGAGCCTTCGCGGACTTCGAGCGACACGCCCTTCAGCGCCTCGATCTTGCCGTAGGCGGTGACGAGGTCCTTCACCTCCAGCATCGCGCTCACGCCGAATCGCCTCCGAGGTAGGCCTTGCGCACGGCGGGATCGGCCTGGATCTCCGCCGGCGCGCCCTCGGCGATCTTCTGGCCGAAGTTGAGCACCGCGATGCGGTCGGTGACGCCCATGACCAGTTCCATCACGTGCTCGATCAGCAGGATGGTGATGCCGCGCTCGCGCAGCGCCAGAATGCGCTCGCGCAGCTGGGCGATCTCCTCCGAGTTCATGCCCGCCGCCGGCTCGTCGAGCAACAGCAGCTTCGGCCGGGCCGCCAGCGCCCGCGCCAGCTCCAGGCGCCGCTGCTCGCCGAAGGACAGGCTGGCGGCGGGTTCGTCCGCCTTGTGCGCGAGACCGGAGAACTCGAGCAGTTGCGCGATCTCGTCGCGCGCGCTGCGGCTGCCGCCGAGCCAGCGCGCGATGAAGCCGCGGCGCGCGCGGTCCTCGGGCGAATTCTGCGCCACCCAGAGGTTCTGCCAGACGGTGAGGCGGCCGAAGAGCCGGATGTTCTGGAAAGTGCGCGCGATTCCCTTCTGCAGGCGCCGATGCGTCGGCAGGTCGTCCAGCGTCTCGCCGCGGAACCGGATCGTGCCCGCGGTGAGCGGAAACAGGCCGGTCACCACGTTGACCGTGGTGCTCTTGCCCGAGCCGTTCGGACCGATCAGGCCGAAGATGCTTCCCTCGGGCACGACGAGGTCGAGTCCGTCCACGGCGCGAACGCCGCCGAAGTGGCGCGTGACCCCCTTCAGCTCAAGCACCGCGCCTCCAGAAGATGCCCTGGGGCCTGAGGTTCATCGCCAACACGATGAGCGCGCCGAAGAGGAGGTTCCGCCAGTCGCCCAGCCCGCGCAGCCCCTCGATGAGAAAGCCCTGCACGAAGATCACCGCCGCGAGCGTGCCGAACACGCTCTGCAGGCCGCCGACGATGGGATAGGCGATGGCGAAGGTGGCGACCAGCACGTTGAAATTGGAATGCTCGATGTGCGTGGTGTAGTGGGCGTAGAGCGAGCCGGCGATCCCCGCGATCGCGCCGCCCACCGTCATCGCGCTCACCTTGACCGCGGTCAGGTTGACACCGACCGACTGCGCCGCGACCTCGTCCTCGCCGACGGCGCGCAGCACCGCGCCGTAGCGCGAGCGGTCGAACCACCACAGCAGCGCCATCACGGCGATCACGAACGCCCAGATGAAGAGCATGACTTCCAGCGTGGTCCAGCCGTTTTCCGGAAAGAAGCGGATCTGGCGGAATCCCTCGCCGCCGAGGGGCCCCACCTTGATGTCGCCCTTGGCGATCTGGTAGTCGAAATTGAAGAAGAAGATGCGCACGCCTTCGCCGAAGGCGAGGGTGGCGATCACCAGCATCAGCCCCTTGACGCGCAGCGCCGGAAAGCCGACCGCGCAGGCCGCCACGGCTCCGGCGAGCGCCCCGACGCCGAGCGCCGGCACGATATGCCAGCCGGCGAGCACCGTCAGCATCCCCGAGACATAGGCGCCGATGGCGTAGAAGGCGGCCTGGGCGAGGGTCACCTGCCCGGTGAGCAGGACGATGTAGGCCGAAAGCCCGAGCAGCGTGTGCACGCCGATGAGCTGGATGAGCCCGAAGTAGAAGTCCATTTCAGTCCCTGCCGGCGCGGGCGGCGAAGATGCCGCCGGGACGGAAGACGAGAAAGACGAACAGCAGCAGCATCACGTACAGGTCGCGCTCGGTGACGCCGCGGTAGAGCTGAAACACGTTCTCGAAGCCGCCGACGAGCAGCCCGGCGACGATCGCTCCCGGGATGCTTCCGAGCCCGCCGATCACCGTCACGATCAGCCCCTTCACCGTGAGCGGCCCGGAAAGCAGCGGCGAGAGCGTGCCCACCGACGCGCCGATCATGGCGCCGGCGAGTCCCCCGAGCAGCCCCGTCACGACGAAGGTCATCGCGTTCACCCGCGCGACCTGGATTCCGCAGAGCTGCGCCGCCACCGGCTGCTGCGAGACCGCGCGCGTGGCCAGCCCCAGGCGCGTGCGGTAGAGGAGCGCGAGCAGGCACGCCATCGCCACCACGCACACGCCGAAGACGAGCAGCAGGTCGCCGCGCAGGGTGAACTCGCCCGCGTGCAGCATCACGTCGTCGAACATCGCGGGATAGCTCTGCGGCATGCCGTCGGTGGCGTGCACCACCACCTCGTCAATGAGGAGCAGCATCCCGACCGTGGACATGAGGGTCGCAAGCGGATGCGAGAGCGGAATGAAGTGAAAGCAGGCGAGATAGACCAGCCAGCCGAGGAGCCCTCCGGCGAGGAAGGCGCAGGCGAACACCGCCCAGGGCGGCGCGCCCGCCATCACCTGGAGCAAGAGAAGTCCGGCGTACGCGGCGCCGATCGAGGCCGCGGCGTAGGCCATGTTGATCTTGTGCATCACCCCGAACACCAGCGTGAAGCCGATGCCGATCAGCGCGTAGGTCGCGCCGAAGAGCACGCCGTCGGAGACCGCCTGGACGAAATCGAGCATAAAAAAAGAGCGCGGCCGGCGGCCGCGCTCCCCTCAGGCCCTCACCCTAGAGCGGATTGTGCAGCACGACCCACTCGCTGCCCTTCGCCTGCACGAACAGATAAGGCTTGTCCGCCTCCCTGTCGTCGGTGCGCTTGGTGTCGCCGAGCAGCCCCTTGGTCACCTTCAGCTTCGCCAGGCCGTCGCGGATCTTGCGCCGGTCGGCCTGCACCTGGCTCTTGTCGCCCGAGATTTTCTCCGACTCCATCACCTGCTTGAGGATGAACATGTTTTCCCACGCCGCCATCGAGTGCAGGTCGGCGGCGCCCTTGTACTTGGCGGTCTGCTCGGCCGCGAACTTCGCTTCCTTGGTCACGGGCGCGAACGACGTCGGGATGATCATGCCCTGCGCCTGCTTGGCGCAGCCCTGCAGCGTCTCCAGCGACGACGAGCTGGTCAGTCCCACGAGCACCTTCGGCTTCACCCCCTGGCGCTGCATCTCCTTCAGCGCCCCGCACATGCTGAACGGATGCGCCGAAATGGCGATGATATCGGCGTTCGCCTTCTTCATCTCGCGCACCTGGGTGGCGAAGTTGGTGTCGGCGAGCAGCCACTTGGATTCGCCGAGCACCTGGAAGTTGTTCGCGTTGGCGCGGTCCTTCATCACCACGTGCCAGGTCGCGCGCGAATGCGCGAAGTCCTCCTCGACGCCGCCCCACACCGTCTTCAGGTCCGGGTATTTCTGCCGCAGCCAGTAAAAGAGCGAGGAGTACATCGTCATTTCGTTGGGAACGTTGCGGAACGCCCATTCGGAGATTTTCGCCAGTCCCACCTTGATCGCGACGTCGGTGAAGACCGGGAACTGCAGCCCGGTGTCCGTCTTGTCATCCACCTTCTTCTGCAGGATGCCGAAAAGCGGCTCGGCGACGTTGGAGCAGGTGGGGCCGATCGCGACCAGGGCGTCGGTGCCGGCGATCCGCCGGATGACGGAAATGCCCTGCTCGGCGTTGCAGGCGTCGTCGTAGAAGTCCACGACGATCTTCGCCTTGGAGCCGTCGGCGAGCTTCACGCCGCCGCCCTTGTTGATCACGTCGGCGGCGGCCTGCATCGCCGCCTCGCTGTTGATGCCGAACGAGCGCACCGGGCCGGTCTTGGCGCCGAACCCGGAAATGCGCACGGTCTTTTCCTGCGCGAGCGCACCACCGGCGGCGAATGCGAGCGCGACTGCCAGAGCGAGTTTCTTCACTGGGTCTCCTCCTTCGGGTAGATTGTGCCGAGTGTAAATCGGAGGGGGAGCGATGGCCAAGAGCGGAAAAGTGAACCGGGGACGGGATGCTGCGGTGCGCAAAAAGAACTTGTGGGTGGGGCTGAAGCCGGGACTGGCGAACTACGCGCCTCTCAGCCCTGTGGTCTTCCTGCCACGCGCGGCGGAGATCTTTCCCTCGCGCACCGCCGTGATCCATGGGCCCACCCGCTACAGCTACGCACAGTTTCATGAGCGAGCGTTGCGGCTTGCCTCGGCGCTGGCGAAGAAGGGGGTCGGGCCGGGGGACGTGGTGTCCGCGATGCTGCCCAATGTCCCTGCGATGCTGGAGGCGCACTATGGGGTGCCGATGCTGGGCGCGGTGCTGAACACCATCAACACGCGCCTGGACGCCGACACGGTCGCCTACATCCTCGAGCACGGCGAAGCGAAGGTGCTGATCACCGACCGCATGTACGCCGGCGTAATCGGACCGGCGCTGACGCGGCTGAGGAAAAAGCCGTTCGTCGTGGATGTGGACGATCCGCTCTACACCGGCCCCGGCGAGCGGCTCGGTGCCATCGAGTACGAGGCGTTTCTCGCGACCGGACGGCCCGATTTCAAATGGTCATTGCCGGAGGACGAATCGGCACCGATCGCGCTCAATTACACCTCCGGCACCACCGGCCGGCCGAAGGGGGTCGTCTACCACCACCGGGGAACGTTCCTGGAGGCCTGCGGCAACGTCATGGCGTGGGCCATGCCGGCGCATCCGGTGTACCTCTGGACGCTGCCGATGTTTCATTGCAACGGCTGGTGCTTTCCGTGGTCGGTGACCGCGATGGGCGGGACGCACGTCTGTCTGCGGGCGGTGGACCCGGCGCAGATCTTCCCGATGATCGTCGAGCACGGCGTCACGCACATGTGCGGCGCGCCGACCGTGCTGACGATGCTCGTGTCGGCGCCCCCGGAGCAGCGGCGCAAGTTCCCGCACACCGTGCACATCCAGACGGGCGGTTCGCCGCCGCCCGCCAAGGTGATCCAGGCGATGGAGGAACTCGGCTTCAAGGTGCTGCACATCTACGGCATGACCGAGCTGCAGGGGCCCTCGACCTACTGCGCCGTACAGGAAGCGTGGGAGGGACTCGCGCTCGAAGCGCGCGCGGCCGAGATGGCGCGCCAGGGCGTGCGCTACCCGGTGGTGGAGGGCCACATCGTCGCCGACTCGCGCACCTGCAAGCCGGTGAAAAAAGACGGGCAGACGATGGGTGAGATCCTGGTGCGCGGCAACACGGTGATGCTGGGTTACCTCAAGGATCCGAAGGCGACGGCGGAAGCCTTCGCCGGGGGATGGATGCACACCGGGGACCTCGCCGTCTGGCATCCGAACAACTACATCGAGATCAAGGACCGCAAGAAGGACATCATCATCTCCGGCGGCGAGAACATCTCTTCGGTGGAGGTCGAGATCGCGCTCTACAAGCACCCGGCGACGCAGCTCGCGGCGGTGGTCGCGCGCCCGGACGAGAAATGGGGCGAGACGCCGTGCGCGTTCGTTCAGCTGAAACCCGGGGCGACGGCGACCGAGGCCGAGTACATGGAATGGTGCCGCCGGCATCTTGCGCGCTTCAAGGTGCCGAAGAAGGTGGTCTTCGGGCCGCTGCCCACCACCGCGACCGGCAAGATCCAGAAGTACGTGCTGCGCGAGCGGGCGAAGACGCTTTGAGGATCGTCCCTCTCCGGGAGGTGGACGTTTTCACCGGCGTGCCCTATCGCGGCGACCCGGTGGCGGTCGATCTAGAAGACGGCGTCGCGCGCCCGCGAAACGGCCGCCTGCCGCAGGAATTCGGCGCCGGACGGCTGGAGGCCTCCGCTGACGGCGGGCTGATCGCGCCCAATGCGCCGGCGCAGCGGATCGCGGCGAGGGACCCTGCGAATGTTCGTTCGCCCGAAAAGGCGCCCGGGCGCGGTGGACGGGTCGCGATCCGCCTCGATGGGGACGGCATCCACCTTGCCGGGCGCCCGGTGACCTGGGGCGCATGGACGTTTCGCGTCCAATAGGGCGGACGTGCTGCTCTCTCCTGATTTCGTGGGCTGGTTCTACACGCTCGTGTGCGGCGCCGCGCTCGTCGCCGGTGCGTGGCTCGTCGTCGCGGTGCACCTGCGGGGCGACCGCGCCCAGCTCGCCGCGCGCGTGCTGGAGGACTCCATCCTGTTCGGAATCTGGCTGATGGGATTTCTCGGCGGCGTCGGCATGCTGCGCGGCTGGCGCTGGAGCCAGCCGCTGCTGGAGCTTTTCTGCTGGGCCCTCGGTGCGCTGCTTCTGATGACCGCCTGGAGTCGCTGGCGCGCGGCGCCGCCGCCGCGTGCGAAGCTGGCGGTGAGCCTTGCGCTCTTCGTCGTGCCCGCGCTCGCGTTGCTCGGGGCGACGATCGCAACGCTTCGCGGCGAAACGGCCCTGCAGACGGTGACCGGTGGAGGTTAGGATGGCGGGCATGTTCCCGTTGCTCGAGCTGTCGGGCGATCCGTTCGACCGCGGGCGCGTTTACGGCAGGGCGGCGCAAAGCCGTATCGGCCTCTCGATCGAGACTTACCGCCGGCTGTTTTCGCACTGCGGGCTCGACTGGGACGAAGTGCAGGCCATCGCGTCCCGTTTTGCGGGCCCGATCCGCGACCTCGATCCGGCGCTCTACGAAGAGATCGAGGGTATCGCCTCCGGCTGCAGTTGCCGCACGGCGGAGATCCTGGCGCTCAATTGCCGCAGCGAAATCCTGCCGCCGAGCTTTCCCGATCCGGCCGAGAGGGCATGGCTTGCCGCGGTGCGCCGGAGCGCCCACATTGGAGAATGCACCGCCATCGCGATCCAGCCGTCCCGCAGCGAGTCCGGTGGCGCGTTGCTGGCGCAGAACTGGGACTGGCTCGGTGCACAACGCGGGGCATTGGTGCTCGTTCGGGCGCGGACCGCGCGCACGACCTACCTCACGCTCACCGAGGCCGGCATGCTCGCCAAGATCGGCCTGAACCGGCAGGGGCTGGGCGTGTGCCTCAATATCCTGCGCTCGCGCGAAGACGGGCTCGCCGCGGGCGTCCCGGTGCACGTGCTGCTGCGCAGACTTCTCGAATGCGCGAGCGTCGGCGAGGTGGAGGCGCTGGTCGGCCGGCTGCGCTGCGGCGCCTCATCCAACATCGTCTGCGCGGATGCCGCCGGCGCCGCGGCGAGCTTCGAGCTTTCCCCTGCGGGGACGGCGGTGGTGCGCGCCGAAGGCGGTGTGCTCTGCCATACCAACCACTTTCTGGACGCGAGGCTTTCGGCGATGCAGGTAGCGCCGGCCGAGAGCCTTTCGTCGGAGCCGCGGCTCGCGCGGGCGCGAGCGATCGCCGCGTCGCGTGCCAGGCTCGGTGTCGCGGACGTGCAGGCCCTGCTGCGCGACGAAAGCGACGGGTATCTCTCGATCTGCCGGCGCCCCGATCCGCGGTTGCCGTGGCATCTGCGCATCGAGTCGGTCGCCTCGGTGGTGATGGAGCTGGGACGCGGCGTCATGCATGTCGCAGCGGATGTTCCGTCGCGCTGCGAGTACACCGAGACGGAGCTCGAACCGCAGCCCGCGCTCCAGTAAACAGGGGAAACGACGCATGGACGAGATGGTGGACGCCTATTGCAGGATCGCGCAGCTCCAGGGCGTGGCCGTTTCCGCGGCGCGCATCGGTTCGGTCGCGGACACGCTCGCGCGCCTTCTCGGCGCCGAGCAGGCGGCCACCCGGGGGCTGGATTTCGAGACCGAACCGTCCGCGTTCGTCGCGACGCTGGCGCGGGGCGCGCAGTGAGCGATCTGCTCGCAGCGAGCGCGGCGGAACTTGCGCGGCTGCTGCGCGCGAGAAAGGTGAGCGCGCGCGAAGTGATGCAGGCGACCCTCGCGGCGGCGGCGCGCGCCCACGAGCGGCTCAACTGTTTCGTCCGCACGGACGCCGACGAGGCGCTCGCCGCCGCCGATCGCGCCGACCGCTGCCTTGCGCGCGGCGCGGTCGCCGGCCCGTTGCACGGCGTGCCGATGGCCCACAAGGACATGTTCTATCGCGAGGGCGTGCCCTCCAGCCTGGGATCGAAGATCGGTCCCGAGAGACCGGCGCCTTCCACCGCCACGGTGCTCAAGCGGCTGGATGCCGCCGGCGCGATCCAGTTCGGCGTGCTGCACATGAACGAGTTCGCCTACGGGCCGACCGGCCACAACGACCACCTCGGCCACTGCCGCAACGCGTGGAACCCGGCGTACATCACCGGCGGTTCCTCCAGCGGTTCGGGCACCTCGCTCGCCGCACGCGCCAACTTCGCCGCACTCGGTTCCGATACCGGCGGTTCGATCCGGCTGCCCGCGCATTTCTGCGGCGTCGCAGGCCTCAAGCCGACCTGGGGCAGGGTGAGCCGGGCCGGCGCGATGCCGCTCTCGTTCTCGCTGGACACCGTCGGCCCGCTCGCGCGCACGGTGGAGGACTGCGCGCTGATGTTGCAGGTGATCGCCGGGCAGGACCCGCTCGATGCGACCTCCAGTCCGCTCCCGGTGCCGGATTATCTTTTAGGGCTCGAGCGTCAGGTGCGGGGCCTGCGCCTGGGGGTGCCGTCGCGGTACTTCTACGACGCGGTGGATCCGGTGATCGAAAAGCCGGTTCGCGAGAGCCTCGCGGTGTTCACCGCGCTGGGCTGCCAGATCGTGGAGGTCGAGCTGCCCGACATCGAGCCGTGGAACCATGCGGCGAGCACGATCATCATGGCGGAAGCCGCGGCGCTGCATGCCAACTGGCTGCGTGAGCGCCCGCAGGACTATTCGGAGCAGGTGCGTGCGCGTCTGGAGCTGGGCGCGTGCGTCACGGCGGTGCAGTACATCAATGCGCTCCGATTGCGCGACCGGGCGCTCAGGATGTGGCTCGACGCGGTGATGTCGAAGGTGGACGCGGTGCACGCGCCGGTCGTGTCCTTCCCGACGCCGACGATCGCCGAGACCGATGTCGGCGGCGGCGCGCGCATGAGCGAGGTGCTCGCCAGGATGACGCGGCTGATGCGCCCGGCGAATTTCCTCGGCGTGCCGTCGCTCGCGGTGCCCTGCGGCTTTCAGCCGAACGGGTTGCCGTGCGCCTTCCAGTTGATCGGCCGGCCGTTCGGGGAGGCGCTGCTTCTTCGCCTCGGGCACGCGTACCAGCGTGAAACCGGATGGCACCGGCGCCTGCCGGCCGGGACGCCGTGACGGCGCGGCGGCGCACGACGCGCATCCGCCGCATCGCCATCACCACCGGCGGCGGCGATGCACCGGGCCTGAACGCCGTGATCCGCAGCGTCGTCATGACGGCACGGCAATACGGCTGGGAGTGCGTCGGCATCCGGGACAGCTACGACGGTCTGCTCGAGCCGATGCGCGGCGGCGGGCTCGTGCCGCTGACGCCGGAGCGCGTGCAGGGCATCACCCGGCTGGGCGGCACCATCCTCGGCACGACCAACGCCGGCAACCCGTTCAGCTATCCCGTGCGCCGGCGCGACGGCAGCGTCGTGCTGCGCGACCGGTCAGCGGAGCTGCTGCGCGCCTTCCGCCGCGAACGGATTGATGCGCTGGTGGCGATCGGAGGCGACGGTTCGCTCTCGATCGCCGACGGGCTCGCGCGCAAGGGCCTGCGCGTGGTCGGCGTGCCGAAGACCATAGACAACGATCTCGCCCAGACCGTCATCACCTTCGGCTTCGACACCGCGGTCTCCTTCGCCACCGAGTGCATCGAGCGGCTGCACACCACCGCCGCCTCGCACCGGCGGGTGATCGTCGTCGAGGTGATGGGCCGCTACGCCGGATGGATCGCGCTCAACTCCGGCGTTTCAGCCGACGCGCACGCGATCCTCATTCCGGAAATTCCCTACGACGTGAGGAAAGTCGCCGCCGCGCTGCGCGCACGCGAGGCGGCCGGCCAGTACTACTCGATCGTGGTGGTGGCCGAGGGCGCGCGCCCGCGGGGAGGCGAGCGCGCGGTGCTCGAGCGCCGCGCCGCCGGCGGCGAACGCCTCGGCGGCATCGGCGAACGGCTGGCGAAGGAGCTTGCGCCGCTCACCGGAAAGGAGACGCGCCACGTCGTGCTCGGACATCTGCTGCGGGGCGGTTCCCCGACCACGTTCGACCGGCTGATCTCGCTGCGCTTCGGCGCGGCGGCGGTGCGAGCGCTCGCCGAGGGCAGGAGCGGGGTGATGGTCGCGCTCGATCCGCCGACGGTCCGTTATGTTCCGCTCGCGCGCGTCGCGCGGCGCATCCGCAGGGTGCCGCTGAACTCGGACACGGTGCGGACCGCGCGCGGCCTGGGCATCTGTTTCGGCGACTGACCGCTCAGAGTGCGAACAGGCGCGTGCGCGCCGCCGGGTCGGCGACGAGCGCCCGCATCGCGCCTTCGAACCGGATTGCGCCCTTCTCGATCACGCAGGCGCGGTCGGCCGTGCGCGCGGCGAAGCGAAGGTTCTGCTCGGCGAGCAGAACCGCGAGACCCGCGCGCCGCATCTCCGCGATCGCGCGCGCGAGCGACTCGACGACCGCCGGCGCGAGACCTTCGGAGGGCTCGTCGAGCAGCACCGCGCGCGGATTGCCGATCAGCGTGCGCGCGATGGCGAGCATCTGCTGCTCGCCGCCGGAGAGGCTGCCGCCCGGCCGGTCGCGCAGGCGCGCGAGGCTCGGGAAGATCTCGAAGAGCCTGTCCTCGTTCCAAGAGGGCGCGCCGACGCGTGCCGCTCGCCGGCCCGCTTCAAGGTTCTCCATGACCGTCAGCTCGGCGAAGATGCGCCGGTCTTCCGGCACGTAGCCCAGCCCCAGGCGCGCCCTCTGCCAGGGCGCGAGGCGCTCGATGCGCCGGCCCTCGAAGCGGATCTCGCCGGCGGCGGCCGGGATGAGCCCGATCAGCGCCTTGAGCGCGGTGGACTTTCCGGCGCCGTTACGCCCGAGCAGCGCGACCACCTCGCCGGCCGCCAGCGCAAGATCGAGCCCGAAGAGCACCTGCGCTCGCCCGTAGCCGGCCGCCAATCCGCACACCTCAAGCATCGGCGCTCTCCGCTCCGAGGTAGGCCTGCCGCACCCGCGGGTCGGCGCGCACGGCCGCAGGCGGCCCGTCGGCGATCAGCTCGCCTTCGACGAGCACCAGCACCCGGTCGGCATGGCCGAAGACGACGTCCATGTCGTGCTCGGTGAACAGGATCGCGATGCCCTCCTCGCGCGCCAGCCTGCTCGCCAAGTGCATCAGCGCCGCCCGTTCCCCGGGTGCCATGCCGGCGACCGGTTCGTCCATGAGGAGCAGGCGCGGCTCGCCGGCGAGCGCGAGCGCGAGCTCCAGCCGCTTGACGTCGCCGTAGGCGAGCACCGCCGCCGGGCGCCCGGCCTGATCGAGCATGCCGACGCGCGCAAGCAGCGCATCGGCGGCTTCGCGCTCCAGGAGCGGGGCGAGCGCGAACACCGAGCCGAGGCGTCCGGCGTGTGCAAGCAGCGCCAGCTGCACGTTCTCGCGGGCGGTCATCGAACCGAAGGCGGCGGCGACCTGGAACGTGCGGCCGACGCCCAGGCGCGCGATCGCGCGCGGCGCCAGCCCGGCGGTCGGTCGCCCCAGCAGCGCGATCTCCCCCGCGTCCGGTGAAAGCTGGCCGTTGATCAGGTTGAAGCACGTGGTCTTGCCGGCGCCGTTCGGACCGATCATCGCCACGATTTCCCCGGCGCGCACCGCGAAGCTCACGCCGCGCACCGCGCGCACGCCGCCGAAGGCCTTCGCCAGGCCGCGCACGTCCAGCACCGTCACCGGGCGCTCCGTGCCGGGAGCAACCCGCCCAGACCCTGCGGCAGCGCGAGGGTGAGGACGAGGATCACCAGACCGATCGCGGCCCGCCAGTAATCGAACGTGCGCGCAAGCGTGTCCTGAAGCCAGGTGAGCGCGGCGGCGCCCCACACCGGGCCGGTGAGCGTCTGAATCCCGCCGAGGAGAACCATCACCAGGCCCTCCACCGAACGCGGTACCGCCATCGTCTCGGGCGAGATCGAGCCTTTCGAGAATGCGAAGAGCGCGCCGGCGATCCCGGCGAACAGCCCCGCGAGCGCGAACGCCGCCCATTGCAGGCGCTGCGGGTCCATGCCGATCGCCTCGGCGCGCAGGCGCGAATCGCGTACGGCGCGCAAGGCGTAGCCGAACGGCGAGTAGAGTGCGCGCCAGAGGAGGGCGATCGCCGCGGCGGACGTCGCGAGAACGAAATAGTAGTAAGCCGTCTTCGAAGCGAGCCAGCCCTGCGGCCAGACGCCGACCAGCCCGTTCGAGCCGCCGGTGAAGGCATCCCACTGGAAGGCCACCGACCATGCGATCTGCGCAAACGAGAGCGTCAGCATCGCGGCGTAAATTCCGGAGGCGCGCACGCAGAACCAGCCGAAGACAGCCGCGCCGATGCCGGCGACCAGCGGCGCGGCGATGAGGGCGAGTTCCATCGGCGCCCCGGCCCGCAGCTGCATGAGGGCGGCGGCGTAGGCCCCGAGGCCGAAATACGCCGCATGCCCGAACGAATGCAGACCCGCCGGACCGCTGATGAAGTGCAGGCTGACGGCGAAGACCGCGAAGACGAGGATGTCGGTGAGGAGGATGAGCGCGTAGCCCTGCGTCGTCGCCGGCACGAGCGCGAGCACGGCGAGCAGGGCGGCGAGCGCGGCGACCGTGCGCCGCGAGGGCAGGGCGAGCGGCGGCTCGGGCGTCGCGGCCCGCGCCGGCGCTGCGATCCCGCCGAACAGACCCCAGGGTCGCGCGATCAGCACCGCCGCCATCACGAGGAACTCGAGCACCAGCGTCGCCTTCGACAGACCCAGCCCCACACAGAAGGACTTCACCAGCCCGATCAGCAGCGCGGCGACGAAGGCGCCGGGAATCGAGCCGAGCCCGCCGAGCACCACGACCACGAACGCGTCCGACACCACCGCAAGGTCGGCGTGCAGCGTCGCCGGCTCGCGCGGAATCTGGAGCGCGCCGCCGAGACCCGCGAGGAACGCGCCGGCGGCGAAGACCGTGGTGAACAGCAGCCGCTGGTTGATGCCGAGCGCGTCGGCCATCTCGCGGTCCTGCGTCGCCGCGCGCACCAGCACGCCCCAGCGCGTGCGCCTGAGCGCGAGCCAGAGCATCCCGAGCACCGCCGGGCCGACCGCGATGAGGAAGAGGTCGTATTCCGGAAAGCGCTGCCCGGCAAGGGCAACGGCGCCGTCCATGCCGGGGGCGCGCGGCCCGAGGATGTCCTCCGGACCCCATTGCCACAGCGCGTAATCCTTGATGATCATGACGAGCGCGAAGGTCGCCAGGAGCTGGAGCAGTTCCGGCGCGCCGTACAGGCGCGCGAGCAGCCCGCGCTCGATCAGCGCACCGGCGACGGCGACCGCCAGAGCCGCGCAGGGCACCGACCACCAGAACCCGATGTGCGGCGCAAGACTCGCGGCGAGATACATGCCCAGCATGTAAAGCGAGCCATGGGCGAAGTTGACGATGCGGGTGACGCCGAAGATGAGCGACAGTCCGGCCGCGGTGAGAAAGAGGGCGGAAGCGGCGGCGAGGCCGTTCAGGAACTGGATGAGGATGGATGGCCAACCCATTGTCCAACCTCATGAATCTCAGTCTTTGCGGAGCGCGCGCACCTCCTCGTAAGGGGGCAGATAGTTGGCGCCGTCGGCATAGCGCCAGTTCACCATCACACCCTTGCCGTTCCTTCTGGCGAGCTGGCCCACGAACGCGCCCATCGTGGACTGGTGATCCACCGCGCGGAAGACGATCGGCCCGAAGGGCGTGTCCAGCTCCAGGCCGCGGAAGGCGGCGATCAGCTTCTCGGTTTCGGTCGAGCCGCCGCGCCGGAGCGCCTGCGCGACGCTGTGCATGGCCGTGTAGCCGACGACGGAACCGAGTCGCGGGTAGTCCTTCCACCTCGCGTGATAGGCGGCGAGGAATCTCTGATGCTGCGGCGTCCTGATCTCGGACCACGGGTAGCCGGTCACCCACCAGCCCTCGGGGGTTTCCTCCTTCAGCGGGTCGAGGTACTCCGGCTCGCCGCCGAGCAGGTTGAACACCACCGTGTCCTTGAACAGGCCGCGCAGGTTGCCTTCGCGCACGAAGCGCTGCAGGTCGGCGCCGAAGAGCGAAGAAAAGATCGCATCCGGCCGCGCATCAATCAGCGCCTGGACCACCGCGCCGGCGTCGATCCTGTTGAGCGGCGGCGCCTGCTCGGCGACGAACTGGACACCCGGTTGCGCGCGTGCGAGCAGGCGCTTGAACGAGGCGGTCGCCGACTGGCCGTACTCGTAGTTGGGGTACACGATCGCCCAGCGCGTCTTCTTCAGCTTCGCCGCCTCCGGCACCAGCATCGCCACCTGCATGTAGGTCGAGGGGCGCAGGCGGAACGTGTGCCGGTTGCCGTTTTCCCAGACGAGCTTGTCGGTGAGCGGCTCGGCGGCGAGAAATACGATCTTTCTCTGATGCGCGAGGTTGGAGACCGCCAGCCCGACGTTGGAAAGGAAGGTGCCCATCAGCATCGCCACCCGCTCGCGCGTGATCAGCTCCTCGGCCACACGCACGGCGTCGCCCGGGTTGGCGTTGTCGTCGCGCGACACGACTTCGAGCTTTCGCCCGAGCACGCCGCCGGCGCGGTTGATTTCCTCCAGCGCCAGTTCCCAGCCCTTGCGGTAGGGCTCGAGGAACGCCGGGATCGCCTTGTAGCTGTTCAGTTCGCCGATGCGGATGGGCTGGGCGTGCAGACCCGGGGCGAGAAGCAGCGCGGCGCAGGCCGCGATCAGGGCTTTCATCGTTTGCTCTCCACCTTGGCGCCGGGGTCGGGCCGGATGCTCCCGGTACCGGCGGGGAAAATGCGCCAGAACTCCTTGCGGATCAGGCTGGCGATGGTCGCGCTCTTGTTCAGGCCGTGATAGCGCGCGACCGCCTCAAGCATCGCCAGGTCGCGCGGCGTGGCCGAAAAGGTGCGAATGCGCGTCTTCTGCATCCGTCGCGGCCGCGGTTATATAGCGATTATATAAAGTATGACTAAAGCTTAATTGCCCGGCGCCGTGCCGTCAAGGACACCGCCGCGCCGAGGGAGCCTTCAGACCAGGGAACGCCGGCGCTTGAGTTCCGGCCAGCAGTGCGCCAGCCAGCGCGCAGTCAGTTTCTCGGCGAGCGAGTTCTGCTGCAGCCGCTCGTGCAGGATCTTGAAATCCACCCGGTCGAGGTCCTGATCCTGGTTGAAGCAGGAAAAGACGTAGCTCGTCTCGCCGGTCGCCGGATCGCGGTGCGGCTGCAGGCATTGCGCGCAGATCTCCTTCATCATGCACTGCATCGGCGAGTTGATCGAGCCGATCGCGAAGTGATGCGGCTTCAGGTGCGCGCGCAGCACCTCGTGCCGCGCGCGCGCCACCGCGGCCATCATCCGGTCCGAGCCGATCGCGATGATGCGGTCGGCCTCCTCCAGCCGGATCGCCGGCTCGCCCAGCCGGCCGTCGGCGTACGCGTCCATCGCCTGGACGATGTTGCCGACGAACGCGCGGTCCTGCGGCCGCCGGGGCGCGAAGCCCGGCTCTTCGTCGCAGCACCAGACCACGACGTCGGCGGCGTTCTCGATCTCGGCCACCTTGTAGCGGTCCTGTACCTTCTTGTAGCCGGCGAAATAGAGCACGCGCGAGCCGGCGGCGCGAAACGCCGCGCCGATGGAAAAAAGCACGGCGTTGCCGAGCCCGCCGCCGCAGAGCACGACCGTCTCGCCGCCGGCGATGTGCGTCGGCGAGCCCGTCGGGCCCATCAGGATCACCGGCTCGCCCTCTTGCAGCATCGCGCACAGGTTGCTGGAGCCGCCCATCTCCAGCGCGATGATCGAGACCAGCCCCTGTTCGCAATCCACCCAGGCGCCGGTCATCGCAAGACCCTCCATCTGCATGCGCGTGCCGCACGCGACCGGCGCGAGCGACTCGAAATTCTGCAGGCGGTAGAACTGCCCGGGCCGGAACCGGCGCGCGGCGGCCGGCGCGCGCAGCACCACTTCCACGATCGTCGGGGTGAGGCGCTCGACCCGTGCGACCGTGGCGACGAGCTGGTCGTCGAGCGCCGCCAC
>Ga0209172_10004534_pt1 | contig 18496 bp, 11 predicted proteins | sample LarsenN4metaG_FD_184113 | JGI IMG/M metagenome (GOLD analysis project Ga0209172, IMG submission 184113) | Hot spring sediment bacterial and archeal communities from British Columbia, Canada, to study Microbial Dark Matter (Phase II) - Larsen... ... | reverse complement strand
TCGTGTCAACACCTCCGTGACGTCCTTCTCCGGCTAGAGAGAACTCACGGAAGATGCGCGATGGCCGACTCCGCTGTCTACTCGGGCGGCCTTACTGAATTTCCACCACGTGCTGGGACTCTAACCAGCTTTTATGGGTGGGTACTGCGCAAGCACCTGTGCAAGGACGCGACATTTGCAGGTATGTCCATCCGGCGGCGCAAAGTCAGCAAAGGGTAGCGCGGGCCACGAAACAGCGTGAATCGGCGTGGGACGATGTGGCGACGCCACCCGTGCATCGTCTCGTACTGGCACGACGGCGAGCAGATCTTCGAAAACTACGCGACTGGCGTTCGCATCAGTGCCGAACCGCCGGCTGCCGACATCCTCAACTTTTTCAGCCGCTGGCGATCAGCGGATGCTCTGATCGACAGTCTGCCGGAGTATACGTCCCGTTCCCTCCGGGCGGCGGTACAGAAGCTCGACCGACTCTCGTTTCTGGTTCGATCCGGCCGTCCTGTGGACGAGCGAGTACAGTTGCTCGAACGCTGGGGCGGTTGGAATCCCTCCGCCAGCTTCTATCACATGTCTACGAAAGACATGCGCTTCGCCCACGACCCTTCAGTCGTCGACCGTCACCTGCGGCGCAAGGCGAGGCACATCCCGCCGCCACCGGTGGTAAAGCGTTACCTACCCGCCGTCGGTGTGCCGCTCCCGCCGGCTGACACGCACGGGGAATTTCCACAAGTTCTGCTCGCACGTCGCACGTGGCGCGAATTTTCGCGTCGTCAGGTCACCCTGGCCGAACTCAGTACGCTCCTGGGACTGACATGGCGTGTGCAGGGGTGGCTCGACATTCCAGGCCAAGGCCAGATGCCACTTAAGACTTCCCCTTCGGGCGGTGCCAGGCACCCGCTCGAGGCGTATGTTTGGGCGCGTCGGGTGCGGGGGCTTCGGCCGGGTTTCTACCACTATGCCTGCGATCGTCACCTGCTCGAGCGCCTGACGTCGGGCGGAGCACGCCGACGCGTCACCAGTTATCTGCCTACGCAGTGGTGGTTTGCGTCGGCACCTGCGCTCGTCTTCATGACGGCGATGTTTCCGCGCGTTCAGTGGAAGTACGAGTTCCCCCGCGCGTACCGGGTCGTTCTCGCCGAGGCGGGTCACTTCTGTCAGACGTTCTGCCTGACCGCTACATGGCTGGGCCTGGCGCCCTTCTGCACAATGGCGCTCGCCGACTCGCGCATCGAGCGCGATCTCGGCATCGACGGGATCACCGAGTCAGTTCTCTATGTTGCCGGCGTTGGAAGGAGACCGGAGGACCGCGCTCGGTGGCCTGAGTACACGCCACATGTGCCTGATTAGACGGCACCGGACAAAAACAGTCGAGATCGCAACTTCAGCCATTCACGGTCGATTCGTGACCGGGCAGGGCGATTTTCGCGTAAGCTCTGCGCGGCGGCAGGCGTTGGAAACGCCTATCTGAGGGAGGTACCTGTGACACTTCTGCGAACGACGATTCGGTGTGGCGTAGCTTTGCTGGCGGCGGTGCTGCTGAGCGTCGCCCCTGGTTGGACGCAGACAGGGACGACGTCCATTTCAGGTCGCATTACCGATCAACAGGGGCAAGTGGTTCCCGGCGCGACGGTGACGATCACCAACACGGCAACTGGCGACGCGCGGATCACGGTGACGAACGAGTCAGGGCTGTATCAGATGAGCGCGCTGCCGCCCGGGCCATATCGAGTGACAGTGGAGCTGAGTGGGTTCCGAACGGCACGCGTGGAGAACCTCGAGCTCCGCGTCGACTTGCCGTCGCGGACCGATGTACAGCTGGAAGTGGGGTCACTGACTGAGACCGTCACCGTCGAGGCGGCGACGATGCTCATCAACACGGTAAACGCGAGCCTTGGCAACACCCTCAGCCCGGAACAGATTGACGGTCTGCCGCTGGAGGCGCGAAGCGTCGTGGCGCTGCTCAGCCTCCAGCCTGGCGCGGTGTACGTCCCAGTCAACGTGGACGAGCGGACGCGCCGCGACGATCCGCGTCATGGCGCGGTGAGCGGCGCGCGCGCGGATCAGCAGACGGTGACGCTCGACGGCATCGACGTCAACGACCCGGAGCTGCAGATCGGCTACACGTCGGCAGTGCGCATCACACAGGACGCGCTGCAGGAATTCCGCGTCAGCACGAGCAACTACGGCGCCGAGATGGGGCGCTCGAGCGGCGCGCAGGTCTCGATGGTCACACGCAGCGGCACCAACGATTACACCGGGTCGGCGTCCTGGTTCCTGCGCCGCACGGCGACATCGAGCAATGAGTACTTCCTGAAGCTGGCGCAGGTCTCGAGTGGCAAACCAAGCGAGCCCCCGAAGCTGGACAAGGACGTCTGGGGCGGTGCGATCGGCGGCCCGATCCGGCGCAACCGCCTGTTCTTCTTCGGCAACTTCCAGGCGCAGCGCGACAGCAGCGAATCGCCCGTCGTCCGCGGCGTGCCGTCCAATTCGTTTCGCGACGGAGTGCTGATGTATCGGTGCGCCGATCCGGCCCCGTGTCCCGGCGGCACCGTCCGCGGATTCGCAGACGCGCATACCGTTCCCGCCGGATGGTACGGCTTGACGCCGGCCGAACTGGCCGCGATCGACCCGCTCGGCCTCGGTCCTAGCCGCGGCGCGTCGGAGTACTTCCGGCGTTACCCGTCGCCCAACGAGCCGGGGCTCGACGGCCAGAACATCATGGACTTCCGCTTCTCGGCGCCGATTGTCAACGACTTCCACACCTACATCGGCCGCCTCGATTTCAAGATGACCGACGATCAGCACGCGTTCGGCCGGTTCAACCTGCAGGACGACACGATCAACTCCGCCCCACAGTTTCCCGGTCAGCCGCCCCGCGAGCTCCGCAACGTGAACAACTTCGGCTTTGCGATCGGCCACGACTGGGTGGCGAGCCCGAGCTTCATCAACAGCTTTCGGTACGGTCTGACGCGGATCGACGATGAGCGCGAGGGGGTGACAAAAGAGAACTACGTGACCTTCCGGTTCATCGCACCGTTCGACGGCGCCGGCGATACCGGCACGTTCGGCTCGACGCGCGAGACGCCCACGCACAACTTCGTCAACGACATGTCGTGGCTCAAGAGGGCGCACAATCTCAAGTTCGGCACCAATATCCGCTTCACGCGAATCCCGCGGACCGGCACGAGCAACTCGTTCAACAGTGTGTCGATCAATCCGTCGTGGGTGGCGGGCGTGGGACGCAACTTCATGCCGGGACGGGCGACGTGCACGACGCCTGGATGTGCGCGCGTGCCCGCCGTTGCCGCGGGGTTTGCCGCCGGCTACGCCGACGCGTGGCTGAACATTCTCGGTGTGCTGTCGCAGGCGACGCGGCGCGCCAACTACACGCCCACCGGCGACGTCCTGGCGGTAGGCGCCCCCGTAGTCCGTAAGTACGCTTCGGACGAGTACGAGTTGTACGTCCAGGATAGCTGGCAGTTGCACCCGACGCTCACAGTGACCGGCGGCATCCGCTACAGCCTGATGTCGCCGCCGTGGGAGGTGCACGGGTTCCAGGTGGCGCCCACGGTCAATCTGGGCGAATGGTTCGAGCAGCGCCGGCGCAGCATGGAGCAGGGGACTCCCTCGAACCGCGACCCGCTCGTCCAGTTCGCTCTGGCCGGTCCCGGCAACGACCGGCCTCATTTCTACGAGTGGGACACGAACAACATCGCGCCTCGCCTGGCGGTGGCGTGGTCGCCGGTCGGTGAATCCGGCTTCATGCGCGCCTTGACCGGCGGCAACCAACTCGTCGTGCGCGGCGGCTATGCCAAGGTGTTCGATCGAATCGGCCATGGTTTGGCGAATCAGTTCGATCTCGCCGGTTCGTTTGGGATGGCGACCGTGCTGTCGAGCCCGTTTGGCCAGCCGTACGAGCAGAATCCGGCCGCCCGCTTCCGCGACTTGACGACGCTGCCGCCGACGCTGCCTGCCGCACCGCCGGGCCAGTTCCCGGCCACGCCCCCTCTGGAGGCGGGCGTCATCACGCAGGCGCTGGATGCGTCGATCACGACGCCGTCGGCGCATGTTTTCAGCCTCGCTGTGGGACGCCAATTCGGTCCGCGCTGGAGTATCGAGGGTGCCTATGTCGGCCGTCTCGGACGCGACCTGCCGGTGCGCCGCGACGCGGCGATGCCGCTCAATCTGCGCGATCCGCGGTCGAACACGGATTACTTCACCGCCGCGCAGACGCTCATCCGCGCGATTGAGCAGGCAGGGGGGCCGAACGTGGCGCCCATTGCCTACTGGGAGAACCTGTTCCCGGGCCTCGCCGCTCCCGGCGTGACCGCCACGCAGGCGGTCGCGCGGTACTTCCATGGCTATGCGCCCGATTACATCTCGGCGATCTGGGACATCGATCAGCTCTGCGGCGGAAGTCTACGCGCGAGCCCGGTGCGAAGCTGCAGCATCTTCGGCCCGTACGCCTACTTCAACCGGCAGTACGATTCACTCGGCATCCTCAGCACGATTGGCCACTCGAAGTACAACGCGCTGCAGCTGACGCTGCGCAACCGGTGGGGCGCGGCGACACAGTTCGATTTCAATTACACCCTCGCGAAGTCTGACGATCTGGCGTCCGCAGTGGAGCGCGGCAGCAACTTCACGGAGTTCACCGCGGGCGGCTACAGCGGCTTCCTGATCAACTCCTGGGAGCCGGAGCTGCACTACGGACCGTCGGACTTCGACCTGCGGCACCAGCTGAACTTCAACTGGATCGTCGATCTGCCGTTCGGACAGGGGCGCCCGTTTGGAAGCGGCGCGACCGGCGTGATGAATCACCTGATCGGCGACTGGTCGATCGCCGGCCTCGTGCGCTGGACGAGCGGCTTCCCGTTCAATGTGTACAACTGCCGGTCGTGCTGGGCGACGAACTGGACCCTCCAAGGCAATGCCATGCCGAAGGATCCGAACCAGCTTCCGGCGACGAAGACGACCAAGAACAAGGTGGACAACCGGCCGAGCCCCTTCGAAGATCCGCAAGCGGCGCTGCAGATGTTCCGGTTTGCGATGCCGGGCGAAGTCGGGATCCGGAACGTCCTCCGCGGCGACGGCTACTTCACCCTCGATACGAGCCTGAGCAAGGGGTGGGCGCTCGGGATTGCCGATCACCGGCTGCGGTTCCGCTGGGACGTGTTCAACCTCACAAACACGCCCAAGTTCAACGTCGACGACCTGAACATGTTTCCCGACCGCACTGGGTTCGGCCGTTATGACGGCACGCTTGCCACGTGTGACGGCCGCGCGGGCCGCTGCATGCAGTTCGCGCTTCGATACGAGTTCTGATCCCACCCGCCAGGAATCCATGATCGTGACGCGCAGCCGTCCGGCATGGGTTCCTGCCTAACGTCCACAGCAAGCTTTGTGAGCCCTCCGCCAGCCTCTCGGTCGCGACACTCGTTCCTACGTCCCGCAACAGTCGCGGCGCGACTACCCAACTTCTATTCGACCCTCGCGACGCGTGCGCCGAGGGTCTGCAGCCGCTCCAGCAGCTGACTGTAGCCGCGCTCCACGGTCTCGAGGGGATGCACGCGCGTCTGGCCATCGGCCGCCAGCCCGGCTGCAATCAGCGACATTCCCGACCGCAGATCGCGGCTGTCGAGCACGCGGCCGCCGCGCAGCCGCGTCGGACCGGTGACGATGATCCGATGGGCGTCGGCAAGAAATAGATCCGCGCCCATGCCGCTCAACTGCTCGAGGGCGAACAGACGCAGCTCGTACATCCAGTCGTGGACGAGGGTCCGCCCCTCGGCCTGCGTCGCCAGCACCGTGACGAGACTGACGAGATCGCTGGGGAACCCGGGCCAGAGGCCGGTTGTGATTCGCCGGAGCGCCTTCGGCGTCGATGGCTTCACCTCGAACACGCCGTCGCGCATGCCGCAGCGCACCTGCATGCGCCGCAGTACGGCCGCGACCACCTCGATTTCGGATTCACGCGCCCCCTCGATGTCGATCTCGCCTCCCGTGATCGCCCCGACGACAGCCCAGCTGCCCGCTTCGATGTAATCGCCTCCAAGCTCGTGCTCCGCGCCGTGGAGCCGCGACACGCCTTCGACGCGGACGGTCGAGCTGCCGATGCCCGACACGCCTGCGCCCATCTTCTTCAGGAACTCGCAGAGCTCCACCACGTGCGGCTCGGTGGCTGCGTGGCGAATCTCGGTGACGCCCCTGGCGGTGGCGGCGGCAAGAAGAGCCGTCTCGGTGCCGGTGACCGATGCTTCGAACAGATACATCGACGCGCCCTTCAGGCCGTTGGGCACTTCCAGCACGTAGTCGGCGCTGTCGGACTGGCGCACGCCCATCGCGCCGAGCGCCTCCAGATGCGTCGAAATCGACCGCCGCGCCGGGAAATCGCCGCCCGGCGAAGAGAGGCGGGCGCGCCCCATCCGCGCCAGGAGCGGACCGAGCAGCAGCACCGAGCCGCGCAGCCGACCGACGAGCGCGCGGTCGGGCACGTCGCTGCGCAGCCGCGGCGCGCGGACGCGCAGCGTCGAGCTGCCGATCCCGTCGACCTCCGCGCCCAGATCGAGGAGGAGGCGCGCCATCACCTCCACATCGCCGATCCGCGGCACGTTCCGCAGCACGCATTCGTCTTCGGTGAGCAGGCAGGCGGCGAGCAGCGGCAGCGCCGCGTTCTTGTTGCCCTCGACTGTCACGCGTCCCTGCAGCCGGTGTCCGCCTTCAATCAGCAGTGTCGACATCTGTGCGATTCAGGAGATATGCCACCTTCGGGTCGTCGCCGAAGCCGACGAAGGCCGGCTCGGGCCGCAGGCCGATCGCAAAGCGATCCGCCACGCGCTGCTTGATCTCGGCGGCCAGCTCGACGAGCTCGCGGGCGGCCGCGCCGCCGAGGTTGACGAGCGCGAGCGGGTGCTTGGACGAGACGCCCACACGGCCGCGCCGATAACCGCATGTAAACCCCGCACGCTCGATCAGCCAGGCGGCCGGTATTTTGACCCGCCGGTCCGGCATCGCAAATCCCGGCACGGGAGCGCCCGCGATCGAAGCGACGCGCTCTCGCGTGCCTGTGTCGACGACCGGGTTCATGAAGAACGACCCCACGCTGCGCGTGTCGAGATCCGTTTCGTCAATCACCATGCCCTTCCGGCGTCGAATCGCGAGCACGGCCAGGCGCACCTCGTCGAGCGCGATCGATCCGGGAGCGCGGCCCGCAAACAGGCTCACCACATCCGGATATTTCAGGGTGGGCGGCCCGGAGCGCAGGGCAAACCGCACGTGGCAGATCACGAACCGTCCCGCATCCTCGCGCCTGAATCGGCTGGTGCGATACGCGAAGCGGCACTCGGCGCCGCCGATCGTCGTGACGCGCGCCGACGTCCGGTCGAAGACTGTCACGTCGCGGATCGTCTCGGCAACCTCCTGCCCGTACGCGCCGACGTTCTGCACGGGCGTGCCGCCGACGCTCCCCGGGATGCCAGACAGACACTCGAGGCCGGCGAGGCCGCGCGCGACCGTCATGGCGACCAGGGCGTCCCATGGTTCCCCTGCCCCGGCGCGCACGACGGTCTCGGACCGCTCGATAGCGATGTCGATTCCTCGAAGCGCGACCTGGACGACGAGGCCGTCGAATCCGGTGTCAGCAATGACCAGATTGCTCCCGCCGCCCAGGACGAACAGCGGCAGCCGTTCGTCGGCCGCCCACTGGTGCGCGGCCGCAATCTCCTCGGCCGTGCTCGCGCGTACGAACCACCGCGCCGCGCCGCCGATGCCCAGCGTCGTCAGCGGAGCGAGCGGAACGTCAGCGTGTACCACACTTCCCTTCTTGTGCGCGACGTGCGGCAACGGCCTCTGCCAGGCTGCAGGCGCGGAACTCCACCCAGTCGCCCGGGGCGAGCTGCGCCGCACGCGGGAGATCGGCGGTCATCACGACGGCAAGCTGCGGATAGCCGCCTGTCGTCTGCCGATCGGCCATCAAGAGGATCGGCGCCCCCGACGGCGGCACCTGCAACCCTCCTATACACATGGCGCTGGAAATCATCTCACCGGGCGGTGCAACGACGCGCGCGCCGGTCAGGCGATATCCCATGCGGTCCGATTGTGGCGAGATGGTGTATCGGTCACGCTGAAGCGCCTCGAATGCGGACGCCTCGAAGTGCTCGATCTGCGGACCTGGCAGGATGCGAAGGCGTGCGCCGCCCGCGTGTGAGGCGTACGGCGCGACCCCTTCCGCCTCCGCTGAAGCTGCGGCGGACAAGTCGTGTTGGCGCGGGCTTCCAACGTTGATGGTGCTTCCCAGCGGCAAGCGGTCGCCCGCGCGCAGCGCGCGCCCGTCGAGCCCTCCGAGAGCGGCGAACAGGTGCGTGGCGCGGCTGCCCAGCACGGGCGGCACGGCAATGCCCCCCTCGACGGCGATATACGCACGGGCTCCGAACCGACGCCCGTTGAACCGCAACACGCTGTCCGCGCGGCACTTCACAGCGACACCGAGAGGCGCGTCACGCCCGTCGACCGAGGGCTGCAGGTCGGCGCCGGTGACAGCGACCCACGCGTCGTGCTCGAAGCGCAGCTCCGGCCCGATCAGGGTGGCTTCGAGCGTCGCGGCGTCGGGCGGATTGCCAAGGACCGCATTCGCGAGCCGATGCGACGCGAGATCCATCGGCCCAGCCACCGGCACGCCGAGGTGCTGAGAGCCCCAGCGCCCCTCGTCCTGAATCGTGGTGAGCAGTCCGGGCTGGAGGACCGTGACACACCGCTCGTACGTCGTGTCCGCCTTCAGCGGGACCTGGGTCCGGCTAGAGCCGGACGCCACCTTCGAACGGCCAGAGTCGGACACGACGCCATCTTTCGGCGAGACGGCCACGAACCGCACCTCGTCACCCGGCGCGCAGAGTGCGGGCGAGGTCGCCTCCGGATCGAAGAGTGTGAGCGGTGTGCGTCCGATGATCTGCCATCCGCCGGGCGACTCGCGCGGATAGATGCCGGTCTGGCGTCCGGCAATCCCAACGGACCCGGCCGGCACCCGCACGCGCGGCGTGGCGCGGCGCGGCATCGAGATCCTGTCGTCGACGGCCGCCATGTAGGGGTATCCCGGCAGGAACCCGAGCATGTAGACGCGATAGGCGCGCGCCGTGTGGCGGTCGATCACTTCCGCAGCCGAACAGCGCGCGAAGGCGGCGACGTCCTCGAGGTCGGGGCCGGCTTCGCCGCCATACGTCACCGGTATCTCGATCGTCCGTCCGGTTTCTGCAGACGCCGAGTGGACATCCGCCGCGTGGAGCGCTGCCTCCACCGTGGCCCTGTCCGCCGTCGCCGGATCGAAGTGGACCGCCACTGAGTGAAACGTCGACACGACGTCGCGCACGCCTGGAATCCGTTGCGCGCGGAGGTAGGCGGCAATCCCGATGGCGCGCGCGTTCACGACTGGATCGATCACCGCGTCGAGATCGGCCACGAGCGCCGAGTCGCCCGCGTCGTGAATCCGCACGGTCGTCACGCAGAGCCCAGGACGTCGAGCAGCTTGTGATGGATCCCGCCGAACCCGCCGTTCGACATCAGCACGACGACATCGCCGGGCGCGTGCTCGGCGGCAATCGTGCGCACGATGTCGTCGACCTCGGCGATGTAGCGTGCGCGGCGCCCGCGCGTCTGCAGATCCGTGACGAGCTGCTCCGGCGACAGACGCTCCGATTCCGGCAGCGACGACCGGAAGACGGCCGCAATCACGACCTCGTCAGCCCCCTCGAACGCGCGTGCGAACTCCCCCTGGAACACGCGTCGGCACGACGAGGCGGAGCGCGGCTCGAACACCGCCCAGATCCGCCGGGAGGGATAGCCGGCGCGCAGCGCCGCGAGCGTCTCGTGCACCGCGGTCGGATGGTGCGCGAAGTCGTCCAGCACGGTGACGCCGCGCCGCACGCCAACGGTCTCGAGGCGCCGTTTGACGCCGCGGAAAGCCCGAAGGCCAGCGGCCAGCGTCTCGACACCTATGCCGACGCGGCTCCCGACCGCAATCGCGGCCAGCGCGTTCCTGACGTTGTGCGCGCCGAGGAGCGGCGATGCGAACCGGCCATATCGTTCACCCGTTCGAAGCACGGTGAAGGTGGTGATTCCATCGGCATGCGCGATCTCGGACGCCTGCCACGTCGCGCCGGCCGTCAGGCCGAATGTCTCGACGGGGCTGACCGCCACGTCGCGCAGCGCGGCCGCATGCGGGCTGTCGTCCCCGAGCAGCAGCAGCCCGCTTCTCGGCACGAGGTTCACCAGGCGCCGGAAGGCCAGCCGCACCGCATCGAGGTCGGGATAGATGTCCGCGTGGTCGAATTCGATGTTGGTGATGACGGCAATCTCGGGCACGTACTTGAGGAACTTCGCCGTCTTGTCGAAGAAGGCGCTGTCGTACTCGTCGCCCTCGATGACCGCCTCCCGGCCGCCGCCCACCCGGTAGCTCGATCCCGCCGTGCCGAGGTTCAGCGCAATGCCACCCACCATGACGGTCGGATCGAGTCCGCCGTGTGTCAGGAGCCACCCGGTCAGCGCCGTGGTCGTCGTCTTGCCGTGCGTCCCCGCGATCACGATCGAACGCGCGCCCCAGAGGAACTGGTCGCGTATCACTTCGGGCAGCGAGCAGTATCGAATCCGCCGATCGAGGACGGCTTCGAGCTCGACGTTGCCGCGCGAGATGGCGTTGCCGACGACAACGAGATCGACGTCCGGGGGGATGTGGTCGGCCGAAAAGGGTGTGAGAATCGGGATCCGCTCCGCGGCGAGGAAGTCGCTCATCGGCGGGTAGACGTTCTGATCGGACCCGCGGACGTCGTGGCCGCGCTGTTTGAGCAGCGCCGCGACAGTCGCCATGGCCGTCCCGCAGATGCCGATGAAATGGATGATCACGAGACTGGCGATTCCTCGATCACGACCGCGGGGCGCGGCGTCGTGCGGATGCGGGCGCGAACGCCGAGCGGCAGCGTCCAGCACGGGCCGTTCGTATGCCCCGAGGGAAAGCCGGCGAGCACCGGCCCGCCGAACGACTCGGCAAGCGTCTGAATCACGTCGTGGACCGACGGCCCACCCCGGTCGTCCTCGCACCCGCGCATCTCGCCGAAGACGAGCCCGGCCGCCCGCCGGAGGATGCCGCTCTGCACCAGCTGCGTCAGCATCCGATCGATGCGATAGGGCCGCTCGTTCACGTCCTCGAGAAACAGGATGCTTCCCGGCGGCGGATCGAAGGCGTATGGCGTACCGAGCGAGCCGACCAGCTGCGTGATCGTGCCGCCAAACAGCGTTCCCGACGCCTGACCTTTGCGAACGACCGACAGGCCAATCGGCTCCAGCTCCAGCCCCTCCCCCTCGCCCCTCATCAACGTCAGCAGCGATGTGCGGTCGTAGCCCGTCTCGCCATGGGCGAGCCGCCGCTCGAGCATCGGGCCGTGGAGTGCGGTCGTGCCGCACTGACACGTGAGCCACGACAGCAGCGACGTGTTGTCGCTGTAGGCGATGAACAGCTTCGGCGCCTCCTGCGGACGCCAGCCGTCGAAGAGCGGCAAGAGCTGCACGCTGCCGTAGCCGCCGCGCACGGCGATCAGTGCGGCAATTGCCGGGTCCGCCCATGCGCGCTGGAAGGCGGCCGCGCGCGTTTGGGCCGAACCGGATGTAAACAACCCCTTCTCGAAGATCGACTCGTCGTAGACCGGCTCGTAGCCGAGCTGCTGCAGCTCCGCGACGCCGCGCTCGAGCTCTTCGCGCGAAAACGGGCTGGCCGGCGCGACGATGGCGACCCGGTCGCCGGGACGGACGGCGCGCGGCTTGATCACAGGTATCGCGCCATCTCCTCGGCGATTCGCACGTGGGCGTCACACCCGACCACCTGCCGGAGTTGACGAGCCACGACGGCCACCGGCGTGGTCAGGAACCGTTCCTTGGCGCGCCGCTGCCGTGTCAGCGCGTCGTCGAGCCGTGCGTACGGTATGCGTCCGTCCTCGACGGCATGCACGAGCGCCTCGAGCGCCTCCGCCTGGACGTCGATGTCGCGCGTCCGATCCTCGACCTGCGCGCGGCACACGAGCACGCCGTCGCAGCCGGCCGCAATCGCCTGCACGGCCGCGTCCGCCACGGTATAGGTGGCGGCCACCGCCTGCATCTCGAGGTCGTCGCTCAGAATAACGCCGCCGAATCCGAGCTCGTCGCGCAGCAGGTCGTAGACGATGCGGCGTGACAGGGTCGCCGGGTGCTCCTCGTCGAGCGATGGGACCAGGACATGCGCCGTCATGATGAAGGCGACATCCGCGTCAATCGCGGCGCGGAACGGCACGCACTCGACGCGGCGGATGCGGTCGGGCGGGTGCTCGACGATCGGCAGCTCGAGGTGCGAATCGACCGACGTGTCGCCGTGTCCCGGGAAGTGCTTGCCGCAGGCGGCCACGCCGTGTCCCTGGAGGCCGCGGATGATGGCGGCGCCCAGGCGTGCGACTGTTTCGGCGTCCTCCGCCAGCGCGCGATCGCCAATCACCGGGTTCTTCGGATTCGTGTGGATGTCGAGGACCGGGGCGTAATCGAGCGTGATCCCGACCGCGCGCAGCTCCGCCGCCAGCGCGGCCGCAAAGCGCGACGCGAGACCGGCATCGCCGCTCCGCCCCAGCACCGCCATCGGCGGCCACTCGGTGAACGGCGCCTTCAGGCGGGCGACGCGGCCGCCTTCCTGGTCGACGCTCACCCACAGCGGCAGCTCGGTCGCGAGCGTCTGCAGGTCGTGCGCCAGCTCCGCCACCTGCTCCGGCGCCTCGATATTGCGCGCGAACAGGATCACGCCGCCGAGGCCGAACTCGCGCGCGAGCGAACGCAGTTCCGCGGGGATGCTGGTGCCGGGCAGGCTGCCAATCAGCAGTTGACCGACGGTGCGGCGGATCCCGGACGGCACGAACTCATTATCGTCTCATTGCCGCGCGATCGCGGCGCGTCCGCCTCTGAGCACGTACTTCTGAATCTTCCCCGTCGCCGTCTTCGGCAGTTCCGGGATGAACGTGACGCCATGCGGCGCCTTGAAATGTGCGAGGCGATCGCGAACGAAGGCGATCAGCTCCTCGGCGGATGCCTGGGCTCCCGCTTTGAGCACGACGAAGGCATGCGGCACTTCGCCCCATCGCTCGTTCGGCACACCAACGACGCCGACCTCGTGCACGGCGGGATGTCGCATCAACACGCCCTCGACCTCGACCGACGAGATGTTCTCGCCCCCGCTGATGATCACGTCCTTGAACCGGTCGCGAATCTCCACGTACCCGTCCGGATGCACGACCGCGGCGTCGCCGCTGTGGAACCAGCCGTTCCGAATGACTTTCGCGGTCGCCTCCGGATCGTTGTAGTACCCCTCCATCACGACGTTGCCACGAACGACGATTTCGCCGAGCGTCTGGCCGTCGTGCGGGACCTCACAACCCGACTCGTCGACGACGCGCAGCTCGCCGGAGGTGATGAGCTCGACGCCCTGCCGCGCCTTGATCGTCGCGCGCGCCTCCATGGGAAGATGCGCGTGCTCGGGTCTGGTCTCGCAGACCGTGATGAGCGGCGCGGTCTCGGTGAGGCCGTACACGTGGGTCACGATCCAGCCGAGCTCCTCTTCCATGCGCTGGATCGTGGCGGCCGACGGCGGCGCGCCCGCGGTGGTGACGCGAACGCCCCGCGGCGCGAGGCGGCGCAGCGCCTCGGGTGCATTCGCCAGCGAAATCAGCACCGTCGGCGCCGCACAGAGCATCGTCACCGATTCAGCGGCCATGAATGGAAAGACGAGCGCCGGGTCGGCCTTGCGCAGACAGACGTGCACGGCGCCGGCGGCAGTCACGATCCACGTGAAGGTCCAGCCGTTGGCGTGGAACATCGGGAGCGTCCAGAGGTAGCGGTCGGCCGGCGTCATCGGCTGGTGCAGGAGCGTACCGACGGCATTCATGTAGGCGTTGCGGTGCGTGATCATCACGCCCTTCGGGCGTGATGTGGTGCCGCTCGTGTAATTGATCGTGAGCAGGTCGCGTTCGGCGACGTCGACCGGGGCGAAGCCGGTCGGCGCGGCCGCGAGCGTCGCCTCGTAGTCGATCCAGCCGGGGCGCGACCCTTCGAGCGCGACGAACCGCTCCACGGCGTGCAGCTGATGGCGGATGCCGTCAACGGCCTCGAGGTAGTCCGCGTGGGCGCAGACGACGCGCGCACCGCAGTGCCTGATCATGTACGCGAAGTCGTCGGGCGTCAGACGATAGTTGAGCGGGACGAGCACGGCGCCGATCTGCGGCACCGCGTAGAACGATTCGAGCTGCGCGTGCGTGTTCGGCGCGATGTAGACGACACGATCGCCTTTGGTGATGCCGAACGCCTGCAGCGCCGCCGACCAGCGGTCGCAGCGGTCGAAGAACTGCCCGTACGTCAATCGGAGGGAGCCGTCCACGACCGCGGGACGATCGGCGTACAGACGGCGGGCGCGACGCGCGAACTCGAGCGGCGTCAGCGGGATTTCCATGGGCGGAAGAGTCTATCGCCGCCCGAACACCTCGTCTAGCGTGAAGACCTCGAAGGTGAACGGAATCGTGATCAGATCTCCCCGGCGGAGGAACTGCGCCCAGACGCGGTACCGCCCCGGGCGCGGCATGTAGCCCTCGAACATGACGTCCGGGCCGCCGAAGCCACTCGTGATCTCGCGGCCGTCGCGCCATTCGGGCGGATGCGAGTGCACCGCGTCGCGAAGATCCTCGCTCAGCACGAACGCGTGGCCGAACGCGCCGAGATACGGCTGCAGGTCGGTGACCGGCTCGCCGGTCGCCGCGTCGCTCAGCTTGAACGCCAGGTGGCCGTACTGCCCGGCCACGAGCCTGGGCGGATCGAATGTCAGCTCCGCGGTCACGGTCCCGACCGTCTTCTTCCACGCGGTGTCGACCTCGAGCCGCGCGTCCTGCGACCGCAGATCACCGGAGAAGTCCGTCGTCAGGAGCGTGCGCGCCAGCAGCTGGGGCGCACCACCGCTCGGCAGGAAGTCGGAAATCACGCGGTATGCGCCCGGCTTCGGGAACGTCACGTCGAGCGCCCACGTCCCATCGGCCTGCTGGTCGGGGTGCACGTGCTGAAAGGCCTGCATGTCGTGGCTGACGACAAAGAGGTGATAACGGCGGTCGTGTACCAGCTCGAAATTGCGGACGGGCGCGCCCGTCGCCGGGTGCCGGACGTCGAAGCGCATGCGGATGGGGGCACCGGCCTTGATCGTTCTCGGCTCGACCCGCACACCGAGCTGGTAGTCGCGCGTGTCGAACGGGCGCCCCGCGACGAGCGTCATCCCACACTTCCGGCACTGCCCCGCTTCCGGCGACGTCACGTCGGGATGCATCGGACAGAACCAGGCCGTTTCCCCGTCGCCCGCGTCCGGCGGCGCCGCGGATGCCGCCGTCGCCGCTGGTGCCGCACCGTGGTCGTGCTGGTGCGCCGTCATCAGCGGCACGCTCGCGGGCATGTCGTCGTACCGGGTGAGAGCCAGCGCGAACGAGGCGGTCCCCGGCGCCGTTCCGGCCTCGTACGCCGCGGTCGCTTCGAGCACCGACCCGGCGGGTAGCGTCACCGGCTCGCGGAAGACGAACGGTGTCTGCCACTCGAAGCGGAAGCGCTTCACGCGCAGCAGAACCTCGCGCGAGCCGTCAGGTCTGACTGCGGTCACCTCGTACGAGGTTCCGCCCGGCTGCATCTCGGGCCGGACGGCAAAGAGCGTCGTTGCGCGCGGCAGCGTCAGCCGCCCGTGGAGCCGGAACGGATCGCTTCGCTCGGCATTCGCGCGCAGCAGCACGCTCGAAGCGCGGCGCATCGGCAGCTCGGTGGTCGTGTAGATTGCCAGCGACGGTTTGTCGACGACGGTCTCGGTCGTACCCCGATAGAGAACGTCGACCGCAATACGGGCGCGGGCCGGGAGCCGAAAGGCGATCCCCTCGGGCAGCTCGGTGCTGGACTGCCACGGCGTCCAACCTCCCAGATACTCGCCCGTGTCCACCACGGTGAAGAACGCGGCCCGGGCGACACGGCGGTCGCCGGGATGGAAGTCGAGCGCGCGCACCCACGTCTCGCGCGTGAAGCCGGGATCGAGCACGACGCGCGCGAGCCGCGGGGCGCTGTTCGCCTCGATGGTGACACCCTGCGCCGCCTCGGCGACCGTCGCCGGCTGACCGAGCATCCAGTGCCCGCTGTGGTCCACGAACGGCGGCGGCGTCTCCGTCCCTTCCGGTGCGCCCCCTTCGACCCACGACAACAGGAAGTCCATCTCGCGCGTGGTCAATCCGGCGTCGTTGGCGAACTGTCCGTAGCCGGCTTCCGCGGGCCACGGCGGCATCTGCCGCGCAAGCACTTCTTCCTTGATTGCGACGGCCCACGGCCGCGCCTCCGCATACGTGGCCAGCGACATGGCCATGCCGCCCTCGCGGTGGCACTGCAGGCACTTGCGCTGGAAGAGGGCGACGATTTCGCGATTGAAGTGGACGGTCGTGGTGATCGGATTGTGCGAGAGCGCCTCGCGCGGCCACATGGCCCACGCGCCGGCGAGGAGCCACGCGGCGGCGGCCCACCGGATGCTCCGCCCGGGCACCCTGCAGCGTCTCATGAGACCTTCGTCCGGCACGTATAATAACGCCTCTTTCACCCCCTCGGTAGGAGGTCACGATGGCGCGACTGACGCTCGTCCCGTTGGTGGTCTTCTCGATCCTCCTTCCCACGCTGGCCTCCGCGCAGGGCGCGATTGCGGGCGTGGTGCGCGACAGCTCGGGTGGCGTGCTCCCGGGCGTCACCGTCGAAGCCGCCAGCCCGGCGCTCATCGAGAAGCTGCGGACCGTCGTCACCGACGAGACCGGCCAGTATCAGATCGTCAACCTCCCCCCTGGCGCGTACACCGTGACGTTCACGCTGGCGGGGTTCAACACGCTGCGCCGGGACGGCATCGAGCTGACCGGCAACTTCACCGCGACGGTCAACGCCGAGCTTCGCGTCGGCGCCATCGAAGAGACGATTACCGTCACCGGCGAGGCGCCGACGGTCGACGTGCAGAACACGGCGCGCCAGCGGATCGTCGACCGGGAGATCATCGAGACCATTCCCGCCGGCCGCAACATCTGGGCGCTTGGCGCGCTCTCGCCCGGGATTACGACCAACGTGCCGCAGGACGTCGGCGGCGCCGTGATCAACGCCACGACGGGCATGTCCGCGCACGGCGGGCGCAACAACGACGGCTGGACGTCGATGGCGGGCATCACCATGAACGCCATGGCCTCGCAGGGCTGGACGACGAGGCTCATCTACAACATGGCGAGCCTGCAGGAGGTGACGCTCGACTATTCCGCGAACACGGCGGAAGTGCCGACCGGCGGCGTACGCATCAACATCATTCCGCGCGAAGGCGGCAACACATTCAACGGCACGTTCTTCTCCAGCATCGCGACGAGCGAGATGCAGGCGAGCAATTTCACCGACGCGCTGCGGACGCAGGGCCTGCGCACGCCGGATTCCGTCAAGCGACTATGGGAGCTCAATCCCGGCTTCGGCGGTCCGCTGCGCCGCGATCGGGTCTGGTTCTACGTGTCAGGCCTGTATACCGGATCGCTCCTCAACGTCGCCGACATGTTCTTCAACAAGAACGCCGGCAATCCGAATGCCTGGACGTTCGATCCCGACCTGAGCCGGCCGGCATTCAAGGACACGCATTACCAGGGCGGCGACCTGCGCGTGACGTGGCAGGCCACGCCGCGCAACAAGCTCGGCATCCTGGCGGCCGATCAGAGCGGCTGCACGTGCGTCGGCGTCGTCTCGGCTACCGTGGCGCCTGAAGCCGACATTCGCGAGCGCTTCCCGATCCAGCGCCGGCAGCTCCTCGACTGGACGTCGCCTGTCACCAGCCGGCTCCTCCTCGAAGCGGGCGGCGCCAACCACTACGGCCGGAGCATTCGCGTGCCGTCGCCGCTGACCCATCCGCAGATGATCACGGTCGTCGAGCAGTCCTCGAACCTGCGCTATCGCGCGGCCGACAACTTCCGCAACGGCCCGAACCATGCGATTCACCTCAGGTTCGTCGCGTCGTACATCACCGGATCGCACGCGTACAAGGCGGGCATCACGCACAGTCACGGGTACGAGGCGCGCGACACCAACGACGGCGGCCAGCCGCTCTCCTACCGGTTCAACATCGGCGTGCCGAACCAGATCACGCAGCGGGCGCTGCCGATCTTCACGAAGGTGAACGTCGACCACAATCTCGGCGCCTTCGTGCAGGATAAGTGGACGATTCAGCGTCTGACGGCGAGCTACGGCGTGCGCTACGACTACTTCGCCAGTGGATTCCCGGAGCAGACGCTCGGTCCCACGTTCTTCACGGGTAGTGCCCCGTCAAGTGGTGGAAATTAGTCGAGCAGTTTCCGCAAGTTCACCACGGCGTGGACGCTGACGCGGCCGTGGACGGCAAAGAGCGCCGCCCACCGCCGCTTGGAAACCACAGAGCGGT
>Ga0209172_10004533_pt1 | contig 18515 bp, 9 predicted proteins | sample LarsenN4metaG_FD_184113 | JGI IMG/M metagenome (GOLD analysis project Ga0209172, IMG submission 184113) | Hot spring sediment bacterial and archeal communities from British Columbia, Canada, to study Microbial Dark Matter (Phase II) - Larsen... ... | reverse complement strand
GAAATCGGCCCGCTCGACACCACGGACTTTAGCGATTTCGACGATACGGCCGTCGTGAGCTTCAACCCGGAGTCGGGCAGCACGATTTACATCGACAACCTCCAGCTCAAGGCTGTGGAGGAAAACGTCACGCTCATCAAGGACTCCTGGAGCGTTCCTTCGACGTGCGACATGAGCCCGGCGGGCACGGACGCGCCGCAGTACTATCTCGGCTGCGAGGCGTACACCAACCAGGACGGCGAGGACGGAACGTTCTACCAGTTCTCGGACCTCTGTTCGGAAGACGTGGTCGGCTGTGAGGCGTACTACGACACGCAAAATTCGGAATCGCCGTTTGGCGCCGCCTATAACGTGCGCTGCATGTACGATGACGGCGACGGCAACTATCTCGACGGCGACGTCGCGCTCACCAACACCGCGTGCGAAATGGAAGGCGAAGAGGTCTGTACGGTTTCGGTCGGCCGCTCGTACTGTCTCTTTGATGCTTCCGCCGCTCTGCCGGCCCCGCTCCCTGCGGGTATTGTGCTCGGTCCTGAAGCCGTCATTGTGAGCAATGACACGCCGATCTTCCTCGTCAACGACGGATCCACGACGTGCTCGGAGGAGAGCATGGGCTGCCAGGAGATTGGTGTTCCGGACTACACTCAGGACCGCGAGGAAGTGGTGAGCTTTGAATCGGCGTACTACATCAATCTTCCGGACACGTACGGCGACATCCTGTGCGACAACGAGGCGCTCTTCTGCGAGGAGTGGAGCTCCACGCAGGACGGTAACTTCTACTTTAAGGACCCAGGCGACCAGACGTGCGAATACCGCACCAACGTCACGCTTAACGATGTTGAGTACTACGGTTGGTTCCGCACGGATGTGGATCAGCCGTGCTACTTCGACGACGTGGATGGCAACGACGCTTGGGATGCAGATACCGAAGACGCCTATCTCATCTCTGGCGCGCAGTTTGGCGTGTACCGCAACGGCGATGAGGAAGAAGGTGATGTGTGGAATGAATACACCGGCTGGGCCGCAGCATGTGACTCCGCGTACGACCTCTGTACTGAGTTCATCGACACCGTGGACACAAGCGAGGGCGCATATCCGCAAGGGACGTCCTACAATTTCATCAATGACGAACTGCTTTCCGAGGATACGCTTCAGGAAAGCCAGCGCTGCAACGGCCAGGTGAGCCAGAAGGAAGGCTGCGTGTTGTTCTACAACACCAACGATTCCGAGCTTTCCTATGCTGCCGGCCCGAGCTACATCGCGTCCGTGCATGCCGATGATCTCTTTGGCGATGAGCCGCTCTCCCTGCAGGATCCGATCACCTGTCCGGATGGAGGTGAAGTTACGACGCCGTCAGGGGACACGGTTGATCTGTGCAGCATGCGCTGCCGTTATGACCTCGCGAGCGACGACATCACACTTGAGGTTGGCAATGGCGTGGAAGGCGCGGGCGGCGGCACAAACGAGTTTGTGGATGCCTGCTATGTGGATTCCGACTGTCCGGTGCTCAAGGGGAGCGACGGGGAGGATTATGAAGGAACCTGTATCGATGTGGCTGGCAGTGTCAACGAAGCCACGGCAACGTTCCAGAATGATACAAACGAAATCCTCAAGGTAGACCGCGACCGCGAGTGTGCCGAGTGGCTTGCGTGTACCAGCTCGCAGGTTTCCTGGAACCCGCGCACGGCCAAGTACGAAAACATCTGCTCGGACGTCGGCTTGTGCTCACGCTACTCTATCTCCGGCGACTCTGCCGGCTGCACGCAGTTCGAGGAATCAGACGCCATCGTCCTCGACGCTACCGAGTACGCAAATCGCGATGTTTCGTGGAAGGGCTTGGATTACTCCGGCTACGCCATTCCAGAACAATTGCCGATCGAACATTACAGTCAGGTGGATATTAGTCCGTCAGCGGCAAGCGCATGTGTATTGGTTGGGGTAGATACAGAAACCATGACCGCTGAGGACTGGTATTTAGACGAAGACGGTCAGATTGTTACTTGTGAAGTCACGGCTGATTGTGGAGGCGCGCATCTTGGTTGCGTCGATGTTCAACCAGATCTACATCTTGCACATTTCGCTGGCCCATGTGATGAAGAATCTGTTGGTTATGGCGGCACATGTACGATTGGATTCTGTGAAGAAACCGGCGAGGGATGTTCGACGGATGGTGATTGTTCGACGGGGGATTGTGTCGTCGGTTATTGTCAGGAGGTGAGCACAACGCCATGTACGGAGGCCACGGAAGCCACCGACTGTTCTGGCGACACGCCGGTATGTGACGAATCGCAAGGTGTGTGTGTTGACGCTGTTGTTCCGTACGACGGAGGAACAACGTGTGTTGTGGATGCAGACTGTTCAGGCGCACAAACCTGCACCCCGGCTGCGCTTTCCAAGACCGGTGCATGCTACTCCAACCAATGTCTGACGGATATTGACGGAAGTGTCTTCTCGCCAGACTCTGCACTTATCGCGGAATGTCGCGGATATCCGGAGGCTTTGTCGCCTTACGGTTCTCAGGTTGTCGCTGAATGGGGTTCGCGTGATGATGAGGGGAATTTGGACTTAAACGGTCAGGAACCAAATACTCGTTGGAGCGAGCCCTATACCCTCCAGACTGGATGGGAGGGGGCCACAACATGTGCGCCAGACACAGACGGGGTAGGTGTTAATAACGACTGCGTCTGTTCGTACGATCGAGCGGAATATGGCGATGGCGCGGAGGTCAGGTATTATCCGCCGGGCACTGCGAATCCAAGCGGTACGGATGTTGAGGATCGCGACGGAGTGTTACATGGTATCTGCGCAAGTGGTGAAATGGCTGGATACGAATGTATCAACGATTCTGAATGCGGTGATAACGGCACATGCTTCAAGCTCTCCAAGAAGGACACGCTGCTCGGCTGGGATGGGTATTGTTTAGAGAAAGACACCTCTATCCAACTCTACGCAAGCACGGACCCGGATGATCGGCCGTGTTTGACCTGGCTCCCGATCGATCAGCTTGCAGGTTCAACGGATCTGTATGGCAAGTATGTAGACGCAGGATACAACGAAGGCGTGACTTTCTACTGCGCAGATATTCAGGAGGGTTACGATCTTATGACTTCGGGGATGGCGTGTGCCGAGTCATATGGTTGTGCGCAAGATCACGGATGGAGCGATGGAACAGAAAATGATTTTCTGAGCAGTGTCTCGGCTTCAGGGAGCTGTGTTGGTTCAGTTGTTTGTCCGAATGGTTATTTTGCCGTCATGACGGGTTGTGGAAAACTCAGTTACGACGAGGACGACGCAGCAGATGAAAAGATGTGTCCTGACAGTATCGGTGATGATGACTGCCCGTTCTTCTGTGTTCCAAAAGGATCATACAAGACGGAGGATGACGATATCGGGTTAGCAGGCGATCCGTGTCTGACACCGGAAGCAACCGGTCACTTTAATGAGGTCGAGAGTTGGCGTGCGAGCAGTATCCCCGACGCTAATCGCGGGGTTCTGTTACAGGACGGGCAGGATTTCATGGTGTATCTGGTATACGATATTAACGATGGAGTCACCTTTAAGGGTGATGTCGTGAACTTCTACGATGACTGCGCCGTCCGCGGTGTTACCAATAATATCGACGAATTCATAGCGCCTTACGATCTTGAGTCCTTACCGACAGGAGGTCAGGGGTATTCTCGTGGGTTTTACGACCTCACGTGGACAAACTCGATCGGAACCTATGCGGTTTGTTCGACGATTGTACAAGTATCCTCTAACTCCGCGTTTGACGATGGTTCGTTGAATGCTGCTTGGACGGATCGAACATGGGGGTCTACATCAAGTCTATACACCATTCAGGACGCGGATAGTGCACATTTTGGTTACGGCGTCGGTCTTTCGGTCGGGGTGTTCGGTCGCGTGGATGACTACGTTTTCTTGAACGAAGTTGATCCGGATCCATATCCGATTCACGTTATCAGCTGCACAAGCGACGCAGGCTTTAGTCCAGATGGAGTCCAGGATTCGATCCAGTCGGTGTTCAGTCCTCGGGCCGATGTTTCGTGCGATCTTGAGCCACTCTATATCTCCAACACGTCCGGGATTCATGCGTGGCCATACCTCGCGTTTACCTCGACGCTGACAAACGAGAAGAGTGAGGACTATCCAGACTGGTCTGCGTACTGCACGAATGCTGACTGTAGTTGTAGTGATGACGTGGATTGTAACGACGGAGGTCCGACATGCACGGCAGGTGGAGAGTGCGATGGTGGTCCAAAGGATGGACAGACCTGCGATGATGACGTCGACTGTCAGGTGTTGTCCTGCATCACAGAAACGACGTGTACCGGAGGCGGATTCCTAAGCAATGAAACTTGCTTTACTGACCAGTATTGTGGTTACGAAGGAACCGGGTTCGATATCGTAGCGGGCGATACAGAGGATGGAATCGCTCGGTTGCAACAGATATTCGCCCGAGCATACGATCTATATCAGTTTGATGATGGATACGATGGAATTTCTGATGATGACGGTGACGGCGAGGCAGATAATATCGCCGCTGAAATTGGGCTAACGGAAGAATGGACGGACCGCGGTGAATATTACGACCCGAGCGAGGATGAGGAGGATCCGGACAATTGGGCATGGGACGTCACAGGGACTGGTGACGGGAACGAGGACCCAGAGCCGCCGGTCGTGATTTCACTTGGTTCATGCGTCGGAGCACTCTGTAAGGAGGGCGAGGAAGGTCGCATCACTGTCAACGGAATTGATGATGGTATTATCGAAGGTTCTGGCGGACGCGCTCATGTTTCTGCTTCCTTCTTTGTGGCTGCCGATGAAGACCAGATGCCTATTCGAAACATCCTGATTGATTGGGGTAATGGTTCGGCGGGTAACGCCACAGATTGGTCTACTGATGCAGACCAGGACGGCTCGACTGCTCCTGATAACTATTACAGAAATCATCGCGGATTACCGCCAAATTCTGATGAAGAAACATACTGCGATGATAATTCGATCTGGGGGAAAAATAGTCAGAGTTGTGATGAGAGCTATCGAACTTACACGCATGACTACATCTGTACCCAGGGAATGGTCGACGACCTAGTAGATGCTGGACGCACAACATGCGACACTGATGGTGACGGGTTTGTGGACGTCTCGCCGTGCACCGAAGGCGGTGCGTGTGTTTTCGGGATCCGCGTGCTCGTGAAGGACAACTGGGGCTGGTGCACGGGGTTGTGCGACGGATCGACGGACGTCGACGGTACGGAAGGGTGTTACGACGGCGAATTGAACGACGGCTATAATGAATGTGATTGGAACGAGTGTCCTGGTGGTCCATTCTGTTATGGATCAGACCCATGGGTTTACTTCGACGGGTGGATCGAGGTTGAGCCGTAAACAGAAAAGCGGTCCCAAGCGGGGCCGCTTTTCTAGTCTCCTGATATTAAAACACCGGCAGTCTTGCGACTTGCCGGCGGCACGCTGTGGAGCGATCGGTCTCTCACGCCTCTCGCATCCGTATCAGGTGCCTACTCGCAGGCCCCGACGGTCATGTCCTCTTCGTAGGTCTTCTGGTCGTCGAGCCACGTCTCGATGTGGATCATGGTGTCGGACACCGTGCCGCGCACGACGTTGCCGCCGCCCATGTCGCGCTCGAACTCGTAGCCGAGCATCGGCAGCGCATCGACCGGCAGGCCGCGGATCGTGACTCCACGATCCTCGAACTCACCGGTGTACACCACCCGCGTGTCGTTGTCCTTGTCACAGAACTCGACCTCGTCGAAGGTGTACCCGTAGTCCCCGAACTCGATCCACTCGACGTGCGTGGTGGTGTCCTCGAGGACGATCGGGAACTGCTCCCGGTACGTGAAGGTGTCGGACTCGACCCAGACGTGGCACTTGCCGACCGGGTAGGTGACGGAGTACATCCCCTTCCCCTCGCCGGTGCTGGTCGACGGGTCGACCGGATCGGCGCCGATGCCGACCGTGGCCTCGGGGTCCACGCTCGGCAGGTTGATCGCGAGGATGCCGGTCGGGCCGGGGTTCACCCCGGTGTCCGGGCACTCGCCCCGGGCGTTGTCGCACGGGGTGTCGTCGGTGTGACCGTTGCCGCCGGTGCAGGCTCCCGTCAGGAGAGCCAGCAGGGCGACCATGGGGAAGCGCTTCATGGCGTGCTCCTGATGGAAGTGTCCCGCGGAGGCGGGGCTATGCGGGGTTATCCCGCACCTTCCTCACCGGATGGTCTCCATCCGATCGTGAAAAAGGTGCGGACAATCCCGCGTTGCAGGCACATTGAGAAAGACCTGAGAGAGACCGTTTTTGGGGCCAAAATAAGGCCAGTCCGCAAACATGGCCTCTCTCCTTGATTCAATTAGGCCTGATTTTGGTGATTTTGTCAAGATGTACCCCAAACCCAAACCGCCGCCCCAATGTGAGACGGCGGTGGTGGACCGGACGGGATTTGAACCCGTATCGCGGAAATGACAAGTCCCGCGGGTTACCAGTTACCTGGCACCGGCCCATAGATAACAAAAGAACCCGCCCCAGAAAAGGGTTGCGGGTTCTTTTTGTGTCATTTCCACCCAGGTTTTCACCTGCGGGACTATTCCATTTCTATCACAAAAAATCTTTCTTGTCAACGCATGCTTTTCTGCGCTACAGTGCCATGCGTATGACTCGAACTTGGAACATCGAAACACCGCAAAAGGTAGGCGAAACCGTCCGGCTCAACGGCTGGATTCACTCTATCCGCCGCATGGGTGATAAACTCGCCTTTATCGATTTGCGCGACGGAACGGCCATTGTGCAGGTGGTGTGCTACAAGCCGGATCTCGATGATGCGACAAAAGCGGCCGTCGACGGGTTGGGCAATGAATACGTGATCGAAGTCGAAGGTGTGGTAAACGCCCGCGGTGCCAAGCAGGTTAATCCGGACATGCCAACAGGCACGGTAGAGGTTGGGGTAAAGGCGCTCAAGGTGCTCAACACGTGTGAGACCCCGCCTTTTGAAATCAACAAAGATTCGCGCGAGGTCAACGAGGAATTGCGTCTCAAATATCGCTATCTCGACTTGCGTACCGAGCGTTTGCATCGCAATCTCTTGCGCCGAAGCGAGATCATTCAAACCATCCGCGACTCGTTGTTTGATGAGCGGTTTGTGGAGGTGGAGACCGCGATCCTCACCAAGGGCACGCCGGAAGGCGCGCGCGAATTTATTGTTCCAAGCCGCGTGCATGCTGGAAAGTTTTTTGTGCTTCCGCAGTCGCCTCAGCAGTTTAAGCAGCTGCTCATGGTCGGCGGGGTGGAGCGCTATTTCCAGATCGCCAAGTGCTTCCGCGATGAGGACCAGCGCGGCGACCGTCAGCCGGAGTTTACGCAGGTGGACCTGGAGATGAGTTTTGTGGAGCGTGAAGATGTCATGACGATTGTCGAAAAGACGCTCGTGGCCATGGTGCAGGGGTTGTATCCGGAAAAGAAGTTCCAGACGCTTCCGTTTCCGCGCATTACCTATAAGGAGGCGATGGAAAAGTACGGCACGGACCGTCCGGATATCCGCGAGGATAAGAACGACCCGAACTTGCTGGCCTTCTGCTGGGTCATTGATTTTCCGTTCTTTGAGAAGACCGACGAAGGCGGGTGGACCTTTACGCACAATCCGTTTTCGCGCGCCATGCCGGAGCATCGCCAGTGGCTCATGGACAAAGCAAACATCGGAGAAATTTTGACGACCCAGTACGATGTTGTGCTCAACGGATTCGAAATCGGTGGCGGCTCCATTCGTAACCACGAGCCGGAAGCGCTCAAGCGCGTGTTCGAAATCATGGGGATTCCGGATGAGGACATCACATCGAAGTTTGGCCACATGATCGAGGCGTTCAAGTTTGGAGCGCCGCCGCACGGCGGGCTTGCCCTTGGCCTCGACCGCATCGTGGCCATCTTGCAAAACGAGCCAAACATCCGCGAGGTCATTGCGTTTCCAAAGACCGGCGATGCGCGCGACCCAATGATGGGCGCCCCGTCGGATCTTCCAGAGAAGTCCCTCACCGAAGCGCACATCCAGATCAAGAAATAGTATGTTGGACCTCAAATTCATCCGCGAAAATCCCGATAAAGTAAAAGAGGCCTGCCGGCAGAAGAACAGTGCCGTCGACATCGATGCCCTGCTTGCGGCCGATGTGGTGCGCCGCGACGTGCAAGGCAGACTCGATGAGCTCAACCGGGCCCGCAAAGAGGCCGCGCAAGCGAAAGATATTGAGAAGGGGAAGGCGCTCAAGGCGCAGTCTGCGGAGTTGGAATCCGCCCTCGCCAAGGCCGAATCGGATCTCAACGCGCTTCTCTTGAAAGTGCCGAATCTGCCAACGGCAGACACGCCGATCGGGAAGGATGACTCCGAAAACGTTGTGGTGCGCACCTGGGGCGAACCGACAAAATTTGATTTTGAGCCAAAGGACCACATGGCGCTCGGGGAAGCGCTTGACCTTATTGATTCGGAAAAGGCCGTGGAGGTTGCCGGGGCACGGTTTACCTATCTCAAGGGCGATCTCGTGCTTCTGCAAAACGCGCTCGCACAGTTTGCGTTTTCAACGCTCACGCACGCGGTCACGCTCGAAGCGATCGCCCGGGAAGCCAAGCTGTCCGTGCCGCCGGTTCCATTCGTGCCGGTCCAGCCACCGCTCATGATCCGCCCGGAGGTCTTTCAGCGCATGGCCCGCCTCGAGCCGCGCGATGAGCGGTACCACATCCCGTCCGATGATTTGTTTCTCATTGGAAGCGCCGAGCACACGCTCGGGCCTCTGCACATGGACGAAACGCTCAAGGAGTCCGATCTCCCGCGCCGTTACGTTGCCTTTACGCCAGCCTTCCGCCGCGAAGCCGGATCCTATGGCAAGGATACGCGTGGCATCTTGCGCCTCCACCAGTTTGATAAAGTGGAAATGGAATCGTTCGCCACGTCGGAGATGGGGCAGAAGGAACAGGATTTTTTTGTGGCCATCCAGGAGCATCTCATGCAGAAGCTCGGATTGCCGTACCGCGTGGTGATGACCTGCACGGGCGACCAGGGCGATCCGGACGCGCGCCATCTTGATATCGAAACGTGGATGCCGGGCGAGCAAAAGTATCGAGAGACGCACTCGGCGGACTACATGACGGATTATCAAGCGCGCCGGCTCGGAACAAAAGTGAAGCGAGAGAAGGGGAGCGAGTTTGTGCACATGAATGACGCGACCGTGTTTGCGATCGGCCGCACGCTTATCGCGATTATGGAGAACTTTCAGCAGAAGGACGGATCAATCGTTGTGCCGGAAGTATTGCGACCGTGGGTCGGGAAGGATGTTATCCACTCGTAGATGTCAGAATTTGCTGACGCTAAAACGCCGCTCAATAGAGCGGTTGTTTTGTTATTCGTGTCAATGTAACAAAACAGAAAAAGTGGCTAATTTTAGCTAAAAAATGATTGACAACCGCGGATTTTTCTGATGAAATACTTACAGATCGAAGCGCAGACCAGCACTCCTGGCCGACCCGAGGAATCGGGAGACGATGGAATGCATTGATAGACGTTTCCCATCTCGGTTGTGCCGGGGTTGGTTCAATGCGCGAGATCCCCACGGGATGCAATGTCCCACGCCCGGTTGGCGGGCACGCAAGCGGAAGGCGGCGCAGGGCGGGCGGCGGGTTCTCCCTGCGCCGGACATACTCAGAAGATGGTGGACCGTTCTCGCGAGACGGTTGACCAATCCGGGTCCTCCGCTCATGAACGTTCACATCGGGGTACATCATGTTGAAGATCGATGCCGCGCTCGACGCCGTGTCTGGCGCGTGGATGGGTATGCTGGCGCTCGCCGTGTTCGCCCTGCTGTTCGTGCAGGGGTGTGCGCCGCACGTCTGCGAAGACGCGGGCGTGTGCGGCGATGACGCTCCGCTCGGCGCGGATGGGAACGGCGAGGCGGGCGGCAGCAACCTCTCGGCGATCCAGATGCCGTTTGCTGCGGGCGACGAGCGCATGTGCGTGCAGGGAGCCTTCGGCACCTACTCGCACGCAGGCAAGTCCACCAAGTACGACTTGGACCTCGACACCAGCAACAGCGCGGTCGAAGAGGTGTTTGCCCCGGTCGGCGGCGTGGCGCGCGTTCACCTGGAGAACGCGAGCACGAACTTCGGCTACCACGTCAACGTCGATCAGGGCGATGGCCACTACATCGTGGTTGCGCACCTCTCGAGCGTGATCGTGCAAGACGGCGACGAGGTGTCGCCCGGCCAACTGCTCGGGTTCGAAGGGTGCACCGGCGCCTGCCAGGGCGACCATGTGCACATCGGCCGCCACAAGGGCGACGCGCGCCTCATGGCGCAGTTCGGTGAATCCGTGCCGGTCGCGTACTGGAGCGCGGATGCCACGCTCGCGGGCGGGTTCGCCGCGCGTGCGAGCGAGGACTTCGTGTGCGGCATCAAGGCTATGGGCGATCCGCACGATGGGCACTTCTACGAGTCCGGCTCCGCGGTGGCGCTCTGGCACCCCGACGGCACGCTCGTGAAGACGCCCGACAACGCCCGCACCTATCTCGTGGAAGGCGGCCAGGCGCGCTGGATCGACAACGAGGCCACGTTCTGGAGCCATCACTACGACTTCGCGGACACCGTGCTCATCTCAAGCGAAGAGCTCGCGTGCCTGCGGGAAGGCCCGGACATCGATCGCGAGGGCGAGATCCGCGCCGCGTTCGACGAAAACACCGACGAGCTCTGGCTCGGGGTGACGGGGCCAGACGGCGAGCGCTCGCGCGTGCGCGTGCACGAGGAGGAGCGCCGCAGTGTGCTCAAGAGCTGGGGCATCGACCGTCTCGAGGATGTGCCTGTGCTCGGGGGCGGCGACACCTTCTGGCGCGCATATCCGGCCTTCTCCGGCACGGCAAAGTTCCGGGACGGCACGCTCCTCAAGGAGCGCGGCGAAAGCGCGGTGTACGCGGTGAGCAAGGGGATCGCGCTCCCCGTGAAGGACTGGGACACCTACCTGCTCATGGGCTTGCAGGGCCGCGAGATCATCGAGATCTACGATGGTGCGCTCGACGAGATCATGCCGGATGCCGTGGGCGACTGCCGCACGGGCGCGTGGTGCCTCGATCGCGAGGCCATCACGACGTGCGGCGGCGGGCTCGACCTCGGCGAGGGCGAGAGCGGAGGCTCGCAGGAGGAGCAGGATCAGGAACGCGAGGAAGAAGAGCGCGACGACGGTGCTGGCGAGAACGAGGAGTCGCACGAGAACGACAACGACGCTCCGCCGACGCAGGACACGCAGGAACCCCAGGACGAGGAGGACACGGCCATGGACGACCAGGACCCGGACGCCGAGCGCAACGACGCGCCCGATCGGACCGAAACGCCGCCGATGCGTCAGCTCGACGTTCGCTGGACGGCTCCGTTCTCCGCGGTCGCGGAACGGATCACGCTCTCGGGCGAGTATCGCTTCGCGGACGGTTCCTACGGGTTCACGTGGCGTGAGCTCAAGTCCGTGGAGGACGCCTCGGCGATCAGCTACGAGCTCGATGGCGCCTCCGCGGGCGATCGCTTCCGCTTCTCGGTCGAGTACGTCGACCAGCAGGGGAACGTGAGCTGGTCGTGCATCGGCCCGTTCCCGCCCGGCACGCGCCAGGGTCGGGCCGAAGCGAGCGCGGATGGCGGGGTGGTCCCCGTCGACGAAGTAGGCGATCCGTCAGGTCAGACCACGGGCTGTGGCCTGATCGTGACGGTGCCGTGACGTGACGGAGGTCTGGTGTCTGCGAAGCAGATGTCAGGCCTCGTTTTCTTTCGGGTGTACGAATTTACGAATCGGCTACGAAACTACGAATATCTACAAATGCAACGAATATGAAAAAGGTTTTGAGGGACGGTTTAGTTCTTCCAGCGTTGAGTTATCAGGTCGTTGGTGCATGTTTTGATGCCTTTAACAATGTGGGTCCAGGGAAATCGGAGAAAATTTACCAACGCGCCGTTGCCGGATTTTTGTATGCGTCCGGAATACGGTTTCGCGAACAAGTGAGAGCACCAATTGTCTGTGAGGGTGTACTTGTCGGTGAGCATCGATTTGATTTTTTAATCGAGAACAAACTCATTTTAGAGCTGAAGGTCGGCGGCCGGTTTCGCCACCAAGATTATGACCAAATAAAACGATATTTACTCAATTCCGGCGTGTCTCTTGGAATTCTTGTCCGCTTCGGACCATCAGGCGTCGTTCATCACAGGATTCTTCCACCCCCTTCTGTGCATTCGTAGCATACGTAGCCATTCGTGGTTTCGTAGCCGATTCGTTGATTCGTAACCCTGTGCTATACTACAACCACTATGCAACGGCTTTTGCTGCGCCTTGCTTCGTTCATGCTGAAGGTAGAAGACGTGTGGCGCCGGTTTACGTCTCGTCGCGTGGGCGTAGCCGGACTGCTCGCGATCATTCTTGTTGTCGGAATTTTTGGCGTGTTCGGCGTTGCGCGTGCACAGGAGGGAGACCTCGGGATCGTTGGCCGATTCTTTCTGTTCGTTGCCGCGGTTGCTCTGGGTTTCGCGGCCATGCTCGGTCAGCTCATTGTTCTCCTGCTCGACGTCATTATCATTCCGCTGATGCAGTACAACGGGTTTGCGAGCTCTCCGGTGGTGAACGCGGGTTGGGCGATCATTCGCGACACGGTCAACATGTTCTTCGTGATCGTGCTCATCGTCATTGCCTTTGCAACGATTTTTGGCGGCAGGGTAGGGCAAAAAACGGTCGTTTGGCAGCAGCAGGTGCCGCGACTCATGATTTTTGCGCTCGTCATCAACTTTTCCAAAACGCTGTGCGGGCTCATGATCGACATCGGGCAGGTCATCATGCTCACCTTTGCCAATGCGCTCAAAGACATTGCGGGCGGCAACTTCATCCAGCTCTTCGGACTCAACGACATCATGTCTATCAGTACGAAGTCTGATCTGATGGAAGGGGTTGCCAATAGTACGGGTTCCGAGGCCGCGCAGGCATTCGACTGGGCCGCGGCAGGTGTCATGGCCTTACTCATGATGATCATCGTTACCACAACGGTCGTCATTTTGGGTGTGATTTTGGCCTATCGCATTGTCATGCTCTGGATTCTCGTAACGATTTCGCCGCTCGCGTGGTTTATGGGAGGCGCTTCGGGGGTATTTGATAGCAAAGCGTACGCGGACTGGTGGAGCAACTTTAAGTGTTACATCACCGTGGGCCCGGTTCTGACGTTCTTTATGTGGCTCACGCTGGCTGTGGCCGGCTCGGGGAATATTGCGCTAACAGATTCCGGTTTTTCAACCACCGCTGTAGCAGATGAAAGCGGTGCGGGTGACGTTGCCTCCACAAACCCCGCGAACAGTTTGCTCGGAGCGTTTGAAGTTTCGCGTATGACGAGCTTCATCATCGGCATTGCCATGATGTACGCCGGCTTCAACGCCGCACAAACGGCCTGTTCCGCCGCCAGTCAGGGTGGTTTTGTCACGAGCCAAATTGGTACCGCGCGAGGTTCGGGTGCGGCTGCGGCCGGCGTCGGTGCTTTGATTGCGGCTCGCGGTGCGCGAGGCGCTGGACGGCTTGGAAGGAGCGTTGCGGGAGACCTGGGATATGGATTGAACAAGGCACAGAAGCGTTATACCGGTCTCGATCTCTCAAAAACCGGTCGTGCGGAGATGTATCGTAATGTGGCAAAGAGAACCGGATCCAAAGCCCTTGCCGGTACGCTTGGCGGATGGGCCGAGCAGCTCGAAAAAGAACATGCCGAAGAGGTTAAAACGGCCGGTGCTCCATTGGCCGATAAAGACCTCGATACGCGCCTCGCCTTTGTGATGGCTGCTGCGCGAAGCGGAAAACCCATGCTGCCGGACGAGATAAACAAAGTCGTTTCAACGCTCGGTGGTTTGTTTAAGAATAAAAAAGCACGCAAGAAACTTGAGGAAGAAGGCATGCTCGGTCAGCTCATGCATGAGTATGGTACGGAGTTACATGCCGCAGGCAAAGGCGATCATGAGTTGCATGAGGCGTTGGAAGATTTGGAGAACACGCGTCCGGACATTGCTATTCATGGTGAAGGGGATACGGAGCCGGCACGTCGCGCAGACTACCTGAGGAAGTTGGCTAAGCAACTCGACAATCAAGAGAATATTAGCAAGCTGGATGCGGAAGCTCTGCAGAACGATGATGTTAAAAACATTCTCAAAACCGTGCAAAGCGGCAAGGTGGATAAGGATGGGAATTCCATCAATGCCTTTGATTACATCGCCAAAGGCATGGCAGGGAATGCCAAGCAGAAAGCACTCGTTGGTGAGCCACCGCAATCGGTTTTCCAGATGCGCGAACAAATTAATGTTGACGGATCCTTTGCTAATTCGTATGCCGAGGAAAGTTTTAAGGGGCTGGTTGGGAGGGATCCGACGCAGATCGGTTCCATTAGCGATGCTACGCTGCGTGCGAATAACGGCAACAATGCTGTAACTCGTGCTGCAGGCGCATCGCTTAGCCGCGAAGGCATGGCAGAGATGTTTGAGCGCTATACAACAGCGACGCCTGAACAGCGCGTCAGCATGCAGGGCGATATGGACAAGATTGCCCGCGTATTGGATTACAACATCGCCTGGTCGGCTAATCCGGAACGCTATCAGCGCATGAAGACGTACTTTGACTCCACGCGTCGTCGTGTCGAGTCCGTGACAGGAGGTGCTCCGGCTGGGACAGATCGGGCTGCGGCGCTCGAGCGTGAACGGGTGGCACAACAGGCGCAGGCCCAGCATCAGGCTGATGTGGAGGCCGAAGCGGCGACCGCGCAACAATTGCAAGAACAACAGCGTTTGGCGGAAGAGGCTGAGCGACAGGCGGAAGAAGCCGCACGTCGACAGGAACGCAATAATGCCGTTCAGTCGCAGATCGCCTCGATTCAAGCTCGGCTTGATCGTGAAATGGATCTCAATGTGCGTCGTCAATTGAAACAGCAGCTTGAAGATCTGAGACGACAACTTTCCTAACCGCGTGAGGAGGAGCTATGGCACCAAAAACATACAAAGACCTACCGGACGAAGTTCGCCACTATTTGTTCGGCGAGGATATTATTGTTGCGTACGACAAGATCATGGCCGACCACGGGTTGCCGCCCGGATCGGATGCACCGCTTTCGGCGGTCGTGGACGACGTGCTCCTCGAGCGCGTTCACCTCAACGATCTCCCGACGCATTTGGCAGGCAAGCTGGCGCTCGATGATGCAAAATCCATGCATGTTGCGTGCGATTTGACCGGACGCGTCCTCGGACCGTTGGCGGGCGTGGTTGGCAACATCGAGGAGGCCGTGGGGAAGTGGTGCGAGAACCCGGCGCTCTTTCAAGACGTAAAAAAAATCGACATAGCCCCCGTGGCGCCGGAAAGCGTGATTGGTCAGATGCTTCGCGATGGGGGAATCGTGATGGTAGATCAGGTGATGCAACATCGCCTGGAGTTGATTTTGGCTTCGTACAAGAGCGGCGTGCGCACGTTTGACGCTGCGCTTGCCGCGCTCAAGCGGCCAACCAAGGTTGGTGGACTTGAGATGTCCGAGGATGCTGCCCGCAATGCGCTCGCGCTGATTGTTCCAGATACAGAACGAGCCCCAGCACCGGCTCCGGCTTCGAGTGTGGCTGAGGCACCAGGAGTTGTTGATGAAAAGAAGACCGACGTACCGGTTGCACCAGAGGTTGTTCAAGAGCCTCAAGCGCCGGTTGTGCAAAAGACCGGAGCAACGGCAGACGGGCTTACTCCTGAGGATGAAGCCGAGCTCAAGGCCATGGCCGAAAAAACCAAGGCTCTTGCCGCCAGCGTGCCGCCGCCGGAGAATCCCAAAGACGCTGTTGCCCGCGCAATGGAACGGATCGGTGCCATGATCGCCGATGAAGCGTTGCGCAAGCGCATCGAGGCCATGGCGGATGCACGTATGCGCGACGTGCGCGACGCGTTTGAGACGCGTGCGCTCCTTGAGGCACCGGCCGTAAAAGGCGGATGCGCTTTGCGCGGACGCCAACTTGTGGATGTGGTTGAGGCTATCGAAACGGTGTACGGCGATTATCAGTCCACACGCACCGATGAAATTGCTCGCGAAAAACAAGAAATCATCCGCAAAAAACAGGAGGCCGACACTGAACGCCATGCTGTGCTTCAACAACGCGAAGCGGAGCTGACACAGCGCATCAAAAACGGGGCGCCTGCAACCAAACCCCCAACCCCCAATTCCCAACAACCCGCCACTCCACCGCTCGATACGGCCAAAGTAAAGGCCGCCATCGAGGCCGTAAAGGCGACACCTTCCGCTGAACGTCCAAAGATGATTGATATTCGCCCCGCACCTCGGCTTGCCGGCCCGGTGGAGGAACTGCGCATGCTCTCGCTTACGGATTTCCGTCGTCTCTCGCGCGACCCCAAAGAGGCCATCATGAAAATCCGCGACAAAGTCGATTTGCTCGCCGAGCAAGGATATGAAAAGAAAATCGCCGGGATCCGTGCGTGGCGAGAGTCGCCGATCAGCCAGCTCTACCTGACGCTTTCCCAGGAGGCGATGCTCAGTGGAAAGGGGATGGACGTTATTTTGGAGGAGCGCAAAGCCTCCGGAAAAGACTCGCTTTCCCATGAGGAATTACAAGCGGTCATGAAACTCAACGCGGAGCTGCGTTTCTGATACACTATCCACATGCCCGAACAGTTTGTCGTCCCGCAATTCATTGATTCCGAAGATAAGATCCTGGGGCCGATTACCGCCAGACAGTTTGTTATTCTTATGATCGTGGGATTCGCGGATTTTCTGCTGTTCAAGCTCCTGCCGTTTGTGCATTTTCTTCTCACGGCCATTCCGCTCATTATTCTCGGCGGCATCCTGGCTTTCGTGAAGGTTAATGGCCAGCCTTTTCACTTTTTCCTCCTCAACCTGATTCAGACCTTCCGCAAACCAAGCATTCGCGTGTGGGACAAGGCGCTTTCGGATGCCGAAATCAAGGCGTACGCCCGTCAGGAAGCGCCACCCCCACCGCCGCCACCCGCGCGTAAAGCACCGGTTTCCTCATCGCGCCTTCAAGAGCTTTCGTTGGTAGTTAACACCGGAGGTGTTTACAAGCCGGAGGACTAGCGTATGCAATCCAAGCAATTGGCAAAACCCAAACCCGGGCCCGCAACGCAGCGTTATCTCGACATCGCAGAGATTCGCGATGACATGATCATTCTCAAAGACGGCACCGTGCGCGCCGTGATGCTTGTGTCATCCATCAACTTCTCCTTGAAGTCTTCAGAAGAGCAGGAAGCGATCATTCAGTCGTACATGACGTTCCTCAACGGGTTGGAATACCCGATTCAGATCGTCATCCAGTCGCGGCACATGAACATCGACGCATATATAGCGTCGCTCGATGAGCAGGAAAAAAAGACCACGAACGATCTTTTGCGCACGCAGATTGCTGACTACCGAAATTTCGTGAAAGAGCTCGTGGTGCTCGGCGAGATCATGCAGAAGAAGTTTTTTCTGGTGGTGCCGTACGATCCGGTCACCAATAAACAGAAGAATTTTTTTTCCCGGCTCTCGGAAGCGCTCTCACCGTCGGCTGCGGCAAACCTCAACCAGAAGCAGATGCAGGACCGCCGCGATCAGCTCTCGCGCCGCGTGGAAATCATCATGAGCGGTCTCACAAGCATGAGCTTGCAGGCCGTGCGGCTCGACACGCAGGGACTCATCGAAGTGTTTTATACCGCCTACAACCCGGATTTGTTTGAGCAGGAACGCCTGACGGACCTGTCGAAGATCCGTTACGAACCATGATATGGCTATTGAGGTAGGAAAAATTGCCAAATCTGTTCCGGTCCCTCCGCCGGAGAAACCCAAACAACTCAAGCCGGAAGAGGAGAAGCTCAAAGTTGAGCGGGTAGCGCTTGAGGAGGAGCGGATTTACCGGAAAGGGGTTGTCACCGTGCGTGACATCATTTCGCCGGCCTCGTTTGACGTTAATCCGAAATATCTTCAACTCTCGGGCGTCTACGCGCGCACCATGTTCATCATCACCTACCCGCGCCACATCGGGTTGGGTTGGAGCGCGCCGCTCATCAACATGAACAAGACGTTTGATGTGGCGATGTTTTTTTACCCGATCAAGCCGGAAATCATTCTCAAACAGCTCCAGAAGCGCGTGGGTATTTTTGAGGCGGGCATCATGGCCGATGCAGAGAAGGGCGCCCCACGCGATCCGATCAAAGAAACCGCCTTGCGCGACATCGAATCGCTGCGCGATGCGCTCACGCAAGGCATCGAACATTTTTTCCAATTTGCGTTTTACGTGACGTATTACGCAAAGAGCTTGGATGAGCTCGATAAACTCACGCAAGAGATCGAGTCGTTGTTTGGTTCCAAACTCATCTACACCAAGAATGGCTATTACCAGGCCGAGCAGGGGTTCAATTCCACCTTGCCGCTTGGCAATGACGAGCTGATGATCACGTACAACATGAACACCTCGCCGATCGCGGCGAGCTTCCCGTTCATCTC
>Ga0209172_10004525_pt1 | contig 18564 bp, 7 predicted proteins | sample LarsenN4metaG_FD_184113 | JGI IMG/M metagenome (GOLD analysis project Ga0209172, IMG submission 184113) | Hot spring sediment bacterial and archeal communities from British Columbia, Canada, to study Microbial Dark Matter (Phase II) - Larsen... ... | reverse complement strand
GTCTGAAGCTCCACGACGGCTCCGGAAAATACATCTTCAAAAAGACGCTCGAAGACCTGCTTCCCCAGTCCATTCTCTACCGCGGCAAACAGGGATTCGGCGTACCCATCGCCGAATGGTTCCGCAACGAGCTGCGCGAATGGGCGCGCGCCACGATCCTCGATGCGGGCGACGGGATCCTGAATCGCGCTCACCTGGAGAGAATCTGGCAGCAGCACCAGGCAGGCACACAGGACTATTCGGCGCTGCTCTGGGAAGTGTTCATGTTCCGGCAATGGCAGAAGCTATTCCAATGCGAGCCGGTTTCCCGTCCCGAGAGCCAACCCCTGCCTGTCCGGGCCGCAGCGCCGGCAGGGCAAGCGACGCTAAGGCCCTAGAGCGAGCACTATGGCCATCTGCGGAATAGCGAGCAAGAGAAACGGGCGACCCATCGACTCGCCGACGATTGTGTCCATGCTGGCCTCGCTCGCCCTCGAGCCAGACTGGCCCGCCGCGAGCACGGTCGAGTCGGTCGTAGGGCTCGGCGGCACATCGCCTTCTGGCTCCGTCTCTGTGTGCAACTGCCCCGAAGCCATTGTGGCTTGCGATGCCGAGCTGTTCAACGCCAAAGAGCTTTGGGCAGAAGTCTCCGGGCCGCTGGAAGGCAGCCTGGCCGAGCTGATGGCTGCGCTTTACGCGCGGCATGGCCTCCGGCTCCTCGAAAAGCTGCGCGGGGCTTTCGCCCTGGCGATCTGGGACAAACCGAAGCAAAAGCTGCTGCTGGCCATTGATCGCTTTGCTGTCAAGTCGCTGTGCTACTCGGTCGGCCCTGCTGACATTCTGTTCGCCTCACAGCCCCGCGCCATCTTCGCCTCCGGCCGCCGGGAGAGGCACGTCAACCTGCGGGGACTCCTCGAGTACCTCAACCACACAGCGGTTTCGGCACCGGAGTGCGCCTTCGAGGGGGTCGTCAAGTTGGAGCCGGGCAAGTACCTGCTCTGGTCGCCGGGACGTATGGAATCGGGCCGCTACTGGGACATGATCTATCCGGAGGACCTGCGCGAACCGACGGGTCGTTTGGCTGCGGCCCTCTACCGGCAGATGGAAGACTCTGTTCGCGCCACGTCCGAGGATGTTCCCGCGGAGCGTTTGGGCTGTTTTCTGAGCGGTGGGACGGACAGCAGTTCCGTGGTTGGCCTGGTCACCCGGCTGCGCAACCGCCCGGCCAATACCTTCTCGATCGGCTTTGGCGAGCAGCGGTTCAACGAACTCGGCTACGCGCACATCGCCGCGCGTCATTTCGGCTCGCAGCACACCGAAGTCGTCCTGGGGCCGGAACGAGCCTTCGAGATCATCCCGCGGATCATCGAAGCCTATGACGAGCCGTTTGCCAACTCCTCGGCCATCCCCACCTACCAGTGTTACGTGCTGGCGCGCGAGCGTGGCATCCGAGTGATGCTGGCGGGGGATGGCGGCGACGAGCTGTTCGGCGGCAACGAACGCTATCGGGTCAACCAGATCTTCGAACTCTATCAGCGCGTTCCCGCCCTGCTGCGGAACAAGCTTATCGAACCGGTCGTTTTCGGCATCCGGGCCCCGGGCCCTATCAGGAAGGTGCGCCGTTACATTGAACAGGCCCGCATACCCAACCCGGAACGGTATTGCCGCTGGCTCCTGCTGCAGCATTTTGATCCCGCAAGCGTGCTGGCTCCGGGCATGCCCTTCCGCAACGGCCACGAAGACTTGCTGGCCTCCTCCCGCGCGCATTACCAGGCGGCTCCGGCGCACTCCGACCTGAACCGCCTGCTCTACGTGGACGTGAAAATGACGCTGGGGGACAACGACCTGCCCAAGGTCGTGCGCACGGCCGAGTTGGCCGGGCTTCAGGTGCGCTTTCCGTTTCTGGATCACCCCCTGGCAGAGTTCTCTGGCCGCCTACCCGTGCGGTTGAAGGTCCGCGGCTTGGAGAAGCGGTACCTTTTCAAGCGCGCCACGCGTAACCTGCTGCCGAAAGCCACTCTCAAGAAGAAAAAGCATGGGTTCGGGTTGCCCATCGGGTTGTGGCTGAAGAATGAGCCGAGGCTGCGGGGCCTGGCCGAAGACGTCCTGTACGACCCTCGGACTTACCAGCGCGGCTATTTCCGCCGAGAGTTTATCGAAGGGCTGTTCCATTCCATGGAGCAGGACGCGACCCCATTCTACGGAGACGTGCTCTGGGTGTTTCTGGTGCTGGAGCTCTGGCACCGCCGCCACGTGGAAGGAGGCGCGCCGTGAGAGTGGTCCTTCACAGGCGCTGGCAAGAGGTGTGCGAACTTTCGCCTTCGTGGAACGGCCTGCTTTCCGCGAGTGGCAGCGACACGATCTTTCTAACTTGGGAATGGATGGATGCCTGGTGGAGGCACTACGGCCGTGGGCGGCCTCTGTTTGTGCTGAGCGCCTGGGATGATGCGGGCCTAGCCGGTATCGCTCCGTTCTATGTGGACACGATACGGCAGTGGGGCCGGGATTGGAGATGCCTTCGGCTGATGGGGGACGGCTCAGGCGACTCCGACTATCTGGACTGCATTGTGCGGCGCGGTCAAGAAGAGCCTGTGATGGCCGACTTCCTGAGTTCTCTCGAGACGCACCGTGAGCAATGGGATTGCGTGGAATTCCACGGCACGCCTGAGAATTCGCCGTGCCTGCGCGCCGTTGTTTGCAAGGCCCGCGAGGCTTCGTGGTCGGTGGCCAGCGAGCCGATTGCCTGCGCCGTGCTGCCGCTGCCTCGGACGTGGGACGAATACCTCCGCCAACTCCGGCCGCGTTTTCGCACCAAGGTCCGCTCCACTCTGAACTTCTTCGACAAGCTGGACGCTGGCTGGACCGAGTGCAAGCAAGAAGCGCAGGTTGAGCAGTGGCTCCCGACGCTTTTCGATCTGCATACGCGCCGCTGGAAAACACAGAGCCAGGCCGGCGTCTTCGGTAATCCTGATCGCAGGAACTTCTACCAAGACGTTTCGCGGGCGGCCCTCCGGCAGGGCTGGCTGGCGTTTCACCGGCTCGACTGGGGCGAACGGGCGCTGGCCATGCAGTACGGCTTTCTGTATGGCAACCGCTTCCACCTGCTCCAGGAAGGCTACGAACCCGAGTTCGCCGGCCTGCGGCCTGGGCTAGCGCTGCGCGCATGGCTGATGCGCCGCTGGATTGAGTCCGGGGTCCAGGAGTACGACTTTCTGGCCGGAGCAGCACCGTACAAGCTGGAATGGGGCGCCAAGATTAAGCAGGCTGTGCTTCTGCGGCTGGCAGTGAAGCGCGCCGCGGCGATGGCGTTCATCCAGACCCCGCAGGTGCAGGAGAACTTCAAGGCCACTCTGAGGCCCTTCGTGCCTAAGGCCCTCGGAGACTGGCGCCGTAAACGCCGCGAGCGCCTCGCACAGGTGGAACCCGAAGCTCAACAGAGCAGCAATGGGACGGGCACTGCCTGGACGCGACGGGCCGCAGCGGCGCTCTATGCTGCGACGCCATTGGGCGCCCTGGGCCGCCGGCTTGCCTCCCGATACGAACTTGCCCCAGGGCGGGGATTGCGTCGCCGCAAAAGCCCGCGCTGCCAGATTCTCCACTACCACCACGTAAACGACGATGCCGATCCGTTCTTTCCCGCTGTTTCCGTGGAGTTGTTCCGCAGCCAGATGCAACACGTGGCTCGGAAGTTTTCCGTGGTCAGCCTGGACGAGCTGGCCAGCGGCGAAGCTTGGCGCAAGAGTGATTTCTGCGTGGCCATAACCTTTGACGACGGCTACCGCGACAATTTCTCTTCTGCGTTCCCCGTGCTGAAAGAGATGGGGCTTCCGGCGACCGTTTTCCTGGCTACCAGCCACATCGGCTCGGATGAATTGACCTGGTACGACAAAGTGTTCCTGGCCTTCAAGCTGACCACGCAGACGCAACTCACCCTGGAGCCAGCCGGGGTGATACGGGCGCCGCTTGAAACGCTGGCAGCGCGGCTGCAAACGCTCTCACGGGTAGTCCTGGCCCTGCGGGCGATGGACGAAACGCGGCGGCAGCAGACCACGGCGGAGCTTTTCCGGGCCCTGCGCATGCCTGCCAAGCTGCACTTGCCCAACTTCATGCTGGACTGGGATGAAGTCCGCGAGATGAGCCGACATGGCATCCAGTTCGGAGCGCACACCCAGACGCATCCGGTCCTGGCGGGGCTGTCGCGCGAGCGGCTCGATGCGGAAATTACCGGCTCGAAGAGAGTCATCGAGGAAAAGTTGCAGGTGCTGGTGCGGCACTTTGCCTTTCCCTTCGGCTCGCGCAACGATTTTGACCGTATGGCCAAGCAGGCCGTTGAGGAAGCGGGCTTCGAAACCGCGGCAACCACCATCTGGGGATACAACAGCCCCCATGAAGATCGGTTTGAGTTGAAACGCTTCACGCCGTGGGAATCAGACCCGAGACTGTTTGCCCTGAAACTGGACTGGTATCGCCTGCGCGGCATTGCGGGCGAGACGGCCATGGACGTGTCGTTGCGAGGATGACCCTGGTGCACAAGGCGGCGAAACAATTGCACGATGCTCCCCTCCGCGCGCCCGGCCCAGTCGCGGTGCCCGCGCTGCCCCACCCCGCTTCGCGGCCGCGTGCCAAGGAACAGCCCGCTGTAGTGATTCTCAATATGTACTACTCGGGGCTAGGCATCGCGCGCGACCTGGCCGGCCGTGGCTTGCTGGTGGTCGGGCTTTCTGCAAAGCGCGAGGCATACGGCAACTTCACGCGCTGCTGCGAAGTGCGCACGGCTCCGGACTCCGGGGCTCAACCCGAGCAACTGCGCGCCTACCTGCTGGAGGCCAGGAACGAGCTAGAAGGTGCGGTCGTCTTCCCGACCCGCGACCTGGACGTTTTGTTCCTCGACCGGTACCGCTTGGACCTCGAGCCGTATTACCGGCTGGCCTTGCCGCCCACGGAAGTCCTTGAGCGTGTCCTAGACAAGTACGCACTGGCGCAGGTGGCCCAGGGGGCTGGGGTGCCGGTTCCGCGTAGCTGCGTCGTCAACTCGGAGAAGGATCTGGCCCGCGTTGCGGATGAAGTTGGTTTCCCGTGCGTGGGCAAGCCGGTTAGTTCCGTGCATTGGCGGCAAGGCGGCGGATGGGAGAAGGTTGGTGGCCGCAAAGCGTTCCTGGCACAAGATGCCGAGGAGCTGCGTGCGGAATTCCAGCGCGTCTCCGCAGCCCACCCAAGCCTGTTGATTCAGGAATGGATTCCCGGCTCCACGCGCCAGATTGTGGTCATGGGCGGATACCTGGACGAGAACGCCGAGCCACTGGGTTACTTCACGGCCAGGAAGGTTGTGCAGTCGCCGGATGACTTCGGCACGGGGTGCATTGTTCAAACCGAGGAGATCCCGGAAATCGTCCCGCTCACGCGCCGGCTGTGGCGCGCGCTCGGCTACCAGGGCATGTCAGAGGTCGAATACAAGCAGGACCCTCGGACCGGTGAGTTCAAGCTTATCGAAATCAACACGCGGCACTGGGACCAGCACACCCTTGGGGCGGCCTGCGGTGTTAACCTGAGCTGGATAGCTTATCAGCACGTGAGCGGAAGCAAAACGGAACCCGTGCGGCCGCAGATCCGGCGCGCCAAATGGATAGCGGAGGACGCTTTGTTCTTTTACGCGCTGCGAGGCATCTATCACCGGCGCGTGTGCTTGGGAGCCCTGCGGCGGGAACTGATCGGGCCGCGCGTATACGGGATTTTCGCCTGGCAGGATCCGATGCCCCTGTTGCGGTATGCGCTGTCCACGATGCTGCCAACCCTTTCGAGAAGAGCCTTGAGCAAACTGCTTAGGAGAAGGAAAGAGCCATGAAACGCCGGTTGTCGAAGAAAACCGAGTCCACTCGCCGACTGATCGTCCCCCGCGCCGGGCTGGCGCTGTTGTCGCTGGTTCTGGTCTGCCTGGCGGGCGCGCAGAGCCGGTGGGCCGTCGAAGTGGTAGAAGGCGCCGGGCAGTCTCGCGCCGGCCAGTCCGCTTCGCTGAAGATGGATAAGCTGGGGAACTTCCACTTGGCCTACTACGACGAGCGCAAGCAGGTGCTGCGCTACGCTTTCCGCGCCAAAGACAAGGACCAGTGGGACACTATGACTGTGGACCAGGGTGGATCCACCGTAGACCTCGCGGTGGACGACCAGGGACACCCCCACTTTGCCTACCTTGCCCGCAATCTGGAAGGCCTGCGTTATGCGATGTGGGACGGTAAGAAATGGCAGAAACAAACTCTCGATAGTCAGCCGATATCCTTTTTTCTGGCCATCCGCCTGAGCAAAGATGGGCTGCCACGGATCAGCTACTACCAACGGCTGAAACCTGATCGCAGCTACGCCCTGCACCTGAAGTACGCCTACTTCGACGGGAAGGTCTGGTACACGGAAACAGTGGACTACCGCGACGAAACGGGCAAATACAACTCCCTGGCGCTGGATTCGCAGGGACGCCCGCACATCATGTACACAGACGTGAGATCGGGCGACCTGCTCCACGCGTACTGGGACGGGCAGCGCTGGGTCTATGGCGTTGCTGATTTGCGCCGGGCCCACCTCAGCTACGTGGGGAGCGGCAACAGCGTGGCCGCCGACGCGCAGGACAACCTGCACGTGGCCTATTTCGATATCACCCGGCGTGCCCTGAAATACGCCAAGCTGCGTCAGGGCGTCTGGGAAACCGAGTTTGTGACCCAATTGACGGGTCGCCCGGTCGAGCTCGACCGCGTCTCGATCGCCATCGACAGCCAGGGTCGGCCCCACATCGCCTTCCACGACAGTGGAATCCCGGCGCTGAAATACGCTGTCCGCGAAAAGGACCGCTGGCGGGTCGAGGTCGTGGATTCCGACGGCGTCGTGGGGCTGTACGCTTCCCTGTGCCTCGATGCACGCGACCAGCCGTACATCGCCTATCAAGACGCGGAAAACGGCGCTTTGCGCTTCGCCCGGCGTGCAGGCACTTCGACGCAACAGGCAGCCAAAACGCAGAATGACAAGCCGTGAGCCCAAGCCGGTAGGCTTCGCAGTAGCGGTGGTGGCCCCGTTTCCTCCGCCCTCAGGGGGTATGAGTGTGCAAGCTGCGAAGCTGGCCGAGCGTCTGACAGGCGAGGGTATCCCGGTGGAAACGGTAGCCGTGAATCCCGTGCTGCCGCGGTGGTCGCGTTGGGCAGAGTCTGTTCCCGGGCTGCGCACGGCCCTGCGAGAAGCCGTGTTCCTGCGGCGGATGCTTGCGGTTCTGCCTAAGGTCAGTGTTGTGCATCACCTTTCCGCCTCTGGTCTGTACTTCTTCCTGACCACAACTCCGGTGACGCTGCTGGGGCGGTTGTGGGGCAGAAGGGTAATCGTCAACTACCGGGGTGGTTTGGCGGAAAGTTTTCTGAAGCGCTGGGGTTGGCTGGCGGTGCCGATCCTGCGCATGGCCCACCACGTGGCGGTATCTTCAGCCTTTCTCCAGCGCGTGTTCGGCCGGCACGGCGTGGAGGCTTCCCTTCTGCCCAACCTAGCCGACCTTGAACGATTCCACTATCGCGAAAGAATGCCGCTACGGCCCCGGCTGATCGTCACGCGTAATCTGGAGCCCATGTACAACGTGGAGTGCGTCCTGCGGGCCTTCCGCGCCATCCAGCAGAGGTATCCGGAAGCCACACTGTGCGTGGCCGGCAGCGGCAGCGAACAGGCGCGCCTGCAGAAACTGGCGGGGGAGCTGAACCTTTCCGGCCTGACGTTCTTGGGTGCGGTGCGACACGAGGATCTCCCGCAGCTTTACGACGATCACCACATTCTCGTCAACGCCTCGAACGTGGACAACTTTCCGGGTTCGCTGCTGGAGGCGGCCTGCTGCGGATTGCCAGTGGTTACCACTGCGGCGGGCGGCATTCCCGACATGATCCAGGATCACCAAACCGGCCTGCTGGTCGGGGTGAACGACCACGAAGCGCTGGCCGGTGCCGTCCTCGAACTGCTTGCCCAACCCGAACTGGCTCTGCGGCTGGCCCGCGCGGCCCGGCGTTGGGTGGAGCAGTTCTGCTGGGAAAGGGTCTACGGCAGCCTGCTGGAGCACTACGGGCTGCCCAGCGTCGCGGCGGCCAACCAAGAGCGGAAACGCGCATGGGCCTGACGCATCCCTACGCCGTGTTCGTGCGCAAAGTCCTGTTCCCGCTGCACGAGTGGCTGAAGGGACACCGGACGACGGCGTTCCTGCGGGAGATGGACGCAGCCCAGTGGCTCCCCCTGGAACAACTTCTCGCGCAGCGAGACGAGCGCCTGCGCGCGTTAATCGCCCACGCCGCCCATACGGTTCCCTATTACCGCGACCTTTTCGCTCAATGCCGTTTGAAGCCCGAACACATTCAAGGCGCATCGGACCTGCCCAAGCTTCCTTTGCTGACCAAGGAGCTCATCCACCAGAACCTCGAACAGATGAAAAGCACAACGGCCCGCAACGCCCGGCGCTTCTCCACGGGCGGCTCAACCGGTGCGCCACTGATCTTCTACCTGGGGGCCACGCGCGTCAGCAGCGACGTTGCGGCGCGATGCCGTGCAGAAAGCTGGTGGGGCGTCTATCCCGGCGACCGGGAATTGGTCCTCTGGGGCTCGCCGATTGAACTCACACGACAGGACCGGCTGCGGGGACTCCGCGACCGCTTGTTCCGCACCCGTCTGCTCTCCGCCTTCGAGATGAGCCCGGAGACAATGACGCGCTACCTCGATGAGATGATGCGCAGCGGATGTCGCCGCATCTTTGGCTATCCCAGTTCGCTTGCGCTGCTCTGCGAACATGCTCGCAAACAGCAGCGCGACCTGCGCACCGTGGGCGTGCGCGCCATCTTTGTTACCGGGGAGTACCTCTGGGACCACTGGCGGCAGACGATTTCCGAGGCGTTTGGCTGTCCGGTAGCCAACGGGTACGGCGGGCGCGACAGCGGCTTCATCGCCCACGAGTGTCCCGCGGGCGGCATGCACATCACGGCTGATCGCATCCTCGTGGAAATCGTGGACGAGCACGGTCAGCCGGTACCGCCCGGGCAGTCTGGAGAGATTGTCGTGACGCACCTGGACACTCCCGAAATGCCGTTCGTGCGCTACCGGACGGGAGACATCGGCACGCTGGCGACCAGGCCCTGCCCGTGTGGCCGCAGCCTGCCTCTGCTGGAAAAGGTGGAGGGTCGCAGGACGGATTTTATCGTGGCCCCCGACGGGCGCGTGATGCACGGCCTTTCGCTGATTTATGTCCTTCGGGAAATCGAAGGCATCGAGCAGTTCCGCATCACGCAGAAGGATCTGCACAGCTTCGCGCTGGAAATTGTGCGCAACGGCTGCTACTGCCCGGCCAGCGAAGAGCGGATTCGCCGGGGATTCACAACGGTCTTGCGTGCGCCTGTGAGCTTGGACATCCGCTACAGCGCCGAGATACCGGCCACAGCCAGCGGCAAGTACCGCTACGTGGTTTCAGAAGTGGCTGCCCCCCCAACCGAATGCAGCGGAGATCAGCGCGACCTGAACCGGGACTGAAAAACAGGCGGTGCTTTGGACTGACTCGAATGTGCGGAATCGCTGGAATCTGGAACCATAAAACCAGCCGGCCGGTCGACCGGGAACGGCTGCGGGTGATCACTCGCGCGCTGGCGCACCGCGGGCCTGACGGGGAAGGTTTTCACATCGAAGGTGACCTGGGCCTGGGCCATCGCCGCCTGAGCATCATTGACCTGGCAGGTGGCCACCAGCCCATGTGCAATGAGGACGGGACCGTCTGGATCGTCTTCAACGGGGAGATCTACAACTACCCAGAACTCCGGCGGGAGCTGCTGACGCGCGGCCACGTGTTCCGCACCACCTCGGACACAGAGGCCATCGTCCACCTATACGAAGACCTGGGCGAGCAGTGCTTCGAAAAACTCCGCGGGATGTTCGCACTCGCGCTGTGGGACCGGCGCAACCAGAAGCTCCTGCTGGCGCGCGACCGGCTGGGTATCAAGCCGTTGTTCTACGGACTGGGTCCAGACGGCATCGTTTTCGGGTCCGAGTTGAAATGCGTGCGCGGTTCAAAGCTGCTTGAGCTGACCATAAACCCCACGGCCATCGCCGACCTATTCGCCTGCTACTACATTCCCGGCCCGAAGACCATCTATCGCGACACCTATCAACTAGAGCCCGGCCACTACCTGGTGGCTGGTCGCACGGGAATTCGCAGGCAGCGCTACTGGGACCTGACGGGCGAAGTGCTTCGTCTGCCCAAGCACGCCTACGTCGAGCAGCTCCACGAGTTGCTGCGCGAAACGGTGGATTGCCACCTGCTCAGCGATGTTCCCGTGGGAGCCTTCCTGAGCGGCGGCGTGGACTCCAGCGCCATCGTGGCCCTGATGAGCACGCTGGTGCGCGAGCCGATCATGACCTGCTCGATCGGCTTCCCCGAGGAGGAATACAACGAGATGGACCGGGCCAGGGCGGTAGCCCGGCAATTCGGCACCGACCACCACGAGCACGTGGTCACTCCCGAGCCAGCCAAGGTTCTGGAGGCACTGGCCGAATACTACGACCAGCCCTTCCCGGACCACTCGTCTATTCCGACGTACTACGTATCGCAATTGGCCCGGCAGCGGGTGAAGGTGGTGCTTTCAGGCGATGGAGGTGACGAGAATTTCGCCGGCTACAGCCGTTACCGCCGGCACGCCCGCCTCGAACAGATCCGCCGGTGCATTCCCTCGCAGATGCTCGCGGCCTTCGACTCCGAGCCAAACGGCCGGTACGCAGATTCCCTGGTCAGTCGGCTGCGTCGTGTGTTTCACCAGATCGCCATCGGCGCACGCGAAGGGTATCTGCACGCCATGACGTTCGCCGACGCCTCCCTGCGCGCCCAGCTTTTTTCCGCTGACCTGCAACGCGAGCTTGCGGGCTACGAGCCTCTGGATCTCTTTCGGGCGCTGTATGATCGCGCCCCCGCGGCCGACCCGCTCTCGAGGATTTTCTACCTAGACCTGAAAACCTGGCTTGTGGACGACATCCTGACCAAAGTGGATCGCGCGAGCATGGCCAACTCACTCGAGGTCCGCGTGCCGCTGCTCGACCACAAGGTGGTCGAGTTTGCCTACGCCCTTCCGTTGCCCATGAAGCTGCGCGCCGGACAAGGCAAGTACCTTTTGCGCCGAGCCGTAGGCCGATACTTGCCGGACGATCACCTGAACCTCCGCAAGAAAGGGTTCACCATCCCCATCGTAACCTGGCTGCGAAACGAACTGCGCGCTTGGGGAGAGGAAACCTTGTTCGGGAGCCAAGAAGCGCTTCCACTGCTGAATCCGGAAGGCGTAAGGCGACTCTGGGAGAATTTCCAGCGTGGCCAATCCCGCTACGGAGATGTGCTGTGTATCGTGCTGAGCTATGCCCTCTCGGCCCGCGTGTGGGCTCAGACGCCGTCAGCGACCACAACAAGGTGCTAGTCGGGCGGGCCAGGCCGCGCCAGGCAGGCTTCTGTTTCAGGCAGAAGCAGAGGCTCTGGTTTAGGCCTTCACAGGGGGAGTCGAGAGAGCGGGCCGGAACGCATCCAGCATCTGGCTGGCATGCCCTGCCTGCCACGACACACAGCAAATGGACTTGCACGACGTGGGGACCCGCTAGCGCTTTAGGCGTACGGGGGTAGCGTCAGCTTAGCCGGTTCACCGTCCCCGACCCAACCCGGTCCCGGCGGAAACGGTCAGGGGTCTCCCTGGTCATTTCCGCGCTCAAGGGCCACAGCCAGTAGCAGCCCAGCCCACTAAGTTCTTGTGTGATGAGCAGCGAACGGCAGGCCGGTTATGTATTGGAAACAATGCACTTGAACTGTCCGCCGGGACAGTTGTTCCCAGCCTGAGGTACTAGTAGTTCTAGGGGAAGAGGTGCCGGCGGTAGTACCTCGGGAATAAATCACGGTCGGGGCTGGGGATGATGAAACAGCGAGGGTTATCGCACAGTTGGCTGTGGAAGACGGGACTTGTCCTCCTCGCAGTGAGCAGTCAACTGTTCCTGTTGCTGGCCACCTCGGTGGGACAGAACGGTCTCAGCATCACCCCTAACACGTGGGTACGCCGCAGTCCAACCTATGCGAACGTTCCGAACGGCGGCAACATTTTCCCGCAGGGCTGGAACTGGGTCGGTGAATATGATCCGACCTCACAACGCGTCGTTGTTTTCGAGCGCTGGGCCGACTCTGTCCATGGGGAATCCATCTACGCCAATGCCCTGTTGGCCTACGATCCTGTCTCGAATGTCGTCACGGTCCTGAAGATCAACAACTGGAGAGGGCAAACCGGTGGCGCGACCACCGCGCTTGCGGCCAACAGCAGCGACCCCACGCCCGTAGATCGTCACCCGATGGGCTCGCTGGCGGTCATCCCGCAACTCGGGAAGATCTATCTCGTCAACGGTCTGAACCAGAGCGCCCCTGGGGGCCACCCGAAAGACACCTGGGCGTTCACCTTCTCAACGGGCTCATGGACGAAGCTGGCCGACGGCTCGCAGACCCACCCGCCGAGCGGCAGCGAAGTGGTCGGTCCCGGGCGGCCCATGGTTTACGACCCGGCTTCCCAGCGGCTTTTGTACTTCTCCCCCACAGGCAGCGGCACCGACGTCTGGCAATTCAACCCCACAACAAACCAATGGACCCGGGGCCCTTCCGCAAGCGGTGTCCATGTGCAGGGTGGCTCGCCCGCCTACGACCCTCCGCGGAACCGCGTCCTGCTCTTGGGCGGCGCGGAGTATGCCGAGTCCACCGGCCCGCGGCTGTGGGCTTACTCGTCCGCGACAGGCTCGTTCACGCGGCTGCGCGACGCTCCCGTCTCCACAACCATGACAGGGTTCGACTACGACTCTGCGCACGACGTTTTTGTGGCCCTGATCAACGGGCGGGCCTACGTCTACGATCCGGATACCGACACCTGGACGGCAGGGCCTACGGGGGGCCCGGGAATCGAAAACAGCTTGACCTATGATCCGGCGCACGACGTGTTTGTCTATCAAGGCGGGAGCTGGGACAACCCGCAGTGGTACCTGTTCCGCTACCAGCCGGCGGGAGGTTCGCAGGACACCGTACCGCCGACAGTTTCGATAACGGCGCCGGCCAGCGGTTCTACAGTTTCGGGAACGATCACAGTCACCGCAAATGCCACAGACAATATCGGCGTGGTTGGGGTGCAGTTTAAGGTGAACGGCTCGAACCTAGGAGCCGAGGACACAACCAACGCCTACGCCATTTCGTGGAACACCGCTTCTGTGACCAACGGGAGCTACACGCTGACGGCAGTGGCCCGCGACGCCGCCGGCAACCAGAGCACTTCGGCGCCGGTCACGGTTACGGTGAACAACGCGGTCGCCGACGCAACGCCGCCGAGCATTTCTCAGGTGCAGGTTTCCAATCTAACCTCCAGCGGCGCCACCATCAGTTGGACAACGAATGAAGCGGCCAGTTCCCAAGTGGAGTACGGCCTGACGACCAGCTACGGAAACACCACCGCACTCGATTCCGCGCTGAAGACGAGCCACTCACAAGCCATCAATGGTTTGTCGGCTGGCACGCTCTACCACTTCCGTGTGCTGTCGCGCGACGTGGCGGGGAATCTGGGGACTTCCGGCGACTTCACCTTTACGACCCCGGCAGGAGCGCCTGGTGGCGGCGGGCCGCTGAGTGTTCCGCTGACGATCCAAGAAGCCATCTATCCGGGTGTGTCGGGAATCACGCGCACGCAAGAGCCGGTCACGGTGGGGATTCCGCTGCCCGACAGCGCGGGGATCAATGCCGTCAGCCAACTGGGCCTCTCCGGGGCCACGGCGGGGCAGTTCCGCATTCTCGCTCGATGGCCGTCGGGGAACATCAAGTGGGTTCTGATGGACACGCTCGTGGACGTGGCGGCTGGGCAGCGCAACACGTCCGTCGCGCTGACCAACGGCACAGGCAACTTCGGCGGTTCCAGCCTGGCCACCGATAACGGCACCACCATCGCCGTCAATACAGGCCCTGCCCAATTCACGATTCGCAAAGCCAATTTCAACGTCTTCAACCAAGTGGTGGTCAACGGGAGGACGTTGGTGGCCAGCGGGACCTCGCAGGGATTGGTGGTGACCGGTCCCGCGCCGGGGCAGACCTCCTGCGGGACGTGCACCACCGCTTATTCGTCATCTAACGATGCCAACTCAACGGCCGTAATCGAGGAAAACGGGCCGGTCAAGGCGGTCATCAAGGCCACCGGCTATCACCGCGACGCCTCCGGCAACCCCTACATGGCGTTCACCCTGCGGATGACCTTCTACAAGGGCAAGAGCTACGCCAAGATCCGCTCGGAACTGCGCAACGCGGACGACGACACCACGGCATTCAACCGCGCCTACAAGGGTTTCGAAGCCTACGATCTGCAAATAACGCCGGCGCTGGGCAGCGGCCGGAGTTTTTCGGTGGGCACGCACACCACGCCTGTCTCTGCGTCGTTCAGCGGCACCGAAGATGCCTACATCTACGAAGCGCAGTCCACCAAGATGCAGCACGTGGACTGGGCCTGCGGCTATAACGAGGCGCCGGGCGAATACAGCTGCAAATCCTATACACCGGATACAGGCTATAGGGTCGTTCACGGCGCGACCACGCTGCGGACAGGCACCAGCAGCCAGTACCCGGAGGGCTGGGCGGACCTGAGCGACAGTTCCGGGGCGGGTATCCAGGTTGGGGTCTACCAGTTCGCGGCGTACTGGCCCAAGTCGCTCGAGTTCAATCAGGGCGGCAGCGACGTGCGTATCGGCATCTGGCCGCGGCACAACAGCGTGCCGTACTATCAGGCCTACCCGCAGTACAGCATTCACGACGTCTTCGTCAACTTCCACAGCGCGGCCCTGAGCGCGCCGGCCAGCGAGTTCATCAAGCTCCAGCATTATCTGCTGGCCCGGGCCTCGCGCGACCACTACAACAACTCCAAGGTCTTCTTCTACGCGCTGATGGATCCCACCGAAGAAGACGACTACTACCGCTCCGTAGGCCAGAGTGGAGGTATCAATCCTCCGGCCCTGAACGACTTCGAACCGGACATCTTCCGCATCTACGCCTGGCGCAAAGGCGGCGGAGACAACCAGGCGGAGTTCAAGTGGGCTTACCTGCTGCACTTCCTGACCCGCGGCTTGACCGGCCGCTACCTGTGGGGGGCGCACTTCTACCGGTTTGTGGCTGAGCAGGCTTTCCCGCGCTCGGACGGGTTTAACTGGCGCGACCATCCGCTGAGCGAACTGAACGAACGGGGCTTCCCGGAGTACGTCAACTCGGCCAACAGCAACATGGCCAATCGGCGCTGGCTCGACCAGGAGCACGCGCATTGGTACGGCATGACCGACTACTACTTCATGACTGGCGACGAAAGCATCCGCGAAGCCCTTTTGGACGGGCCGCAGGATCGCTACCTGAACGCCAATGCTTCCCTGAATGCTGGCGAACTGTGGAACACCAGAGCGGTGGGCGGGCAGATGATGGCTATCGCCCGGCTATATGACTTCCAGCGCGCCATCGCCGACCCGAATGCCAACGCCATGCTCCAGGCCGGTGAGCGCACGCTGAACCTGCAGGTGCTGCCTGAGCTGCAGGTCTCCGGCTACGGGACCGGGGCTCAAGGCATCAGCCGGACGCGCGGCTTGCACTACGGTTGTTGCGAGGGCATCACGGAGCGCAACACGGGTTCCTTCGTCAATTCTATCCTGATCGAGGGCTTGTACGAGTATGCCCAGGTGCGGGGCTCCGCGTGGACCGGCTACGAACAGTTGATGGACCTCGCCTACGCGTTGGGCAAGTGGGCGAATACCGAGATGTACGTGGACACTGGAAGCATGGGCAGCAGCGGTTTCCAGTACTACATCAACATCGATTCCACCAATGCTCGTGAAGTCGTCATCTACCAGGAGACCATCTGGTTCAATTTCTTCATCCTGCACGAATACGCGGGCGACACGAGCTGGAAGAAGCGCGCCGACTGGGCCTTGCTAAACCAGTGGGGCAGCACGGCCACGGACGAGCAGGGCATCTACAGCATGACGGCGGTGATCTACAAGCTCGTGCACCCAGACAGCCGGCCCCGGCTCGTGGACGTGCCGCTGACGGTCACCAACAATGGTGGGGGTTCGTACACGCTACGCTGGACGGTGCCCTCCGGCGCCCTCAGCTACAAGATCAAATTCTTCGCCGGCAAGCAGATTGTGGATTGGATCGGTTTTGACGCCTTCGCCAACCGGTTCACGGGCAATCCCAACACCACCTGGCCGTGGTTTGCCGCAACCAATGTCTCCAATGAGCCCTTGCCTGCGGCTGCGGGAACTACGCAAACATTTACCATCACCGGGTTCGACCCGGCCCAGACGTGGAACTTCGCCATGAAGGCCTACATTGGCTCCGGCTCGCCACCGCCTCCGCCGCCAGGTGACACCACGCCTCCCACGGTGTCCATGACCGCCCCGGTCAATGGCGCCACAGTCAGCGGCACGGTGACAGTCTCTGCCAACGCTTCGGACAACGTGGGCGTGGCCGGCGTGCAGTTCCAGGTGGACGGGGTCAACATCGGCAGCGAGGACAACACTGCACCGTACTCCGTTTCCTGGAACAGCTCTGGCGTGTCCAACAGCTCGCACACCCTGACGGCCATTGCTCGCGACGCCGCGGGAAACACTTCCTCCGCCTCGATCACCATCACGGTCAACAACAGCGGCGATACGACGCCGCCCACAGTTTCGGTGACGGCGCCGGCCAACGGCGCCACCGTAAGTGGTTCGGTTACGCTGACGGCCACGGCCTCTGACAACGTAGGAGTGGCGGGGGTGCAGTTCCGCGTGGACGGAGCCAACGTAGGGCCTGATGACACGTCGAACCCCTATTCGGCGTCGTGGAACACAGCTACCGCAGCCAATGGCACGCACACCGTGACCGCAGTGGCCCGAGACACCGCCGGCAACACGACGACCTCCGCCCCCGTTACCGTCACCGTTAACAACAGCCCGGCTTCGTGCGGCACGGGCCTAACCGACCCCACGCGAAGCCTGGCTCAGCCCGACGTGCCGCAGCCGGCGTTGTTCGCCACCTACGTGGATCCGAACTTCGGCGGCTGCTTGGCGCGCGTAACCGATGTAGGCGTTTACGGGGTCGGCAACCCGGTTCCGACCTATTCCCAACTGCAGGCCTGGAACGCAAACCATAGCCGCCTGATCCTGGCCACCGGCCACCTGCTGAACGCGCAGAACTACTCCCTGATTGAGCTTCTGCCGCTGATGAGCTCCCCGCGCTGGTCGCCCACCGACCCGAACGTGCTGTACACGACCAGCGGAAACTCGTTCCTGAGGTACGACCTGAGCCAGAGAAGCTTCACGACCCTGCGGACGTTCTCCGAATACAGCACGCTCGACCGCAACGCCAGCTTTGAGGAACTTTCCCGTGACGGTCGGTTCGTGGCGCTGGTCGGCGAGCGGGCCAGCGATGGCCGACCGGAGATCTTCTGGTACGATGTGGTTAACAACACCAAGGGTCCTGTCCTCAATGGCCAGCCGGCCGGCGGCTGCGGCCGGCCCGACTGGGTGGCCATGTCCCCACTAGGCGACTATGTTCTGGTGCAATGGGGCAGCAGCACCGACGACCGCTTCTGCTCGCTTGAGGCTTATGACCGGAACATGAACTACGTCGGCAAGGTCTCCAACGGGAACGGTCACAGCGACAAGATCGTGGACCGCAACGGTGTGCAGTGGTCGGTGGAGTTCTACATCACCGATCAGGGGCGCCGCGTGATTCAGAAGAACCGCATCCCGCGCGGCCGCGACCAGTGGCTCGCCGGCGACGCCACCGCTTCGGTCAGCCTGGCCGAGATTGACTGGACCCTGGACGGCCACATTTCCTGCCAGGCGCAGGGCGTGGACTGGTGCGTCGTAAGCACCTACCAGGGAGAAAACCAGGCCAAGACCGACGGCTGGAAGCCTTTCGAGAACGAAGTCTTCAAGGTCTACCTGGACAGCACGCTGGGCCAGCCGCACGTCGAACGCCTGGCACATACGCACAGCGATGTGCTGTACATCTGGCCGCTGCCCATCGAGCAGTGTCCTGTGCTGTCTTACTGGGCGCAGCCGCACGCCACGGTCAGCCGCGACGCTTCGCGGATCATTTTCGGCAGCTCATGGGGCGCGTCGTGCCGCGCCGAGTCGTATGTGATCAATCTCGCGGGCAGCCCGGCCCCGGGTGACAGCACGCCGCCCACGGTGTCCCTCAGCGCGCCGGCCAATGGCGCCACGCTCAGCGGCACCGTCACCGTCTCCGCCAACGCCTCGGACAACGTCGGCGTCGCCGGCGTGCAATTCCGGCTGGACGGCAATAACCTGGGCGCTGAGGACACTGCAGCGCCCTACTCGGTGTCGTGGAACACGGCCACGGCAAGCAACGGCACACACACCCTCACCGCCGTGGCCCGCGACGCCGCGGGCAATACGACCACGTCTGCGCCTATCACGGTCACCGTATCCAACGCGACCGGGTCGGACACCGTGCCGCCCTCCACGCCCACGGGAGTGCGAGCGAATCCGATCACGACCAGCCAGATCAAC
>Ga0209172_10004524_pt1 | contig 18564 bp, 13 predicted proteins | sample LarsenN4metaG_FD_184113 | JGI IMG/M metagenome (GOLD analysis project Ga0209172, IMG submission 184113) | Hot spring sediment bacterial and archeal communities from British Columbia, Canada, to study Microbial Dark Matter (Phase II) - Larsen... ... | reverse complement strand
CCCACACTCCCCACCCTCCCCACACTCCCCACACTCCCCGTCACCCCGTCACCCCGTCACCCCGTCACCCCGTCTCCCCCTCACCGCGTCACCCCCTCCCCCCAACTCCTGCCGCCACGGGGGCAGCCCCTACATGGGGCATAGCATCTTTGGTATTGGAGTGAGCCGACAAATATTGATTTGCGCCACGGCAAGTCCAAAGGCCCCTGCATACGATTATCTCTACTCAGGGGCATAATAGCATGACCCAAGCTGGGCAACAGGAGTGGTGCCACCGAATTTTTTCACCTTTTCTTTCCGGAATCAGCACCGGGATGGTCGGGGTCGGTCTCTCCTTGCCTAGCTCTAACTCTTAAGCCTCACGATCCATCGGCCTAGTATAGATATTTTTGCCGTGGGCAACCACCATCACTGTTAGCTTGCCAGCAGGTTGCCGTTTCTAGCTAGCAATTGCCACTAATCCAGCCCAATTAGTTTATAGCACTTTTTCTCTGGATATTTTACCATTGTTGGTGTGATCCTTCGGCCACATCAGAGGCCAGCGATCGCTCCCTGATTAAACATCACCAAACAGAATCTGACCCAGCCGCACAAACGTTGCTCCTGCCTGCACTGCTAAAGGATAATCCTCCGACATCCCCATCGACAAGTGCTGCATCGAGATCCGAGACCATTTTTGAGATGCGATCGTCCCAGCTAGTTCCCGCGCCTGCTCGAACAAGGCTAGGGTTTTGCCAGAGTCCAGCCCCAAGGGGGGAATCACCATCAAACCCTCAATCCTCAAACTACCGCACCTGTCCAGCTCCGGCAAATCTGCCAGCAATTGCCCCATCTCCCAACCGTGTTTCTGGGGGTCGGGCCATAACTTCACTTGAATAAAAACTCTCGGCTGACACGATAGCTCTTTCCCCAGCAAATCAAGTTTGTGAGCTATTTTTAAACTATCACAAGAATGAATAAAATCAAAAATCTGTACAGCTTTGCGAGCCTTATTGCTCTGTAGATGTCCGATTAAATGCCAAGTAATATCGTCTAAATCTTGCAGCTCAGCTTTTTTCGCCTCCGCATCTTGGACGCGACTTTCGCCAAAATCCCGAATGCCCGCATTGTAAGCAGCGCGCATTTCCACCGCCGAAACATACTTGCTCACGGCAATCAGTCGCACGGTAGGGGGTAGAGTGGCGCGAATTCTGGCAATCCGTTCGGCAATTGATTCGCTGCTCATGGAGGTGGTTGATATATCGCCATCAGAAAAAGGTTTGATTGTGCATCCGCTGTAGCTGCTGGTAATCCTTGGTGTTACCCAGCCGCCGGAGGAGGCGCATCCGGTTTTCCACCAATAACCGGGAATCAGCACGGGAAATTGGTTCAAATTTCAACCCTTCCGGTCCGGTGGTGACTAAAAAAAATAGTCGCTGGGCATAGAGAGTGGTAAACAACTCCTGATGCTCATCAATTATACAAACTCGATATAAAAGGCCAAAATTTGGATGGTTGAGATAGGTTTCAGCGCTCATGCAGCTTCACTTTGTTAATCAGGAGTGGTGCTTGCCTCTAGCCCAGAGTGGCAGAAGGCAGGAGGGAGGGGTCGAGGCAAAATTGACAACAAACAGAGAATAGCATTCAGCGATCGTCTTTCAGCATTTGTCCTTGGTCATTAGTCCGCCAGAAACCGGGTTTCTTAAGGAAGCCTCGGCTATGATGCAGAGATTGTCGCAGAAACCCGGTTTCTTTGCCACATGACAAATGGCAAGTGACAAATGACTTATCGGGTATTTGCACCCCTCAGTGCCATCTCCAGAGCCGCCACCTGCGCTTTTGCCTTGTGCAGGGACTCGTACCACTCCTGTTCCGGGTCGCTATCGGCGACGATACCAGCTCCCACTTGACCAAACACCACTGGGGATGAATTGTCGGTGTGGGGAAACAACAGGGTACGGATGAGTATATTTAAATCTAAATTGCCACGCCAATCTAGATAGCCGCAAGACCCGTAAAATAAGCTCCGGGCTACTGGTTCTAGTTCCGCGATGATTTCCATACAGCGGACTTTGGGACAGCCGGTGATGGTGCCTCCGGGGAAGGTGGCGCGAATTAAGTCGATCGCGTCACACTCGGGGCGCAATGTCCCAATCACGTTGCTGACTAAGTGCATCACATGGCTGTAGCGTTCAATGGTGAGCAGTTCATCAACCCTCACGGAACCCCACTGGCACACTCTGCCTAAGTCGTTGCGCTCTAAATCTACCAGCATCACGTGTTCGGCCCGTTCTTTGGGGCTGGTGAGCAGTTCCTGGGCTAATGCCTGGTCCATTTCGGGAGTGGCTCCACGCGATCGCGTCCCCGCGATGGGCCGAGTTTGGGCAATTCTATCCTGCAATTGTACCAACCTTTCCGGCGAGCAGCTAATCACCTCCCCCCAAGGCGTTTGGAAATAACAAGCGAACGGGGAAGGGTTAATTTGCTGCAAAGCCTGGTAAATCGCCCAACCATCGGCGGAGGTAGCCGCCGCAAACCGCACCGATAGATTAGCTTGAAAAATATCCCCAGCGGCAATATATTTTTTTGCCTGATTTACCGCTTCCTCATAATCCATTTGGGACATCTGGAATTGGGGCGGTTGGAATAGGGGATGGGGAGACGGGGAGACGGGGAGACTGGGAGGGGTGGGAGGATGGGGAGGGGTGGGAGGATGGGGAGGAGGGGGAAGATTACTTCCCACACTCCCCACACTTCCCACACTCCCCCGTCCCCCCGTCCCCCATTCTCCCAACCGTTGCTCCATCACATCCAATTGCTCCGGTTCGGTAGCGGCGAGCCATAAGGTTTGCCCAAGGTGGTCCAGGACGGCAAAGTTAGCTGGTTCATACCAATAGGCTACGGGAAAGGGGAGTTGGTCGGATTTGTGGTGGGGTAACTGTTCAATTTCGGCGGCGGTATCGTAACCAAACCAACCCAGCCAGCCGCCGGTGAAGGGGAGCGGTGGGGTTTCTCTGGGTGAAGTGGCGGGGATGTTGTGGTTATGGAGCAGTTGGCTGAGAAAAGGGAGAATTTCGCCGATGCTCGGTGTCCACATTTGGGGACGCCCCATGACTACGCGGGGGGGACCGGCGCAGATGGAGTATCTGGCGAGGGGGGAATCGCCGGGGGGTGATTCTAGGAGGGTGGCGATCGACTGTGGGTTACTGGTGGACCGAAATAGGGCATCGAAAATCAGGGAGCCCGTGCGGTGGTTTAGGGGGAGCGATCGCCAATACCAAAGCATTTCTTTCAAAGGTTCTTAGTTGGGCTTTAGCCCTCCGTCCAAGGTTCGTAGTAGGGCTTCAGCCCTCAGTCCAAGGTTCGTAGTAGGTTCGTAGGGCTGGCAATGCCCACCTTATCACATACTCGTAGCCCACCCTACACATACTTACTTTCAAAGGTTCGTAGTTGGGCTTTAGCCCTAACTCTCCCAGAAACCGGGTTTCTTATGGAAAATCTCCGTCAAGGTACGAGGACCAAGATAGAAACCCGGTTTCTTGCCTTTGGCGGAGGGCACGGCGTGATTAAGATTTGGGTTTTTTGCGGGAGGTTATGGATGCCGTGCCCCTACCAAATTTTGTTCTTATTCATATAAATCAATAAATTTAATGCCGTAGGGGCACGGCATCGATAACCCCGATTTGAAACGAGAAATCTTAATCACGCCTTGCCCTTATTTGGATTCACCCCGTGGTGGGGGGCACGGCGTTATCAATATCTGGGTTTTTTGATAGAGTTTGACGATGCCGTGCCCCTACCAAATTTAATTATTTATATGAAAAATATAGATAAAAATTTATTTGTAGGGGCACGGCATCCATAACCCCGATTTGAAAAGAAAAATCCTAATCACGCCGTGCCCTTCTTTGATATATGAAGGCGATTAGGGCACAGACCCCAGAAACCGGGTTTCTTATGGAAAATCTCCGTTGAAATAGGAGAAACTGCATAGAAACCCGGTTTCTTGCCTTTGGCGGGGGGCACGGCATCGTTAACTTTCAACCAAAAAACCAAATACCACAAATTATCGGGTTTGTCAACAGTAAATTTACTTGTGACAACAACTCTTATTTAAAAGAGCAACAAATATTTACATCATGCCCTAAAAAAACAGAAATTTAACAATTTATTAATAGAACAATGCGGCCAAATCCTTGACATTTTCATTACCACCAAAGGAAAATAGAAACCAAGGCCAAAAGCCGAGTAATTGATATTTATCCATTTTCCTTCTTCGCCATCCCTTCGACTCTAGGGCCGGAACCGCTAGACCAAGGACAAATGGCTGAGTCCAAATGGTATGCGCTTCAGTTTCAGGACTGAAGGCATTTGTTGCACGTTGGTGATATAAATTTCATCGTCAATTCGTCTGTAGTGCGGGCTCTGACCCACCGCTACCAAAGTTTTGTCTGTTAAAAAATAACGGGCGAGATACATAGTCATTTCAACAGGAAATAAATCAATTTTCTGATTTTTTTGACTGCCTTTTTCCCTTTCTTATACCCTCTCCCGCGCTTCTCGCCGCTCCCTTTTTGGGAGAAGAGCCAGGGGTGAGGGCGTAGCTTCGGGGAGAGCCGGGGTGAAAACACTTGACTATAGTCATTTCAAATAACCATGAGACAAGCCAGAGAGTTGCCCTCTATCCCCCAACCCCTTTCTCCCAAAAAGGGAGAAAGGGGAGCCAGACGGAAATACCCCCGTCTTACTCCCCTCTCCCCACCTGGGAGAGGGGACGGGGGTGAGGGCAATATCGAGTGTTTCATTTTTATTTGAAATGACTATATGTTAGCGGCGGGCGGTTTTCGGCACCCAAAAAGTCAACACCATTAGCAGCTATAACCATAAAAACCATGCCTACTTCCAAAATCAGGGACTTCGGTCAAAATAGCGGAAGTTTTAACTACCGCCAGAATCAAAACTATCAACTGCTGATAATTGACCCCGCAGTTGAAGACTATCAAATCCTGCTAGACGGTATTTCCCCTCACACCTTTGTCCACATCCTGGACAAAAACCGGGACGGTATCGAACAAATCACCGAAATTCTCCAAAAAGCCCCCCTTTCAAAGGGGGGTTGGGGGGATTCTTCTCTCCACCTCATCACCCACGGCAGTCCCGGTACTTTATACTTGGGCAACAGCACCCTAGAACTCAGCAATATCGAGCAATATCGTCACCAATTGCAACAATGGGGTATCGCACATCTATATATATATGGCTGCAAAGTAGCAGCGGGAGATGCGGGGGCAGAATTTCTCACTAAATTACACCAAATTACCCAAGCGGAAATCTACGCCAACTCCCACCTCACCGGCAACCCAGTATTAGGCGGTACTTGGAAGCTGCAACAAATTCTCCCCTGCCCCCCTGCCCCTCTGCCCCCCTGCCCCTCTGCTCCCCTGCTCCCCTGCTCCCCTGCCCTCTTCTCCCCAGAAACCCTGGCCACCTACCCAGGACTCCTCCTGGAACCAGAATATGAGTGGGCTAAGAACTTTGAAGACTTTAGTGGTGTTGGGCTCCCAGAGTACAGCATCGCCGTTGACAATAGTGGCAATATTTACACCACCGGATATTTCAGGGATACTGTTGATTTTGACCCCGGTGCTGGTACTTTCAACCTCACTTCGGCGGGAAGTGATGACACTTTCATTAGCAAGTTGAATGCTGACGGGACTTTTGCCTGGGCTAAGAGTTTTGAAAACAGTAGTTGGGACCATGGCAAGAGCATCGTTATTGACAACAGTGGTAATATTTACACTACCGGATATTTCCAAGGTACTGCTGATTTTGACCTCGGTGCTGGCACCTTCAATCTCACTTCGGCGGGAAATGCTAACACCTTCATCAGCAAGCTGAATGCTGATGGGACTTTTGCTTGGGCTAAGAACTTTGGAAACACTTATAGCGACAGTAGTAGCACCATCGCCGTTGACAGCAGTGGCAATGTTTACACCACGGGATTTTTCTCCGGTACTGCCGATTTTGACCCTGGTTCTGGTACTTTTAATCTCACCTCCTCTGCGGAATGGGCTGACAACTTCATCAGCAAGCTGAATGCTGATGGGACTTTTGCCTGGGCCAAGAGTTTTAGCATTAACAGCAATAATTACGAAGCTGTCCACAGCATCGCCGTTGACGACAGTGGCAATGTTTATACTACCGGAGATTTCCAGGGTACTACTGATTTTGACCCCGGTCCTGGTACTTTCAACCTCACCCCTGTGGGAGATAATGATGCTTTCATTAGTAAACTGAATGCTGACGGGACTTTTGCTTGGGCTAAGAACTTAGGAGGCAGTGGTGGGGACTATGGCTACAGCATAGCCGTTGACAACAGTGACAACGTTTACACCGCTGGAAGTTTCGGGGGTACTGTTGATTTTGACCCTGGTCCTGGTGCTGCTAATCTCACCTCTGCGGGAAAAGATGACATCTTCATCAGCAAGCTGAATGCTGACGGAACTTTTGCCTGGTCTAAGAGTTTTGGCGGCAGTAGTTGGGACTTTGGCAGCAGTGTCGATATTGACAGCAGTGGTAATATTTACACCACTGGATATTTCTCCGGTACTGCTGATTTTGACCCTGGCCCTGGTACTTTCAACCTCACTTCGGCGGGAAATGCTAACCCCTTCATCAGTAAACTGAATCCTGACGGGACTTTTGCTTGGGCCAAGAACTTAGAAGGTAGTGGGAATAACCCTAGTGAGAACTTTGGCTTCAGCATCGATATTGACAACAGTGACAATGTTTACACCACCGGATATTTCCAAGGTACAGTTGATTTTGACCCCGGTACTGGTACTGCCAACCTCACCTCAACGTCGGGATACGCGGGATACTATGACGTTTTCATCAGTAAGCTAACCCCTGGAGTTGCCCCTACAGTCACCTTAAATTCCACGGCAACTGCCACCGTCAATGGTCTATTTACCGTTACCGCCACTTTCAGTGAAGATGTCATCGGTTTTGATATCTCAGATATCACAATAGACAACGGCACTGCGGGTAACTTTACTATAGTTGATGCCAAAACCTACACCTTTGATATTACACCCACAACCGATGGTCAAGTCACTGTAGATATTGCGGCGGCTCAAGCTACAGATAATGCAGGAAATGATAATATTGCCGCCACTCCATTAACTCGGACTGCTGCCTTAAATTCTTCTTGGACTAAGAGCCTTGGCGGCAGTAGTGGGGACTTTGGCAAGAGTATCGCCGTTGACAACAGTGGCAATGTTTACACCATCGGAAGTTTCTATGGTACTGCAGATTTTGACCCCGGTGCTGGTACTACCAACCTCACCGCATCGGGACAAGATGACATTTTCATCAGCAAACTAAATGCTGACGGGACTTTTGCCTGGGCGCAAAACCTAGGAAACATTTGGGGTGACAGTGGTTACAGCGTCGCCATCGACAACAGTGGCAATATTTACACCACCGGCAGTTTCTGGGGTAAGGTTGATTTTGACCCCGGTGTTGGCACTTTCAACCTCACTGCTACGGGACAAAAGGACACTTTCATTAGTAAACTAAATGCTGACGGGACTTTTGCCTGGGCCAAGAGCCTAGGAGGCAGTGGTTCAGACATTGGTAAGAGTATCGCCGTTGACGACAGTGGCAATGTTTACACCACCGGAACTTTCCAGGGTACGGCTGATTTTAACCCCGGTACTGGTACTTTCAATCTTACCGCTGCGGGAAGCGATGACACTTTCATCAGTAAACTAAATGCTGACGGGACTTTTGCCTGGGCGAAAAACCTAGGCGGCAGTGGTTCAGACAGTGGCAACAGTATCGCCGTTGACAACAGTGGCAATGTTTACACTACCGGAACTTTCCAGGGTACGGCTGATTTTAACCCCGGTGTTGGTACTACCAACCTCACTTCGGCGGGAGGCAATGACACCTTTATCAGTAAACTGAATGCTGACGGGACTTTTGGCTGGGCGAAAAACCTAGGAAGCAGTGGTGACGACAGTGGTCGTGACATCGCCGTTGATATCACTGGTAATGTTTACACCACCGGAGGTTTCCGGGGTACAGTTGATTTTGACCCCGGTGTTGGTACTGACAACCTCACCTCAGCGGCGGGAAGCGATGACATTTTCATCAGCAAGCTAAATGCTGACGGGACTTTTGGCTGGGCCAAGAGTTTTTCTGGCAGTTTGGGGGACTATGGTAACAGTATCGATGTTGACATCACTGGTAATGTTTACACCACCGGACAATTCCAAAGTAAAGTTGATTTTGACCCCGGTGTTGGCACTTTCAACCTTACCTCGGCGGGAGGCTTTGACCACTTCATCAGTAAACTGAATGCTGACGGGACTTTTGCCTGGGCCGAGAGCTTTGAAGGCGTTAGCGGCAATATTGGTAATAGCATCGCCGTTGACAGCGGTGGTACGATTTACACTACCGGACAATTCAAGGGTACTGTTGATTTTGACCCCGGTGTTGGCACTGACAACCTCACGGCGGCGGGAGACTGGGACGTTTTCATCAGTAAGCTAGATCCTACCGGGATTTTATAGTTGCCCCCACAGTGGGGGGAATCCCAGAAACCGGGTTTCTTATGGAAAATCTCCGGTGAAATCCGAGGACCAAGATAGAAACCCGGTTTCTTGCCTTTGGTGGGGGGCACGGCGTGATTAAGATTTGGGTTTTTCGCGGGAGGTTGATGTAGCTGTGCTACTACCAAATTTTATTTGTATTCATATAAATCAATAAATTTAATGCCGTAGGGGCACGGCATCCATAACCCCGATTTGAAACGAAAAATCTTAATCACGCCGTGCCCTGCCTTGGATTCACCCCGTGGTGGGGGGCACGGCGTTATTAATATCTGGGTTTTTTGATAGAGTTTGACGATGCCGTGCCCCTACCAAATTATTGGCGTATTCATATAAATTAATAGATTTAATGCCGGAGGGGCACGGCATCCATAACCCCGATTTGAAACGAAAAATCTTAATCACGCCGTGCCCTTATTTGGATTCACCCCGTGGTGGGGGGCACGGCGTTATCAAGATTTGGGTTTTTTACGGGAGTTTAAGGATGCCGTGCCCCTACAAGATTTTATTTTTCATATGAATTAATAAATTTAATCATGCTCCCCGTCCCCCCGTCCCCCCGTCCCCCCGTCCCCCCGTCTCCCCGTCCCCCGGTCCCTCCGTCTCCCCATCTCCCTATACCTCTGCACCCCAAACTAACCGGGAGGCACAAAGTAATACTAAACCTGCTAATGCCAACCAATCCCAGCGGTTTAACCGCAGTTGGTGCCATTGCACTTTATGTTGGTTGGGACTGGTGAAGCCGCGCACCTGCATACTGTTGGCTATCTGTTCGGCGCGCAAGAGCAGGTTTTGTAGCAACCGCTCGCATACTGCCATCCAGATTTTTACCGCGCCACGCCAACCTAATTTTTTCCAGTTGATGGCTCTTGTGCGCACGGAGCGGATTAAATTCTGGGTTTCCTCTAATACTAGGGGAATGAAGCGCAGGGAAAGAGTGAGGGTGAGGGTGATTTCGGTGACTGGCACTTTTAACCGTCGGAGGGGACTCATTAAGTCTTCAAGTGCGGCGGTAATTTCTTCGGCGGCGGTGGTGAGGAGGTAAAGGTTGGTGCTGTAAATCAGGGTAAACAATAAGGTGCTAATCCGAATTCCTAAATCTAGGGAACGGCGGGTAATTTTCAGTGGTCCTTGGTCAAAGAGGATATAACTGTATCCTCCTGGTGCCACTGGTGGCGCTGGTGATGGTTTCGGGGGTGTTGCGGTCCCCCAGCCAAAGGGATTGTACCAGGGTTGGCGCTCTGGTGACGTGGTGGGTTCTAGTTTGGTGATTTCGCCGCTGGGGAGGCGGGGTTGGTATTGCACGGCGAGCCCATCGGGGGCGATCGCGGTGACGATGAACACTAAAAAGCTGAACCCTAACAGCCATCCCATTTGTTGTTTCCAAACTCGCAGGGGGATGCGGGCGGCTAGGGTAATGATAATTAAAATAGCCACTAAACCCAGACGCCACCAGTGACTAGCGAGGACTGGGGTGAGCAGAAAAGCTAAGAGCCATCCGAGTTTTACCCTGGCGTCTAGGTGGTGTAGCCAGGTGAGGGGTTGCTCTAGGTATAAACCTAGAGGCATCGATCGCAGTAAATCCATGTTGTTTACAATCAGGCTCTGGAAACATTAAACCCGAACGGCGCGGTTGGCTCCTTGCCTTTCCACTTCTCGGGTTTTTTTGCCCCGCCACAGGAGTTTTAAGGGAGTACCGCTAAAGCCTAACTGTTCTCGGAATTGCCGTTCGATATAGCGGCGGTAATTTTCATTAAACCGTTTGGGGTCGTTGACGAAAAGGGCGATCGTGGGCGGTTGCGATGTGACTTGGGTGCCGTAGTAGATTTTCCCCTGTTTGCCTTGGCGGGTGGTGGGCGGAGTGTGCCACCGGAGAGCTTCTTCTAGGACTTCGTTGATGGTGGAAGTGCTGACCCGTCGCCGGTGTTCGGCAGCTACAGTATCGACTAAATCGAGGATTTTTTCCACTCGCTGGCCAGTCATAGCGCTGACAAAAATCGCGGGTGCCCACTCGATAAAATATAGTCGCTCTTTGAGTTCGGCTTCATATTCATAGATGGTGTGGGAATCCTTTTCGACTCCATCCCACTTGTTTACTACCATAATGCAGGAGCGGCCTTCTTCTTCTATGCGGCTGGCTAGTTTTTGGTCTTGTTCGGTGACGCCATCTAAGGCGTCGATGACGAGCAACACCACATCAGCGCGGCGAATGGCTTTAAAGGCGCGGTTGATGCTGAAAAATTCCACGCCGTAATCGATGTGTTTCTTTTTCCTGATGCCTGCGGTGTCGATGAGGCGGTAGGTTTGGTCTTGGCGTTGCACCACCATATCAATGGTGTCGCGGGTGGTGCCGGAAATGGGGCTGACAATGGCGCGGTTTTCCCCCACCAGAGCGTTTAAGAGGCTAGATTTACCCACATTGGGCCGCCCCACAATGGCCACATTGATTTCGTTGTCTTCGGTGATTTCGCCTACTGCGGGCAAGTAGGGGAGGAGGGCATCGAGCAGTTCGCCGGTGCCATTACCGTGGATGCTGGAGATGGGGAAGGGTTCGCCGATACCGAGCTGCCAAAATTCGGCGGCTTGGGCGAGTCCTTCGGTTTCTGATTCGCATTTGTTCACGGCGAGGAGAACCGGGACCGTGTGGTGTCGCAGCCAATCGGCAATTTCTCGATCGGCGGCGCTGAGTCCAGCTTGTCCATCTACTACCATGATGGCGGCGCTGGCTTCGTTGAGGGCCGTCATTACTTGCTGCCGAATTAGGGGCAGAAATTCGGTTTCGTCGTCAAAGACTAAGCCGCCAGTGTCCACCACCATAAAGTCCCGGTCCTGCCAATAGGCAGGTCGGTAGGTGCGATCGCGTGTCACCCCCGGTTCGTCATGGACGATCGCATCCCTCTGTCCCCCCAATCGGTTCACCAGGGTTGATTTGCCCACATTTGGGCGTCCGATAATCGCAACTACAGGCAGTCTCATATACCTTACCCCTAGCCCACCCTCACCCCCGCCCCGTCTCCCAAAGGGGGAGAGGGGGGAAGTGAGAGGGGTTTTGATAAAACTAGAATCTTTCAATTATAGCCAACTCCCTCCACCCCACAGTCACGGGATGCTGATGTTTCGCCCTGCCTCTGCCTTTTTTCGCCTTATTCTCACTTTGGTTGATAAATTATGCTTATGTGAGCCATATCTCACTTAAAATTTAAAGCGGTTATCCCCCAGGCTCCGGCTCATCTCAAAAGGTAAAATCTTTTATTAGCAAGGCTTTTTCTATCCAAATTATCGGCTAAATCCCCTAGGCGTGACTGAAATCACATAGATTTTTGCGGTAAATCACAAAAAACTGTTTCTCACATCACAACAGCACATCAAACAAATCGTTACATTAGTTAATGAAAGTACACAAAGCGCAAGAAAACATATGATGTTCGCAATTCTGATTTCCCTGTTTGTGATGGGTTGGGTCGCCGCCGCTGTTTTGGGCACACAAGCCTACTTCCTGGGCGAGCAGTCAAAACCAATCCACGAGCGTAACTGGCGGTCTGCATCCTTCGAGACCTTAGCGAAGTCCATCACTGCCACCGAGATTGATTACACCACTCGTCGGCCCGCTTACCCGATGGACGCCTACGCCAGCAACAACCTGCCCAATGTGTAGGCATGAAGCGCCTTTGGCGACAGGTATCCCCCCATCCCTCCGACGGGGGGACTGGGGGGACGGGGGAGTGTGGGGAGTGTGGGGAGTGTGGGGAGTGTGGGAAGTGTGGGAAGTGTGGTCAGCAATCTTCCTCCCTCTCCTCCCACCCCTCCCCATCTTCCCCCTCCTCCCACCCCTCCCCTTCCCCCCGTCACCCCATCCCTCCTGCCCGAGTGACGCCGATCGCACCTGCACTAGGATGCAGCTCACAGAGATAACGGGTGTGCGATCGTCTAGTATCGTCTTGGAAGTCACAGACAAAACCCCGATTCTGTGGGACGATAAAAATATCAACAAAAGTCTTTCTGAGACAAAATCATGGCTGTATATTCCAGCTTGTTAGCACCAGGACTCCACAAAGAACCCAGCTTCATTGACCTGCTGTTACACCCAGTACGTGAATGGTTCGACGCGATCGAAGTTCGGGATGCCCAGTTAGCCCGGTGGTTATGCCGGATGATTCCCGCTCAATGCCCATTTGAACGCGATATCAAACTGTTTGGCCATACTCTGGTCCACATTCCCCCCATGTGCAAGCTAAATCCCCTCTATGAACAATTTGTGGGATTGCGCTTCCGGGCCCTATGCTTCCTAGCGGATGAGTGCGGCGAAGATGTGAGCGCCTACTGCTAAAAATCACCCGCGATTAACCCAACTTCCTCACTAAGTGCATCATTAATTTAACCCCCCAATTCTGATTCTCTTAGCCGCCTCACTACATTGAAATTGAAATCGTAGGTTGGGTTGAGGGAAGAAACCCAACAATCAAGAGAACGTAACGCCGAGCTTCACCAACAAAGACTCCCTAAACGCAACGCAACATAATGCCATTTTCACCGCCCCCCGATCGGGGCGGTTTTCATATTTGAAAATATAGTCATTTCAGATAGCAATGAGACAACCCTTGAGAGTTGCCCTCTATCCCCCAACCCCTTTCTCCCAAAAAGGGAGAAAGGGGAGCAAGAGGGGGGATGGGTTTTGTCTGTGATTCTCCCCTCTCCCTACCTGGGAGAGGGGACGGGGGTGAGGGCAATATCGAGTGTTTCATTTTTATTTGAAATGACTATATCTTCAATTTTCCAAGCAAAAACAGCTCACACCAAAGCGCCACCAGTAGTAGGGTGGGCAGTGCCGAGCCACATCCGTCTCTTCATAACCAGTAGCAGTAGTGGGCACTGCCCACCCTACATCACTACATCACCTGATTTGACTGGGGATTTAATTATGTGGATTTACTTAACACCAAAGAAAGCCCCACCAGAGCAGAACCGAACCCCAGGGGGCGGGTAATACGGTAATTTACATCTTGAAATAATTCCGCATCCTCAGTTAACATAAAAACATGAAATCAGAAGAGGTAGCAGTTATGAACGGCACTTTTCGCGTCGGCAATTTATTTGGAATTCCCTTTTATGTCAATTCCTCCTGGTTCTTCGTCCTCATATTAATGACTGTGAGCTATGGCAGTGGATTGGCAGCACAATTTCCAAATTTGCCAGCGGGATTGCCTTGGCTGTGGGGATTTCTGACAGCATTGCTGTTATTTGCCTCAGTATTAGCTCACGAATTGGGACATAGTTTCGTTGCCATCAAACAAGGCATAGAAGTTAAATCCATCTCCCTGTTTTTGTTCGGCGGTATCGCCAGCTTAGACAAAGAATCAGAAACCCCAGGACAAGCATTCTCCGTGGCCATTGCCGGTCCGCTAGTCAGCCTAGTTCTCTGCGGTTTCTTTACCCTCATCGGCGCTACTACTGGCATCACTGGCGCACCCGCTGCCATTCTCGGTCTCCTGGCTTCTATTAACCTAGCCTTGGCATTATTTAACCTGATTCCCGGTTTACCCCTAGATGGTGGTAATATTCTCAAAGCCGCCGTTTGGCAAATCACTGGCAACCCTTATAAAGGTATCGTTTTTGCCGGTCGAGTTGGTCAAATCATCGGCTGGATGGCGATCGCTTCGGGAGTCATCCCCGTGATTTTATCCGGTAGCTTGGGCAACTTCTGGAATATCCTAATCGGGTTCTTCTTGCTCCAAAATGCTGGTTTTGCCGCCCAATCTGCCACCATTCAAGATAAATTGGCCAAATTCACCGCCGCTGATGCAGTCAGTCCTAACAGTCCCGTTGTTTCAGGCGAAATGTCTTTGCGGGAGTTCGCCAACGAATATGTCATCGGCAAAACCAATTGGCGCAAATTCTTGGTGACAGACGCGGAAGGCAAACTGGCAGGCACTATTGCCGTCGATGACCTGAAGTTAGTGGCTACTTCTAATTGGCCCCAAACCCCAGTCCGGGAACTGCTGAAACCAGCTCCCACTAATACGGTGAAATCTGATCAATCCCTGCTGGAAGTCGTAGCATTTCTGGAAGCAGAAAAGCTGACCGAGGTGCCAGTAGTCAACGATAGCGGCTTGGTGTTGGGAATTGTGGAAAAAATCGGCATCAAGAACTTGCTGCAAATGGAAGCTCAAAGCCACGCCGCTTAATCTAAATTTTGCTTCCTGATATCTTAATGATGCCGTGTCTGGTCGTAGGGGCACGGCATCGTTAATTTTGTGGTTTGACAAGAAATATTAATAACGCCGTGCCCTCCATCTCTCGTCTTTGGCGGGAGAATGTTGGGTTTCGTTCCTCAACCCAACCTACTACTAATGGAGGAAGCCGGTAAGTAGATAAGTATTCATCTCGCCTTTGCCTTTGACTCGGATGGAACCGCGATGCTGAAAGGCGAATTGATCCCGGAGCATTATGTAGGTAGATTCTGTGACTTGAATTTCACCGGGTATGCCGTGAGATTCCATCCGACTGGCCACGTTTACAGTATCGCCCCAGAGGTCATAGATAAACTTTTTGCGGCCAATGACTCCGGCGACGACTGGGCCGGTGTTGATGCCGATGCGAATGCTGAAAGGTTCCCGATATTCACTGCTGAAATTAAACACTTCTTTTTGCATATCTAATGCCATTGCGGCGACGGCGGCGGCGTGGTCTGGTCTGGGTACTGGGAGCCCTCCTACTACCATATAGGCATCGCCAATCGTCTTAATCTTTTCCAATCCGTGTAGCTCTGCGAGCAAGTCAAAGCGAGAAAAGATATCATTTAATAGGTGAACCAGATCCGTAGGCGAAACCCGCGCTGCCAACTTGGTAAATCCCACGATATCGGCAAATAATACGGTGACTTCGCCAAAGCCTTCGGCGATCGTCCTCTGATTTTCCTTCAACTGCTCGGCAATAGGTTCTGGCAAGATATTCAGCAGCAACCGCTCCGACTTTTCCCGCTCCCGCAGCAACGCATCTTCGGCCAATTTCCGCTCTGTCACGTTCCGACACAGAGCCAAAATTAATTTTCTCACCCCCGCATCCACCAACCCCACCCGAATTTCCACAGGAAAAATCGTGCCATCTTTGCGGCGTTGAATTCCCTCAATAGTTATGGGTACTCCCGGCACCAATTGCTGCCATTTTTCTTGCACCCTTTCTGACTCAAAATTATCCTCAATATCCCACACAGATAACCGCAGCATTTCCTCCCGCGTATATCCCAAACTTTCGCAGGCACTCTGGTTCACATCGATAATTCTCCCCTCCATATCATGGATAATAAACGCATCCGCTGCTTGCTCCACCAAAGCCCGAAATCTGGCTTCGCTTTCTCGCAATGCTCCCTCGGCTTGTTTGCGTTTCGTGATATCTCTAATGGCTGAGACTCTCACCAGGCGGCCTTCATAAGGAATTACTTTTTCTTCGATTTCTGCCGGAAATAGGGAACCGTCTTTTTTTAATGCCAATACTTCATAGGGCTTTTCATATCCCGCGATCGTATTCGCCCAAACCAAATCCCGATATTCTGGCTCGATTATTTCTAAAATATCACCGCCGATTAATTCTGATATTTCCCAATCAAACAAATCAGCCAAAGCTGTGTTAACATCTACAATATGACCGCGTTCGTGGACGATAATCCCTTCAAAAGTCGCCCCAGACAAGCGGCGAAATCGCTCTTCACTTTCCCGCAAATTGGCTTGAGCTTGTTTGCGGTGGGTGATATCTCGCATATGAGCCGTGTAGAAATAACCCTGGCTAGTTTTGGCTTCGCTTACTGTGACTTCCATCGGAAATTTTGACCCATCAAAGCGAATACCGGTTAGTTCTTTGGGATTACCAGCCGCGATAATTCCTTGCAGTAATGTGAGCAACTCGGTTTTGGGGATAAATTTGGTGGCTGGGACTAATTTGGTTTGGAGAGAAGGGGGTAAACCAAAATCCGTTTGGCTCAGCAACCGGAGTGGGGGGAAAAGCGGTAAGTCAAAATCAGTGAGAAACCGAGTTTCTGGGAGAAACCCGGTTTCTAACTTAAAAAAATTGGGGCAGTTGCAATCCGGTTCTAGGGACAACTGTTGGGAGAAAAAAAAGGGGAATCCCCAATCGATTTGGGGCGGCAACTCGGTTTCTGGGAGAGCGGGGGTTTCTCCTGCCAAAATTCTCCCAATGGGGATGCCTAATAGGAGCTTGGCAGGAGCGCGAAAAATGATTTCGGCACTGGGGTTGACGGACATAATGATCAGTCCGGGTTTGGTGAAGGTGACGATCGCATCTGTGGCCGTCTTCACAATTGCATCAGTGCGCGTCACCGCCTCTTCGAGAGCGTCCATCACCAGATTATACCGTTGGGCAATCTGCCCGACTTCGGTAAATGGCTCTACAGGCACCCGCAAGCTCAAATCCTGGGTTTTTGCCTGGAAATCCATCACCCGAAACAAGTCTAAAATTTCGGTTTTGGCTCGGTGTTCCGAGACGTTTAAGCCGATAACTTCGTCAGCGGTAGAAACCCGCAAGGGAAAAAACCGGTTGGTGATTTTCAGGATTAAATAGGTGATGCCAAATGCCAGGATAAAAGCGGTGAAAATCCCCAGCACTTGTACTCCCAACTGTTGCCAGCGATTTAATTCGGTTCCCAGTCGCTCTGGCTGCCCAAATAAGGCAACGGCGAGGGTTCCCCAGATACCCCCACCGAGGTGAACGGGGATAGCTCCTACTGCGTCGTCAATGCGAAACCGAATTAATAGCCAATCTACGGCGAAGCATACCACGCCGCCGATGCCACCAACTGCCAATGCTCCTAGGGCACTCACTCCATGACAGGAAGCCGTCACCGCCACCAACCCCGCCAGAGAACCATTAATCAGTAGGTCCGCATCGGGCACTTGGCGGGTCCGCCAACCCAGAACCAGGGACATCATCATCCCCGCGACTCCGCCTAGGACTGTATTTACAATAATTTTGGCTACTTGTTCGTTGAGTGCTAAAGTGCTACCGCCATTAAATCCAAACCACCCAAACCACAAAATCATTGCGCCTAATACTGATAGGGGGAGGTTGGAACCGTGGATTTTTTGCGGTGGTTCATTGGGTGGAAATCTGCCGATGCGCGGTCCGAGGACTAATACTGCTGCGAGGGAAACCCAGCCGCCAATGCTGTGAACTACTGTGGAACCGGCAAAATCGACAAACCCCATTTTGCCTAACCAACCAGCTAAGTTCCCCGCATCGGCTCCATTCCATGCCCAATGTCCAAATAAGGGATAAATTACGCCTGAAACTAGGGCGGCTACCATGAGATAAGCGCCAAATTTCATCCGCTCGGCTACGGCTCCGGAAACGATGGTGGTTGATGTGCCGCAAAACATGGCTTGGAAGAGAAAAAATGCCGTGACAAAGGGGTCGAGGTCGCTGGTGAGCCAAAACCCGCTGCTGCCGATCCAGCCGCCGAGCGATCGTCCGAACATCATCCCAAACCCAAACGCCCAAAACAACCCCACGGAAATCCCAAAATCCGTATAGTTTTTGATGGCGACGTTAATGCTATTTTTGGAGCGAGTCAGTCCCGACTCCAAACACATAAACCCCGCCTGCATCATAAACACCAGCCCGGAACAAACCAAAATCCACAAAATATCGATAGTTTGGTAAGTGGGCGGCGCCTGGGTGGAGGCTTCACCGCCAAACCGTGGTTCCTCAGTTCTGGTAATTGCCCCCTGGGGCGATCGAGGCAAATCAAACGGGGTATTTTGAACATCCAAAGGGAAAGTTTGTAGAGCTGGCAGTTGCGAATATTCCCCACCCCCTCTTAAGGAAGAAAGAGCCGGGGAGATGGGGAGACTGGGGGACGGGGGGACCAGGGGACCTCTGGAGTGTGGGGAGTGTGGGGAGTGTGGGGAGTGTGGGGAGTGTGGGGAGTGTGGGGAGTGTGGGGAGTGTGGGGAGTGTG
>Ga0209172_10004523_pt1 | contig 18577 bp, 22 predicted proteins | sample LarsenN4metaG_FD_184113 | JGI IMG/M metagenome (GOLD analysis project Ga0209172, IMG submission 184113) | Hot spring sediment bacterial and archeal communities from British Columbia, Canada, to study Microbial Dark Matter (Phase II) - Larsen... ... | reverse complement strand
GGCCGAGCGGCAGCCGCGGATCGCGAGGACCTCGAGCAGGATGCGCTCGTGGGCCTCTGTGCGGCTTTGCGGCACTATGATCCAGCGCGCGCCAGCCTCCGGACATTCCTTGAGCGCGTGGCGGACAAACGCTTCGCCTCCCTGCTTCGGCGCCGGCGCAATCCCGTCCTGATTGAACATCTCGACGGCCATCGGTTCGCTACCGCCGACGGTATCCCGGCGGTCCAATTCCATGTCGACTTCGAGCGTGTCCTCGCGCCCCTCGGTGATCCCGACCGGAAGCTGGCACTTCTGTTGATCGACCACGGCCCCACCGAGATCAGCCGGATGCTCGGCATCGCGCGATCCACGGTGTATGCCCGCATGGCCCGGCTCCGGCGGGCGTTCCTCGAGGCCGGCTACCGTCCGGTGGCCAATGGAGGCGCGCGATGAAACACGCTCAGGAAATCATCGAAGTTCCCTGCGGGCAGATCCGCATCGGGAAGCGCCACCGCAAAGAAATGGGTGACCTGGAAGTCCTGGCCGCCAGCATCGCTGCCGAGGGACTTCTTCAGCCTGTCGGGATTACCGAAGCGAACCTCCTGGTGTTCGGCGAGCGCCGATTGCTCGCCGTCCGCGACGTCTTGAAGCAGGCCACCATCCCTGCGCGCATCGTGAGGGTGTCGAGCATCCTGGCCGGCGAGTATGCGGAGAACGAAATCAGGAAGGACTTTACTCCCTCCGAGCGTGTCGCCATTGGGAAAGCCATCGAAGCGGAGATTGGGGACCGGCAGGGACAAAGGTCGGATCTGGGACTTCCGCGCAATTGCGCGGAAGTTGCATCAGGGATGGAAACCCGGAAGATCGCGGCTGCCAAGGCCGGCTTCGACAGCAAGGACACCTATGAGCGTGCCAAGAGGGTCGTCGAGAAGGCCGTCGACCAAGTCGTCGCACAGATGGACGCCGGGGATCTCTCCATCAGCGCCGCCGCAGTGATCGCTGAGCAGCCTCCGGAACGGCAGATCGAGATCGCCCAACTTCCCAAAGAGGAGAAGAAGGCCGAGGTCCGGAAACTGCGCCGCCAGGATCTGCCCACGCCGAAGGAAGCCCGGCGCCAGGCGTTGGAGAGCGGCCTGGCCATACTCGATCGCAACCTGAACTACCAGTTACCTACCCCGGAATCGCAGCGGCCGATCGTGGAGCGCAACTACGCGGCCATGGCGGTCCTGGACGGAGTGCGCACCATCAACGCCTGCGCTCATTCAGCCCCGGACATCGCCGCCGCCATCCGCAGCCTGGACACGCCCGACATGGACTTTGCCGGTTCCTGCCGGAAGGCGGCTGCCTTCCTTGAAGCCATCAACCAGGAGATCGAACGCCATGAGAGCCAGTAAACGGTCTGCCCTGAACGAAGCCATCCGGGAAACCGTCGCCAGCTTCTGCGCGGCGGGACGGCGCTTCCTGAACCGCGACATCGTGGACGCCGTGATCGACCAGCACGGGCAACTGTTCGGCGAGTTGGGCCGCGAACTCGCGCGGGAGAAGCTGTTCGACCTCGCGCGCCGGGTTATGAAGACCGCGGCCGAGGTCACCGAGAACGAGGCGCGCCTGCAACTCGATCTCGACCTTCCCGAGTTTGACATGCCCCACTTGATCGCCGTGCCGGTGGATGTTGCGAATCCGCTCAATGGCGACTGCGAGTGGGTGCCGGTCCTCGATGCCACGGTTGCAGACCTGGACGCGAATCTCCGGATGCTGGACGTACAGATCGCCGCCGATCAACGCCGGCGCCACCACATCGCCATGCTCCGGCAGCGCGTGGTGGCCGTCGTTGGCGAGGACTCGGAACTGACCGTGGCGCAGGCCGCCGCCCTGGCGCGGGAGGTGCAGCCGGTATGACGCAGGACGCCTTGCCCATGGTGACCACTTACTCGATGTGGAATCTGTTCCGGAACTGCCGCAAAGCGGCCGAACTGCGGTATCTCGAGCATCTGGCGCCCCTCGAGCGGGACCGCAACTTGCACTTCGGCTCGCTCGTTCACGAATGCCTCAAGTTGTGGCACGTCCTGGGCGACTTAGGCATGGTGCTCGATCTCATCGACCGCCGCTTGGCGGCTCGCGCCCAGGACGAAGACCAGAAGCGCGACTGGCATCTGGCCACAGCCATGATGAATGGCTACGCCGCCCGGTATCCGGACGAGGAGTTCGAGATCGTGGCGCTCGAGCATGTCTTCGAAGGGCCGATCATCAATCCGGCCACGGGGGCCTGCTCGCGTAGCTTCCGCCTGGCGGGCAAGGTCGATGGGATCGTTCGCATCGATCGAGAGTATTTCATTCTGGAGCACAAGACCGCCTCGCAGATCGATTCCGATTACCTCGAACGGCTCTGGACCGATTTCCAGATCACGCTCTACGCCCACTACGTCGAGCAGACGATGGGCCTGCCCATCACCGGCATTCTTTACAACGTGCTCGTCAAGGCGCGGCTTCAGCAGTCCAAGGGCGAGACCGAAGAGGAGTTCGAAGCGCGCCGCGCGGAGTTGCTGGCCAAGTCGAAGACGGGCCGCACGGCGGCGCGGCGGCGCGAGCCGGAATCGGACGAAGACTTCCAGCGGCGGCTGGCCGAGAAGTACGCCGATCCGGCGATGTTTCACCGCGAGCGGCTGTATTTGTCGCGCGAGCGGTTTGACATCTTGCGCGCCGAATTGTGGGAGCTGACGCAGGCCTTCCTCGACGCCCGCCGGCGCGGAGTGTTCTACCAGAACACGAGCTTCTGTTTTAACTACCAGCGGCCTTGTCCCTACTTCGCGTTGTGCCGTTCGAACGGCAATCCCAACGTGATCGAGAACTTCTACCAGCGTGTCGAGCCCAACGAGGAACTGCGTGTCCTGGCGGCCGGCGCGCCCGAACCCGCTTTCTGAAAAACCCCAAGGAGATTACGATGCCCATTCTTCCCTCTACGAAAACCCCGCCCAAGCCGAGCCTGTCGGATCTGACGGTGCTATGTTACGGAAAAACAAAGCTCGGAAAGACGAGCTTCTGCTCGCAGGCCGACGGGGCCGTATTCTTGGCCACCGAACCCGGCCTGAACGCGCTTGAGGTCTTCCAGGTCCCCATCCTTTCCTGGGAGGATCTGCTGGCCGCCTGCGCCGAGATCGGCGAGGGCAAGCATCCGTTCAAGACCGTCGTCATCGACACGGTCGACAACGCCTACCGGTTCTGCACCGAGTACATCCTGCGCAAGTACAAGGTCGAGCACGAATCCGACCTCGCCTACGGCAAGGGCTACGCGATCGTCAACAACGAGTTCCAGCGCGTGCTCACGAAGCTCGCCTTCCTGCCCTACGGGCTGTATCTGATCTCGCACGCCAAGGAGATCGAGGTGGAAACGCGTACCGGCAAGTACACGCGCATCGTGCCGACGCTTCCCGACAAGGCCCGCAAGATCGTGCTCGGCATGGTCGACATGGTGCTGTACTGCGATCTCGACGTCTCGGCCGGCGCCGAAGGCGAACCGGTCATCCGCCGCGTGATCCGCACGAAACCCAGCCTCTACTACGAGGCCGGCGACCGCACCGGGCGGCTGCCCGAGACGATCGAGCTCGACTACCGCAAGTTTCTCGAAGCCTTCCAGGCGGCCGCCGGCGCGCCGCCGAAACCGCAACCGGCCGCCAGGGCGGCCAAGTAAATCCCCTCACACAGGAGATATCAACATGAGCAGACACTCGATTGATCTTTCGCAGTTTGACGACGGCTTCCGCGCCGAGCAGCCCGAGGAGCGCGGCGATTTCGAGAGCGTCCCCGACGGCAAGTATCAGGTCACGGTCGAAAAGGTCGAGCTCGCCGAGGCGCAATCGACGGGCAATCCGATGATCAAGTGGACGCTGCGGATTCTCGCGCCGAAGTTCACGAACCGCCTGATGTGGCGCAACAGCGTCATCACGCAGAACACGCTCAAATACGTCAAGACGGACCTGCATCTGTGCGGGCTCGATCTCGAGCGGCTGTCGGATTTGCCGAAGAACCTCGACCGGCTGCTCGACGTGAAGCTCGAGGTCACCAAGCGCACCAAGGGCGACAGCGAAAACATCTACTTCAACCGCCGCATCGAGTTGAGCCAGAGCCAAGCGAAGTTCCGGCGGGAGGCCGATGACGCCCTTGTGCCGTTCTAACCGGGCGCGGGCCACGATCGTCATCGACACGCGCGAAGGGGAGCCGTACTCGTTCGATCCCCGGCTGGCGGGCGCCATGCGGCGGGCGCTCACGGCCGGGGACTACTCCCTCGCCGGGCTCGAAGACCAGGTGGCCGTCGAGCGCAAGACGCTCGATGATTTCGTCTCGACCGTGATCCACCGGCGGCGCCGTTTCCGCGAGGAGCTGCGCAAGCTCAGCCGGTACCGCGCCGCCTGCGTGGTGGTCGAAGCCGATCTGCTGGACGTGCTTAGGCACCGCTATCGCGGCGAGGCGCGGCCGGAGGCCGTGGTCGGCGCGACGCTCTCGATCCTGCTTGACTACGGCGTGCCGGTCGTCTTCTGCGGCAACCGCCAGGCGGCATGCCATTTCACGCAGGCCTTTCTGCTGGCCGCGCACAAGAGGTGGCGACGATGAAAGACCAGCGCGAGTCGATCCGCGGCGTGGTCGAGGCGGTCTTCTACTCCGGCCCGGCGTTCAGCGCCGGCCGCCTGGTGACGCCCGCTGGCGAGGAGGTGAAGTTCGCGGGCAAGATCTTCGTCCGCGAGCACGACGCTGTGCGCCTCGAAGGCCGCTGGGTGGTGCATCCCAAGTACGGGCGCCAGTTCGAGGCCGAGTTTCTGGGCCACGATCTGGAACTCGATCCTGACGGGCTGGCCCGCTTCCTCGCCAATCATCCCGACATCAAGGGTATCGGCCCGGCCAGGGCGCGGCTGATCGCCGACCGCTTCGGTAGCGGCTTCGATACAGCCATCCGGAACGAGCCTGAGTCAGTGGCGGCCGCGGCCAAGGTTTCGCTCGAGACCATCGGCGACCTGCGCGGCATCTGGATCGCCAACCGTGATTTCAATCACGCCATGGCGCACCTGGCCGCCTACGGGCTGACGCACCACCAGGTGACGACGCTGGTCGCGAAGTTCGGCAGCCAGGTGGTGGCGATTCTCGAGCGCGACCCCTACGTGTTGATGCGCGAGATTCCGGGCTTCGGCTTCAAGCGCGTGGATAAGATCGCCCGCAAGATGGGCACGCCCAAGGATCTGCCCTCGCGGATCCGCGCGGGGCTGCACTACTCGGTGCTCGCCGCGCTCGACGACGGCGATTGCTGGGTCGAGTACGAGGATCTGCTCGACCGCGCCAACACGCTGCTCGTCATGGACACGCTCGACAGCCGCGAGGTGATCGAGCGGCATCTGGAGGCGCTGATTGCCGAAGGCGTGCTGGTCTCGCAAGCGATGGAACGTCTCATCGTGGCCGATCCCGAGATCCACCGCATGGAGACGGAACTGGCGGCGATCTTCAAAGAGGCCCACCGCCGCAGCCCTCACGCCGTGAACGATCTCGATGCGCTCGTCGATGTCGAAGGCGGCGAACTGACGTCCGAGCAAAGGGAGGCTGTCAGGAATGCGCTGACCTATTCCATTTCGCTGATGACAGGCGGAGCGGGCAGCGGCAAGACCTACGCCGTGTCGACCATTGTGAGCATCGCCGAACGGCTAGAGCGCAAGGTCGTGCTGGCGGCGCCCACGGGCAAGGCGGCCAAACGCCTCGAAGAGGTTGTCGGCCACGAGGCAAGCACCATTCACCGGCTGCTCGGCTTCAACGGCCACAGCTACGCGCGGGATGCTCTGAACCCGATCGAGGCCGACATCCTCGTGGTGGATGAAAGCAGCATGATCGACGTCCCGCTCGCCTGGCGATTGTTTCAGGCCGTCGACCGCGCGAAGACCGCCGTCGTGCTGGTGGGCGACCACAACCAGTTGCCGCCCGTCGGCCCGGGCAACCTCCTGCGGGACCTCGTGAAGTCCCGCGCGATCCCCACGGCCGTGCTCACGCGCATCATCCGCCAGGCCGGCGTGCTCAAGGAAAACTCGACCGCCATTCTTTCGGGCGAAGTGCGGCCGACCGCCGACGTGCAGACGGGCGCGCGCCGGCCCTGGTACGTCATCGACCGATTCAGCGACCGCGAGGACGTGCGGCAGATGCTGCTGCTGCTGTTCGAGGAGGTCCTGGCCGAACGGCTCGGCTACGACCTTGTGCGGGACGTGCAGGTGCTCACGCCCACGCACAAGGGTCCGCTCGGCACCGTGGAGCTGAACCTGGCGCTCCAGCGGCTCTTGCAGAAGAAACTGCGCGGCTTTGAAGTGCCCGAGGTCCCGCCCGGCCACAGGCCGGCCTTCTACCCCGGTGACAAGGTCATCCAGACCCGGAACGACTACGAGTTGGGCGTCATGAACGGCGCGATGGGATGCGTTGTCGAAGCCACGCCCCAGGGTGCGCTGACGGTCGACTTCGATGGCGCAGTGGTCGAGATCGAGGCCGGCTCAGACGCGGCCAGCCGCCTTCAGCTTGCCTACGCCTGTTCGGTGCACAAGGTGCAGGGCTCGGAATTTCCGTGCGCCATCGTCATCGCCCACAAGTCGCACTCGTTCATGCATCACCGCAACCTGCTTTACACGGCGGTGACGCGCGCCAAGGAGTCCGTCATCCTCCTGGGCGACCGCTGGGGCCTCGACAACTGCGCCGCCAAGCGCCAGGTCGACCGCCGCAACACTTTCCTCTCATTCCTGCTCGAACCGGAGGCGCGCGCATGAGTCGCGGGATCGATGTCCATGCCTACTACCGCCAGATCACCGAGGTCGACATTGGCGCAATCGCCCGCGAGCTGCTCGGCGGGCGCATCGTCGAGGAGACGCCGCGCACGCTGTTTTGCGATTGCCCGAACCACAAGAGCCAGTCACGCCGCTCGCTCCACGTCATGCTCGACAAGCAGGGCTGGTATTGCTTCGGCTGCGGCGTGGGCGGGGACGTACTGCAACTCGTTGAGTTCGTCCGCTTCGGCCGCGTGACGCGCGGCCAATCGGGGCCGATGCCGGAATCCCACCGCCAGGCGCGCGATTTCCTCGCCGCGCGCGCCGGGCTGCCGCCCCTGGCGCAGCTCGCCTCCGCGTCGCCCGAAGAAGCCGAGGCCGAGCACCGCCTGACGTTGCGCGTGCGCGAGGCGCTCACGGCGCTATCTGAGATCTATCACCAGCGGCTTGTCGCGAACGCGGAAGTCCTTGCGTGGTTCCGCGCCAAGTACGGCATCAGCGACGAAATGATCGAGCGGCTGAAGATCGGCTACGCCGAGGAGGGAAGCCCAAGCGCCGCGCGCCTGCTCATGGAGGGGCCCCACGCCTTCACGCCGCGCGAACTCGCGGCCACTTCGGCCTTCCGCCCCACGGCGCAAGACGGCATCGTGCCGTTCTTCGACCGCCGCATCGTGTTCCCTTACTGGAGCCGCGGCCATGTCGTCTTCCTGATCGGCCGGCGCACGCCGTGGACGCCCGACAACGATTGGGAGAAGGCGAAGTACAAGAAGCTGGCCGTGCGCAACGACCGCAACCACGCCCACGTGGCGGCATGCATCCGCAACGACGTGCTCTACAACGAGGACGTCCTGCTCACACGGCCGGAGCGCGTCGTCATCACCGAGGGCGTGACCGACTGCATTTCGCTCATCGAGCACGGCTTTGCCGCCGTCTCGCCCGTCACCGTGCGGATCCGCGAGGCCGACTGGGAGGGGCTCGTCGCCAAGCTCGCGGGCGTCAAGACGGTCTACATCTGCCAGGACAACGAGGTCTCCGAGGCCGGCATGCAGGGTGCGCTCAAGACGGCGCGGGCGCTCGCCGGCCACGGGATTCAAACGCGCGTGGCCGTGCTGCCGCTGGGTGAGAAGCAAAAGGAAGCGCGATCGAAGCTGGCCGGGCTTCCGGAAGGCAGCGCCGAGGCCGACGCGCTGCTGGCAGACGCCAAGATCGACGTCAACGAGTTCTTCGCCTCGGGCAAGACCGCGGCCGACTTCGAAGCCATCCTCGCCGAGGCGCAAACGCCGCTCGAGATGGCCATTGCGAAGTTGCAGCCGGACGCGCACGATCTGCCCGCACTTCTCGACCCGATCCTTGCCGAGGTCCATCAACTCGATCCGATCGAGCAACCGCGCTACCTCAAGCTCATTCAAGAGAAGTGCGGCAAAGGCCGTCTCCCCATCTCGGCGTTGCGGCGACAGATGAAAGTGGTTCGGATCGACGGCGGGCGAGGCGGCAAGGGACGGCGTTCCGGCGCGCAGCCGTTGCGGGCGGTCCACCCCGGAGGAGCCTCCTGGCGCAACGATCTTCTGTTGAACCTGAACGGCACGGTCAAGCCCGTGCTGGCCAACGCGATCACCGCGCTGCGTGGGGCGCCGGAATGGTCAGGCGCGCTGGCCTACAACGAGTTCGCCAACTGCACCGTGCTCCGCAAGCCCGCGCCTTGGATGAAACCAGGCGCGAATCTCCAGGAAGAATGGACTCAGAACCACGACGTGCTCGCCACCGAATGGCTGCACCACCAGGGCATCTTCGTCTCGGTCGATGTGACGGGCCAGGCCATTGAAGCCGTGGCGCGAGAGTGTCCCTTCCATCCCGTGCGGACGTATCTCAAGGACCTCACCTGGGACGGCACGTCGCGCCTCGAGTCGTGGCTTTCGGAATACCTCGGCGTTGATCCTTCGCCCTATGCGGCGGCGGTCGGATCGCGATGGATGATCTCGGCCGTGGCCCGCGTGTTCGAGCCCGGCTCGAAGGCCGATTGCTGCCTGATTCTCGAAGGCGAGCAGGGCATCCGCAAGTCGACCGCCTTGTGCATCCTGGCCGAGCCTTGGTTCACGGACGAGATCGCCGACTTGGGCTCGAAAGACGCCGCACTACAGACGCGTGGCGTGTGGGTCATTGAGATCGCGGAGCTCGATTCCATGTCGCGCTCCGAGGTTGGCAGGATCAAGGCCTTCATGAGCCGGGCGATCGACCGTTTTCGGCCGCCTTACGGGAAGCGCTTGATCACCTCTCCGCGCCAGTGCGTATTTGCCGGCAGCGTGAATCACGGCACATACCTGCGGGATGAAACGGGCGGACGCCGCTTCTGGCCGGTGGAGTGCAAAGCCGCGGTGATCGATACGGACGGTCTCGCCGTTATTCGGGATCAGTTGTGGGCCGAGGCCACTTACCTCTATTTCGAGGGCAAGCCGTGGTGGCTCGATTCGGTGTCGCTCAATCGCGACGCGGCCGAAGAGCAGGCCGAACGCTACGAAGGTGATCCCTGGGACGAGTTGATCCTCAACTGGGTCGAAGGCCGGGAGTCAGTCTCGATCCCGGAGATCCTGACGAATTGCATTGAGAAGAGGACCGACATGTGGACCCAGATGGACCGCAACCGGGTGGCGCGGTGCCTGAAGGCGAACGGATGGAAGCAGTACAAGGCCAGGTACGGCTTGATTGGCCGCGAGATTTCCGGTCAGGTCCACGTGGTCCACGTCTATGTCTGTTAATTACCTGAGAACGACGGAACAGGTTGAGGGTAATGGAATGAATACGTGTAATGCGTATAGGAAGAGAGAGAACACCCGTGGTCCCCGTGGACCTGATGGACCTAAACAAAGAAGTCTCATCGGATCAACGGTTTATGGCGACGATGTTCCTGGCGCAGCCATGGACCAGGTCCACGTCTCGCCGTGGACCTCCCTGTTCGTTTCGACCAGCCTCGACACCTGGCTCGCAGACAATCCGGAACTCTTCGCCCGCGATGTCCAGATCAACGACACGGCGTATCGGCGGCTCGACCCCGAATACTATGCCTGGCTCCGTTCGCGAATGAACCTGGCAAAACTCGCCGCGGGCGCGGGGCGGCTCAGCCCGGACGCGTTCGAAGAACTGCGGCAGAAATTCAACGCCGTGCACGAGTGGGCTGTCGAGCATTTCAGTGAAGCGGCGCTCCAGGACGCCATTCGCAATCTCGATGCGCGCATCTACGCGCCGCCCGTCGCGGAAGATTACAGGCCCGTCCGTGCCGTGCGTGCGGCCGAGACCTTCGCGGCCGAAGCCGTGGCCATGGTCGATCAAATCCGCGATCAGGCGCTTGCGCTGGGCTGGACGATGGAAAGCCTGTACGGGACGGGCAACGCGACGCGCGCGCTGTTTGGAAAAGCCTGTGGGCTGGCGGGCCTGCTCAAGCCCACTCACCGCATCGGCGAGGTCACGCGGCAATCGATCGAGATCATCCTCCCGAATGGCGCGCGCCAGCGCTTCTACAACCCCGATGTCGAGCAGCCCTGGATCGGACGAGTGAAATCGGAGTGAGACACTTCGATCGCTGCGCGAGTATCTATTGTCAGAATGCGCGCTTCGAGCCTCGCTGCCAGGCCGAGAAAAAAACACAACTTTTTGTTCGGACACTCGGCGGCGCGCCAGCGTACATGGTAAGCGAATAACGAGAGACGGGACTCTCGCGAAACTCCTTCCCTTCCGGTCGCCACACTCCCAGTGTCCTCGAGGAACCAACAAATTCCGTTCTACGCGGCTGACGGCACGCCGCTCGGCTTCCGCGCCCCGGAAGCGGCCCGGCGTCTCATCGCAGACGGCTATGTGAAGCCGTCCTACGGGCGCAAGGGGCACTTGAAGGCGATCTGGCGATGTCAGGAAGACGGCGGCAACCCGGTGCAGCCGAGCGTGCGGACCGGGACGAAGTACAGCTTCGTCGAGAACCTCGAGCACGGCCGCTGCTGGAAGCTGCGGCGGCTCGACCGCCGGGATGAAGACGGCGTGCCCGTGTCGACCCGAGGCATCTTCCTGCAAGTGGTGCTGGACTGCATGGCGAGATGAAGCAACGCAAGAAGCAGATCGGGGCGCGTTACGTGGCCAAGGTCCGTGGAGCGTTCTTCAAGGTGAAGCTGCCGCGATTGCCGAAAGTGGCCATGCAAGCCGTTCAGATCGCGAAGGGCGCCTGAGGGCGGCGCGAGGCGCGGCGAGTCTGCGCGACTGTCCGGCGCGGGCCTCAGCCATCTTCGGAAATTCCGAAGATGCGAATCACGTCTGGGTCCTTCCCGGGCCTCGCCGTCGGCGGGTGTGTAGATTGCACGCTGTTGCTACCGCCAAAGGTCAAAAAACAGGCTGACATGAGTTGACGCCGCCGGATGCAAGTGATTGCTCAGGAATCTGTTACGCCGTTACCGGACCCGTTCGCCGTGGTTGACAGGCCGCCAAGGCCAGAGAACCGGACGCACTGAGATCTCAGCCCGTTCTGCGCCATGACGGGCAAACCGTTCTGATCCAAAACCAACCTTCGAAGGGAGACTAAACAACCATGCCAGAAGTTGCCACGCCGAACCAGGCCGAACGCGAGTTCGAGACCGGGACGGACGAATCGTTCAAGAACACGAGCGCCACAGCCGGGGCCGCCCACAGCGAGAACCAGCGCGTGACGTTCGCCAACATCAAACGGACCTACGACGTCTACCAGGACCTCGACATCCAGGCCGCGCGCCAGGCGCTCGTCGAGCAGACGCGCGTGAACCAGATCGCCTCGCAGGCGCTCCAGAACGCCGTCGAGACGGCGAACCTCGTGTCGAAGCAGGCCGTGCGCCACGGGGACATCGCCATCGACGGCCAATGGAATCCCATTGAGCAAGGCGCGGGCGACACGCTGACCGCGCGGGCCGTGTCGATCGACGACGTGTCGCTGAAGGCCATCGGCGCGGTGGTCGCCGCCGCCGTGGCCGACGCGCTCGCCAACCGCAAGTAGTCTTTCTCCTCAAGGCGCAGGAAGGGGCGGTTCCGCACTCCTTGCGCGGGTCCGCCCTTCTTTTCACCCATAGGCAAGATCCAATGGCAGACCGCTTTGCACTGGAAGCGCGATCGTTCGGCAAGATCGCTGTGGCCACACCAGGCTCCCCGGTGCGGCTAACCACGGATGAGACTCTGCGCGCCGTCCGGCTGCGCTTCGCCACGCTGATCGGCGAGACGGGCCGGGTGTTTCTGGGTGTGGCCGGGATGAACAAGACCACTGGCGCGGGAGTGATCAAGGAATTCTGGCCCACGGGTGTAGGCGGCGGGGTTGCGGACGACCTCGTTCTTGAATCGCCCAACGGTCTCCGGCCCGCCGACTACTGGATTGACGCGAACGTCGCCGGCGAGGGCCTGATCGTCGCCTATTGGGTGCCCACTCCGTACTGGGCGCCGTAATCCGATGATTCGCGAACTGCGCCTGTGGTGGCGGCTGCGGCCGCTCGTCAAGCAATTCCAGGAGCTCACGAAGATGAAGTTCTCTTTGAACGTCGCGATTCAGATGCTGGCGCTCGTGGCGCAGGGCTTGAACGCCTCGATCGACTTGCTGCCCGGGCGCGGGAAGTTCTGGGCCATGGTCGGGCTGTCTGCGGTGCAGGGTCTCACTGCCGTGCTCGCCCACTTCGCCAATCCCGATGGCACGCCGGCCGAGGCCCCCTACATCAAGAAGTGAAGACGGATCTCCAGATCGAGCGCTGGCCCATCGAGCGGCTGATTCCCTTCGCCCGCAATCCCCGCACGCACACCGAGGAGCAAGTAGCGCAGATCGCGGCCTCGATCGTTGAATTTGGCTGGACAAATCCGATTCTGGTCGGCGCCGATGGCGTGATCATCGCCGGGCACGCGCGGCTTCAGGCGGCGCGGAAGCTGGGCATGAGCGAAGTGCCGGTGATCGTGCTCGATCACCTGACCGAGGCGCAGCGGCGCGCGCTGGTCATCGCCGACAACCAGCTCGCCCTGACTGGTACCGGATGGGATGAAGATCTGCTACGCGGGTTGCTCGTCGATCTGCGCCAGGACGAATTCAACCTGGACGTACTGGGGTTCTCCGACGAGGAACTCAACGCCTGGCTGAGCCAAGAGCCCGGCGACCAGGGGGGCCTCACTGAGGAGGACGCCGTTCCCGAGCCACTCGAGGAGCCAGTCACCCGCCGCGGCGATTTGTGGATCTTGGGCAACCACCGCCTCCTCTGCGGAGATTCGGCGAGCAGCGAAGACGTGACGCGGTTGGTGGAAGGCGCTCAGGTAGACCTGGTCAACACCGACCCTCCATATAATGTGCGCGTCGAGCCGCGCTCCAACAACGCCATTGCTGCCGGGCTGTCATCGTTTGCGAATCTTGCGAATGACCCGGACATTGCGCACCGCGCCAGGGGCGGGGAGAGCATCAAGCGCGAGATAGCGCACAGAAAAGGTCTGAAGCATCATCAGAGCTTTGACCTCCACCGGGGCGCATCCAAGGCCAAAGCCACCACGAAGAAGATGCGGCCGAAGGACCGCGCGCTCGCCAACGACTTCATGAAGGACGGCGATTACGATGTCCTCCTCAGAAAATGGTTCGGCAATCTGGCGGAAGCGCTCAAGCCGGGCGGCGCCTTCTACATTTGGGGCGGCTACGCCAACTGCGCCAACTACCCGCCGGCGCTCGCCGAATGCGGCCTTTACTTCTCGCAGGCGATTATCTGGGTGAAGAATATGCCCGTGCTGACCCGGAAAGACTTCATGGGGGCGCATGAGTGGGCATTCTATGGTTGGCGCGAAGGGGCGGCGCACTGGTTCAACCCGGACTACAACAACGTGCGCGACGTTTGGGAAGTGGCGAAAGTGCCTCCGCAGTCGATGATTCATCTGACCGAGAAGCCGGTCGAGTTGGCCGTGCGGGCGCTGACGTATTCATCGAAGGTGGGCGAGTCGGTGCTGGACCTGTTCGGCGGCTCGGGCTCGACGCTGATTGCCTGTGAAAAGCTCGGGCGCCGGGCGCGCCTGATGGAGATTGATCCACCCTACTGCGACGTCATCTGCCGGCGGTTCATGGAATTCAGCGGAAAGGTGGCGACCCTGGAAGGCGATGGACGCAGCTTCGATGAAATCCGTGGCGAGCGAATCCAAGCTCGAGCGTGAGATCGAGCGCTGCCGCCAGGAGATTGCGGAGATCGAACGGCAGATCCTTGCAGGCCATCCGGACGTCGCGGGCCTGTGCCTGGCGTTGCACGACTGGGCGCAGGAGTTGCGAATACTGGAACGCGAGCGTGAGCAATGGATGAGCGGCTTTTGACACTGGTTGCGCCCGGTATCGGGCTGCTCTCCGGCCTGATCGCCACCTTTGTCAGCCTCCAGAACCGGGCGCTGCTGGCCGAGGTGCGGAAGGAACTGGCTGAGCTCGAGAGCCGGATCATTTTGCGTTTGAACGGCCTGTACGTCAGGCGGGCCGAATGTGAGTTGCACAACGCGCTGCTAGAAGAACGGATCGAGGGGATTGCGCGGCAGAAGAGAGAAGCCGCCAGCGACTGAGGCTGGCGGCGGAGTGGGAGCTTGGATGCTACTGGGTCTTGAGGCGGTAAGAACGCGCCCCATCGGGCGTCTTGATGGACTCGATCGCGAGGCCCATCTTCTTGCCGAGCGCGCCGGAGAGGAAGCCGCGCACCGAATGCGCCATCCAGCCGGTTACGGACATGATCTCCTGCAGTGTGGCGCCTTCGGGGCGGCGCAGAAGTTCGAGGACGATGGCCTTCTTCGAGCCTTCGCGCGCGGGTTTCGCCGCGTCGCCGTTGGTGGCCTCCTTGGCCGCCCTGGTCTTCTTCGTCGCGACAGGGGCCGCCTGGGTCGCGGCTGTGGGCGTCAGGGCCTGGACCGCCTTCCAGATCCGCGCGACGGCGGTCTTGCGGTCGGTGAACTTCTTGACCGGTTTCAGATCGTCGAAGGGCGCCACGCCGGCGAAGCCGTTCCAGATCTCGACCAGCCGCTCGGCGGGCCAGTTGGCGGCGAGCTTTGAGAGTTCCTTTTCGCTCGCGAATCGCGCCTGGTCGGTGGGGATCGCCTCTCCGGCGAGGTAGCCAGTGATGGTGTTGTCGGAGTCGATGGCAAACGTCGTCATGGTAGGTGTCCTTTCTATCGAGTCATGCCGGCGAGTTGATCGTCGTCGGTGAGGTGCAAGTTCTTGTAGTAGCCGCTCGAAACTTTCGCCCACCCGAATGGGGTTGCGAGCTCGTGCCGGGCGGCAATGCGGCTGAGTTTCAAGCGGTGCGTGCCGTTCGAGAACTCCTTCTTGAGGTGGCCCCAGCGGTCGAGTTTCCATCCGTTCCGTGTGGCCCAGGCGATCAGTTCTTCGCGGGTGATGGCCATGGCGTCAGTCCTCCTGGCGCCGGTCGATCAGGCCCGAGGCGTCTTCGACCGACTGCCGGATATCGTTCCAGCAGTCGCGGCAGAAACGGGCCTGGTCAATCAAGCGGCCCTCGCGGCTGGTCAGCACCAGTTCGCGATGAATCGGTTTGGGCTCATCACAAAGCGAGCATTCGATGTAGGGTTGCGTGGTCATGGTGTCGTCTCCCGGTGGTCAGTAGTAGATCGCGTAGAGCATCCGGTGGTCCTGGCAGAACCGGACGATGAAATCCGAGGCGGCCGCCTCGGATTCGAATCCTCTGTCGAGCACCTGGCCATGGATGTCGAGGATGGCCCAGGCGCCAGCGTCGCGGCGGATAAAGAAGTCCATCTTCGTGGTTCGTTTCTTCATGCTGGTGTTCCTCATAGCGACCCCATTCATCGCTCGGCAGCGCCGGACAATCAAGCGGAATCGAACAACTGAATCTCGCGACGTTTCAAACAGATAGGGCCTAACATGTCGGACCGGCTCGTGACACAGGCCGAATACGCGCGGCATCGTGGCAAAAGCCGCCAGTACATCAGCCGGCTGGCCAAGGCCGGGGTGCTCGTCATGCGCGGCGGCAAGGTGGACGCAGCAGCCTCGGACGCCGTGCTCGACGACCGTCCCGAGCCGGTTTCCGAACGCGTGGCCGCCACGCCCGTCGAGGCCGCGCCGACGGGGACGACGTTTGCCCAGGCCAGGACCGCCGACATGGTCTTCAAGGCCCGGCTCCGCAAGATCGAATACGACCAGAAGATGGGCAGGTTGATGGAGACGGATCTGTTCCGGCAGCGGGTCGAGGCCATCCTTGTGGCGATCAAGGAGACCGTGATGGCATGGCCGAACCGCGTCGCGCCGGAAGTTGCGCCGCTCACCGATGAACGCCAGGTCTGGGAGGTGCTGATGAGAGAGGCGCGCGTCCTGCTGCACGATGCCCACCGAGCCGTCCAGCATGCGCGTTGACGAGATCCAGATTCTGGCGGCCGATGTGCTGTTGCCGCCGCCGGACCTGACGGTATCCGAATGGGCGGATCAGAACCGGCGGCTGTCGTCAGAGTCGGCCGCCGAGAAGGGCGAGTGGCGCACGGACCGGGCGCCGTACCAGCGCGCGGTGATGGACGCCATGGGCCCGTCGAGCCCGTACGAAACGGTCGTCATGATGTGGGCTGCGCAATCGGGGAAATGCCTTTCGTTGGACACGGACATTCCAACGCCGCAAGGATGGAAGCGGCTCGGAGAAATTCAGCCCGGCGAAACGCTCTTTGATGACCAGGGCCACGCGTGCCATGTTCTGGCGGTCAGCGAAACGAAATCTGGTCAGCCGTGCTTCAGGGTGCGGTTCGATGACGGAAGCGAGTTTGTCACCGACGCAGAGCACCTCTGGTGGGCCCATGATCGCCGCCGGGCGCGGTTCCGGCTGGTCACCACGGAGGAAATGGCCGCTGAGGTCGCGATTCCGCGGCATGGTCACAGCGCCTTTCGATACCGCATCCAATGCGCAGCGCCTCTGCGGCTACCCGATGTTGTCTTGCCGGTCGATCCCTATGTATTGGGTGTCTGGCTGGGAGACGGGTCTTCACGCATGGCTCAGATCACAAGCCTGCTCAGCGACGGCATGGCCCAACTCCTCGAGGCCACGGGTACTGAGGCGAGGGTTATCCGGACGACCGCTTCCGGAGTAGCCACATTGCAAATAGGACGCGCCTCGCGTTTGGCTTTGAGAGATGAATGCCGGCGCGGCCACCGGCTGGAGGGATATAACCGGGGGCCCACTGGTTGCCGCCGCTGCATGACGATGCGCACAATCGCCACCAATCGCCGCCTCAAGGAGCGCCTCGGCCAGCAGCGGTTGTTTCCGCGGGTCTCAGGTGCGACGAACACGCCGGAGACTTCCGATACGATGACGGCGCAACTTCGGCGGCTGGGCGTGCTGGGCAACAAGCACATTCCGCCTGCGTATCTGCGCGCTTCGGAGAAGCAACGCCGCGCTCTGCTGCAGGGCCTGCTGGACACCGACGGATATGCAGTTTCGACGGGCTCGGCAGTCGAATTCTGCAACACCAATCAACGGTTGGCGCGCGATTTCTGTGAGTTGGCGCTGTCGTTGGGGTTCAAGCCGTCATTGAAGGTGGGGCGGGCAACGCTCAATGGCGTTGATTGCGGAGCCAAGTACCGGGTCACTTTTACGGCCTACCGCGAAGATCACCCGTTCCGTCTCGAACGGAAACTCGCCCGCCTCCGCAGTATCGATGCACCGCAAAGCCGCCCCACCGAGAGCCGGCGCCGAAGCGTGGTCGCCGTTGAACCCGTGGCGTCAGTGCCAGTTCGCTGCCTGGCCGTCGACTCTCCGTCGAAACTCTTCCTGGCTGGGCGGGGGATGATTCCCACGCACAATAGTTCGATGCTTGAGAACTTCCTCGGCTACATCATCGATTTGGACCCTGGGCCGGTGCTGCTGGTCGAGCCGCGCGAAGTGGACGCCGAGGCGTTCTCGAAAGATCGCCTCGCGCCGACGCTGCGAGACACGCCGTGCCTGCGGGGCAAGGTGGCCGATGCGCGCTCGCGGGATTCGAACAACACGATCCTGCACAAGAAGTTTCTGGGTGGCTCGATTACGCTCGCGGCGGCGAACTCGCCGGCGGGTCTGGCCATGCGCTCGATCCGCTACTGCCTGCTCGACGAGGTGGACCGCTACCCGGCGAGCGCGGGCAGCGAAGGCGACCCGGTGAACCTGGCCATCACGCGCACGGCCAACTTCTGGAACCGGAAGGTCGTGCTGTGCTCGACGCCAACGACGAAGGGCGCATCGCGCATCGAGCAAGCCTGGCTCAACTCGAACCAGCAAAGCTTCTGGCTGCCGTGCCCGCACTGCGGGGCGTTTCAGGTGCTCGCGTGGGGCAACCTGGTCTGGCCCAAGGATGCGCCGGAGAAGGCCGAGTACCGCTGCGAGCACTGCTCGCGAATGATCGCCGACTGGCAGAAGCACCAGATGCTCAAGGCCGGCGAGTGGCGCGCGGCGCGGCCCGAGGTCACCGACATTGCGGGTTTCTGGATCAACGGTCTCTACTCGCCGTGGCGCAAGTGGGGCACGCTGGCGAAGAAGTTCCTCGCCGACAAGAAGTCCATCGAGACGCTGCGCGAGTTTGTGAACACGGTGCTCGCCGAGCCCTGGGACGATGCGGCAGAGACCACGGTTGATCAGGCCACGGTCATGGCGCGGCGCGAGCACTACCGGGCCGCTGTGCCGTATGGCGCGGTGGTGCTGACGGCGGGCGTCGATGTGCAGAAGGACCGGCTCGAAATGGAACTCGTGGGCTGGGGGCGCGGCGAGGAATCGTGGTCAATCGAATACCGCGTGCTGCCCGGCGATCCTTCGGGCGCGCTGGTCTGGCAGGAACTGGACACGTATCTTGAG
>Ga0209172_10004520_pt1 | contig 18591 bp, 18 predicted proteins | sample LarsenN4metaG_FD_184113 | JGI IMG/M metagenome (GOLD analysis project Ga0209172, IMG submission 184113) | Hot spring sediment bacterial and archeal communities from British Columbia, Canada, to study Microbial Dark Matter (Phase II) - Larsen... ... | reverse complement strand
CAAGCGGCGGTGGGCGGCGCTCTTTGCCGTCCACGGCCGCGTCAGCGTCCACGCCGTGGTGAACTTGCGGAAACTGCTCGACTAATTTCCACCACTTGACGGGGCACTACCTGGTGCCTTACCGCCGCGATATTCATTTGTCCTTCATCACGACGTGCGGCACAGGTTCACGCGCTGTCCTCGTTGCAACGCGCGCACACGAATTCGGAAGCTTCCACTGGTCGTTCACGTGGATCATCCGACGGGTCCGCGTTTGACGATCCTCGGCAAGACATGCCGACTCTGCGTCGTCTGCGAGGTGCTCATCACGCACGAAGCTGACGTATCGCAACTCCTGGTCGCCGCCGGCGTTGCCGCCAATGACGCGCCGGAGTTCTGTGTCCTCGGGACCGCCGATGTCCGGGTGTGGCGCGCCGGGCTCGCGCGTGGCGTCCGCTCGAGGCGGTGCGAGCGGCGATGGCTGATTTCAAACAGTACTTGCGGATCGATGTCGAGCCGGGCGGGTGGTTCCTGGACGCCGACAACACCGACAACGGATCGGGCGGGATACGGCAATCTCGGAACTGACTTCGCTGAGCGAAAGGCGGTAAACCCCACTCGATTCGTGTACTGCATCGACGACGGCGGACAGACATTGGCGCCGCAGTCATCGCTGGAGAGGGGCACCGAAACGAGCCGAGCAGCCGTGGAGAAATAGTGGAGGCGGCGGGAACGGAGGGCCCGAAGGCCCATCTTCATTGAAGGAATTGGTGGAGGCGGCGGGAGTCGAACCCGCGTCCGAAAGCACGTCCCCGCAGGACTCTACATGCGTATCCGCTTCTGAAATCTCGTGCCCGGCGTGCGGAAGCGGCCAAAACCGCCAGGCACCAGACCCGGAAACATCTCACGATCGAACGCCGAGCCGCCGTCCGATCGCCAGCCTGTGTGATGGCGTCTGGCCCCCAGCCACCAGGCCAGGCCAGGGCAGACGTCACTGCTTAATTAAGCAGCGAGTGCGTACTGAGTATCCGCAGTTAACGGATGTTCCATCGGTTTAACGAGTCAATGGAGCTCGGCATGCATCCCGCGCTTCTGTGCCCCCGTCGAAGCCAGAATCGCCCCCGACAACCGGGCAGGTGCCAATGGCTCAGTTCCACCGGCACCCTTTCATTGTACCTGATGAGGTCGCGCGCTCGCGGGGGCTACAGCCGTTCGCCTACCAGGCCCGGGATGCCCATATCTCCCGGCTGGCCGCTACCGCCTAGCGAACCTCCTTGTAGATGTTCTCGACGTTCGCCTGCAGGCGCGCCGGCGCCGGATCGGCGTAGCCCTTGTACTTCGCCGGCATCCGCCACTCCTTGATGATCGCCTCGGCGCTCTTGCCGGCCTTCTTCGCCTCGCGCACGCCGTTGAGGAAATCGCGGTTGAACTCGGCGTACTCGCGCAGATCGTTCGGCGTCATGTTCGTGCTGTGGCCGGTGACGATCGAGTCGACCTGCTGCATCGTGGCGTTGTACGCCTTCATCAGCGTGTCGCCGATCTCCACGCCGCTCCCGCCGTTGTTGTAGTCGAGCAGCGGCAGATTCTTGCCCGAGAAGATGTCTCCGGCCGCCATCACGCGCGTCGACGGGATGACCACCCACGCGTCGCCGTCGGTGTGCCCGCGCCCGAAGTAGTGCAGGTCGACGCGGTCGGGCCCGCTGAAGAGCGTCATCGTGTCCTTGAAGGTGCGCTTGGGCATCCCGTGCCCGCCGTGCTGAGCGAAGACGTTCGGGAACGTATTCGTGATGCTCGTCACCGGCCTCCATGCCTTCATGTTGGCGGCGGTGTTCACGTGCGTCACGACCTCGACGTTCTGCGCGAAGTCGACGTTGCCGCTCACATGGTCGCCGTGGGTGTGCGTGTTGACGATCGTCGTGATCGGCTTGCTGGTCAGCTCGCGGATCTTCGTGATGAGCGGCTGCCCCCAGCCCGGGTTCTTCGTGTCGACGACCGTCACGCCGTTCGCCTGGACGAAGACCGTCGTGTTGCCGCCGCCACCGCGCAGCACGAACAGGTTGTCCTTGACCTTCTCGACCTCGATGTTCGCAGGCGACGGCTGCGGCGGCTGCTGCGCCTGCGCGTGCCGGTACGCGCCCGCCGCCATCACCAGCATCCCCGCGGCCAGTAACGACCCCAGAACGAGATGTCGTCGCATCGTCATGCCTCCAGACAGCTGCCTCAGGAGTATCCGGAAATATCCCGCAAATCGTATCGCAGGATCGCGCAAAAGCGAACGGGTGTATAAGGCAGCTGTTCAGGAGGCATTGCCCATGCGCGCATGGCTGCTGTCGTTGGCGTTGGCTCCCCTCCTCGTACTCGCCGTCGCCTCCGAGGCGTTTCAGGCGGCGCCGCAGGCGCCCGTCGACTCGGCGGTGGTCTCTCTCGACTACGAGTTCTTCAAGACGCGGGTTCAGCCGATCTTCCTGGCACGACGTCCCGGACGCGCGCGGTGCTACGCCTGCCACGCGCTCGGCGCCGGCGAAGGCAACGCCCCTGCCGCCATGCGCCTGCAGCCCCTCTCACCGGGAACCACCATGTGGGACGAGGAACAGTCGCGCAGGAACTTCGAGGTGGTGCGCGCCAAGGTGGTGCCCGGCAATCCCCGCGCGAGCCGGCTGCTCGTCCACCCGCTGCGCCACCAGGCCGGCGGCGACGAGTCCCACGGCGGCGGGCCGCAGTTCACGTCGGCCAACGAGCCCGAGTGGCAGGTGCTGGCGGCGTGGGTACGCGGCGACACGGCCGTCGGCGAGAACGGCCGCGTGTCCCCGGTGGCCGCCGCGCCACGGCCGCGGCCGATGCCGCGCCCCTCGAGGACGGGGCTGCAGGTGCGAATCATTCAGACGAACATGGCGGGCGACAACCTCCACATCATCGACCCGGCGACCAATCGGACCGTGGCCGAGATCACCGGCATCGAAGCGAATCACGGCGTCGCGGCGGCGCCGGACGGCAGCCGCCTGTACGTTACGAACGAGGCGGACCGGACCGTCGACGTCGTCGACACGAGCACGCTGCGGGTGGTCAAGCAGATTCCGCTGAGCGGGCCGCCCAATAACATGTCGATCAGCAAGGACGGCCGGCGCATCTATCAGGCCATCCATGCGCCGCCGAACGGCATCGACATCATCGACACGACGACGCTCACCAACGCGAAGCACATGCCGCTCGACGGCATGCGCATCCACAACACCTTCGTCACGCCGGACGGCCGCTGGGTCATCGCCGCCTCCGACGACGAGACGTTCACCGCGGCGATCATCGACCAGAAGACCGAGACGCAGGTGCGCTCGATCAAGTTCGGGAACCGGCCGCGTCCGCTGTCGTTCAGCACGAACCCCGACGGCTCGACGAAATGGATCTTTGCGGGCCTCACCGGGCTCCACGGGTTCGTCGTCGTCGACTTCGAAACGGGGAAGGAGCTTCACCGGATCCAGTTCCCGGATCTCGGCGGGCAGGTCAAGATGCAGGTGGCATCGGGCGCACGAGGCAACCCGAATCACGGGATCGGCGTGCAGCCCGACAACCGCGTGGTCTGGGTCAGCGATCGCTGGTACAACTTCGTCCACGCGTACGCGCTGCCGGATCTCCGACATCTGGGCGCGGTGCCGGTGGATGTCGATCCCTTCTGGATCACGTTCACGCCGGACAGCCGGTACGCCTACGTGTCGAACGCGGCGTCGGCGACGCTGTCGGTCATCGACACGCAGGCGATGCAGGAAGTGGCGCGCATTCCGGTCGGACTCGTACCAAAACGCGTCGTGACGGCGATGCTGCCCTTCTGATAAGAAACACGGGTGCCAATGAGCCGGCAGGCGGTAGCACTACCGGCCACCAGCTAGCGCCGCGTGTTGCGCCAGGTCCATCCGTCCGCCGGCCGGCGGATGCCCTTGAGATGCACCTTGTATTCGGACGCAGTGCGTCCGGGACTGCCCGTCACCACCACGACGTCGCCAGGCTTCAGCGTGCTGGCTGTAATCCCCTGACTGCTCAGCCGTCGCGGATTGCTCCACTCGGCCGCGAACGTCTGCGTGCGTCCGCTGCTATCCGGCGCGGTGAAGATCAGGATGGCGTGCGGACTGCGGTACTGGAACTCCTGCACCACGCCCTCGAGCGTGATGGATTGCTCCTCGAAGTAGTAGGCCGAAAACGAATGATGCGCCGAGGCGGGGACAACGGCTCCGAGCGCCCCGATCGCGATGGACAGCAGAATGCGTCGCACGATCCCCTCCCGTGAGAAAACGTACGCGAGACAGCTTAACGCAACTCGCAGCTCAGCGGGCAGGGATCTTGCTATGACGAGCCGCGCTGCGAGCCGCGGCTCGCGAAGGAGGACTATGGCACGACGCAGGGCGACGAAAGCACGCAAGCGGGGAGGCGCGCGCAAGGCGGCCGGCCGCAAGACCGGCGGACGCAAGGCGACCGCGCGCAAGGCCGCCGCGCGCAAAGGCGGGAGCCGCAAGCGCACCGCCGCGCGCAAGACGACCAGCGCGCGCAGGCCGGCGGCGCGAAAGCGCACCCGCAGGGAGCAGGAACCCGCCGCCGCGAGCGAAAATCTGTTCGCCGGCGCGGAATCCCGACAGACGGGCCCGATCGATGAGGAGATGCCATAGACATGCGATCATGAGGCCGTGCGCCGCACGGCCTCACTTTCCTCGTTCGTCCTGCCGATTCTGCTCGCCGCGCTCCTGCAGGCGCAGGGGACCCCGCCGCCGTCGCCGCTGATGCTCGTCTCCCGCGAGGGACGCCGCCCCGTCCCAACCACCATGGCCGGCGGTCAGGAGCTCATCGCGCTGGATGAGGTGGCGACGCTCTTTCAGGTTAGCGTCCGCGAAGACACGCTCGCGGGCGGGCTCACGCTCACCTATCGCGGCCGCACCGTCGTGATTTCGACGAATCAGCCGATGGCGTCGGTCGCCGGCCGCGTCGTGGCGCTGCCGTCGGCGCCCGTGCGATCGGGCACGCGCTGGCTGGTCCCCGTCGAACTACTGCCACGCGCGCTCGGTCCCATCTACGACAGCCGCATCGATCTGCGCCGCCCGTCGCGGCTGCTGATGGTGGGCGACGTGCGCGTCCCGCGCGTGACGGCCCGTATCGACGCCGCCGGCCCACCGACGCGCGCGACCATCGAGATCGCGCCGGCCGCGCCCGTGACCGTCGCGACCGAGCCGGGGCGCGTCGTCGTGCGCGTCGATGCCGACGCGCTCGACCTTGGCCTCCCGGCCGACGGTGGCGGCCTGATCGATCAATTCCGGGCCGGCGATCAGCCGACGGCGGTCGCGGTGCTGCTCGACAGCCGCGCCGGCGCCGCTCGAGCGGCCGCGGCGCCGGAAGCGGGCGGCGTCACGCGGGTTGTGGTCGACGTCGCGCCGGCGGCCACGACCGAGACGGCACCCGCGCCCGCCGCGCCGGTGCCGTCGCCTGCACCGGCCGCGCCGGCGATCCTGTTCGGTCCCAGACCAGCCCTGCAGACCGTCGTCATCGATCCGGGCCATGGCGGCGACGATCGCGGCGCGCGCGGCGCGAGTGGAATCGAAGAAAAGCGCATTACGCTCGACGTCGCGCGGCGGCTTCGCGCCCTCATCGAGACGAGGCTCGGCGTCCGCGTCGTCCTGACCCGTGACGACGATCGGCGCCTGAGCCTCGACGATCGCGCGGCAGTGGCGAATAACAACAAGGCGGATCTGTTTCTCAGCCTCCACCTGAACGCCGCCCCGGTGTCCGCGGTCGCCGGCGCGGAGGTATTCCATCTTCGCCTCGACGACGAAGGCGAAGAGGCGCGACGCGCGGCCGAGACCGAGGCGGTGACGCTCCCGGTGCTCGGCGGCGTGCGGCGCACGCTCGACGTCATTCGATGGGACCTGGCGCAGGCACGCCATGTGGACAATTCGGCCATCCTGGCCGCCATGCTCGAAGAGGACCTGCGGGCGCACGTCGCCATGGGACCGCGGCCACGCCAACAGGCGCCGCTGCGTGTGCTCACCGGCATCGATATGCCGGCGACGGTCATCGAAATGGCCTACCTGACGAACGCCGAGCAGGAAAAACGCGCAACGTCCGAGGAGTTCCAGACCGCGCTGGCGCAGGGCATCTACAGCGCGATCGTCCGATTCCGCTCGCACCTCGAGGCGCAGCGAGAGCGATGACGCGGCGACGCGTGCTCCAGGCGGCCGTTGCCGTCGTACTGGTGGCTGTCGGCGGCTGGGCGGTGTCGCGCGCTCTCGACCGCTTGACCGGTGTGCAGCCCGTCGCCCCCCCAGCAGCCGCTGCGCCCGCGTCGCCGCCCGCGGCAGGCGTCGCCCACATTACGGCCACGCTCTATTACGGCTCCTCCGATGGCCAGTTGCTCGTCCCGGTCCGCCGCGAGGTGCCGTTCGCCGACGGCGTCGTGCCGCAGGGGCGCGAGATTCTGAGCGCGCAGCTGCAGTCCCCTCCCGAAGGACAGATTTCGGTGATTCCGGACGGTACGGCGCTGCGGGCCTTCTACATCACGGAGCGCGGCGACGCGTTCGTCGACGTGAGCGGCGACATCGCGGCTCGACATCCGGGCGGTTCGACCACCGAACTGCTGACCGTGTACGCGATCGTCCACGCCGTCACCTCGAACCTGCCATCGATTCGGCGCGTCCAGATTCTCGTCGACGGCCGCGAGGCCGATACGCTGGCCGGACACGTCGACCTCCGTCGTCCGCTCGCGCCCGATCCCGCGCTCGTGCGCGACCCTCAATAAGGGTAGAGTGATCGAATGCGTGTCGATGGCCGCCTGGCCGAACAGCTGCGTCCGACCCGCCTCGTTCCCGACTATCTGGTCCATGCCGAAGGCTCCGTGCTCGTCGAGGCCGGACGCACCAAGGTGATTTGCACGGCAAGCGTGGAAGATCGCGTCCCGCCCTTCAGACGGAACACCGGGAAAGGTTGGGTGACGGCGGAGTACGGCATGCTGCCGCGCGCCACCTCGACGCGCACCCAGCGGGAATCGACGGCCGGCAAGGTCGGCGGCCGAACGCAGGAGATTCAACGCCTCATCGGCCGATCCCTTCGAGCGGTGACGCGCCTCGAGGAGCTCGGCGAGCGGACCATCACGCTCGACTGCGACGTCATTCAGGCGGACGGCGGCACGCGGACGGCTGCCATCACCGGCGCCTTCGTGGCGCTCGTCCTCGCGATCCACAAGATGCGGGAACAGGACCTGATTCGCACGATGCCCGTCCAGGACTACGTGGCCGCCACGAGCGTCGGGATCGTCGACGGCGAACCGATGCTCGATTTGGCGTACTCGGAAGATTCCCGCGCCGACGTCGACATGAACATCGTCAAGACCGGGGGCGGCCTGTACGTGGAGGTTCAGGGGACGGCCGAGGCCTATCCCTTCGGACGCGAGGCCCTGAACCGCCTGCTCGACCTCGCCGATACCGGCATTCGCCAGCTGATCGCGCTCCAGCGCGGCTTCGTCGGCAAGTATCTCGATGCGCCTTCTCGTCGCCACCACGAACCCTGACAAGCTGCGGGAAATCCGCGGACTCCTCGGTCATCTCCCCGTCGAGATCCTGTCGCTGCGCGACTTCGCGGCGGTCGAGGAGCCGGAGGAACCCGGCGCCACCTTCGCGGAAAATGCCCGCATCAAGGCGAGTTATTACGACGCGGCCGTGGCGCAGCCGGCGGCACTCGTGCAGTGCGGGCCGCTCCTCACCGTGGCGGAAGACTCGGGGCTGGTGGTCGATGCCCTCGACGGCGAACCGGGCGTCCGCTCCGCGCGGTTCCTGCGGCCCGACGCCTCATACCCCGAACGATTTGCGGAGATTTTCCGACGCCTGGCGGCCCGGCCATCGGCGCCGCGCGGCGCGCGCTTCGTGTGCGCGGTAGCGGTGGTGCAGGCCGGAACGCTGGTCTACGAGACAAGCGGCGTGGTCGAAGGCGAGATCGCATCAGAGGCGCGCGGTACGCACGGCTTCGGGTACGACCCGATCTTCTACTACCCGCCGTACGGACAAACGCTCGGGGAAACGACCGACGAGGAGAAGGCGCGCGTGGCGCATCGCGGACGGGCGTTCAGGCAACTCGCAGAGTGGCTGGAGAAGTGCAGAACGGAGAACAAGGGCTTGTCCTCCGTTCCGTGACCCGGAATTGGCCGCGGGCGGCTGACCGTGCGTCGGTCGCCCGGGTGTACCAGGCAGGGCGTTGAGGCCCGTCGTCTTACGGCTCGTGAGGCGGGACTTCTACCAACGGGCCCGGTGGGTTCCGCAAATTGTCAAGCGCGCACCTGGTCGGACCGTACGAACGCTCCATCCCGGGTGCGAAACAGAAACTTGGCATCGACGAGCGCACCCAGCAGCGTGTCGCACGCGAGCCGATCCAGCCCCCAGAGTCGTTGTGCCTGTTCGGGGGTGAGTCTCAACCCAGGCATTTCGATGAACTCACCTTGCACGCGCCGAAGGACATCGTCGAGCGGCTGCTGTTGTGCTGCCATGGCCCGTGCTCCTTATATCTCACGGCTGGATTGGGTCGTGCCAAGATGAGCAACCGACGTGCCACAGGACGCTCGACACACTGCTGATAGATTTGTGGCGGAAAAGCGCTGGCTCGGATCCGGTTTGAGCAGCGAGAAGGGCGGCAAGCTGTAGCGTGTCCGGACTTGTGTGTAGGAAAAGATATCACCGGCCGCGGAGCGGTTAGCGGACAACGGGGCACACCCGTTGCACTTTCAGAGGCACAACTGATGTCGATGAATCTCGTACAACAGCGCGGAACCTCGAGCGTATGGGAGGACCATTCGCCGCAGACGTGGGACCTCGAGAGGTGGATCGCGGCGATGGCAGCCGGAGCGCTGCTCTTTGGCGCCACCCGCCGCCGATCGATGGCAGGTCTCTTCATGGCCGCTGGGGCGGGCGCCCTTGCGTGGTGGGCGGTTTCGGCACCTGAGACGCGGCGTTACCGTCGCGGCCAGCTTCGTGCGGTATGGCCGGTACGGTCGGCGGCGGCCGATCCTGTCCGCGAAGCATCAGAGGAATCGTTCCCCGCCAGCGATGCCCCGTCATGGACGCCCACAACCGGCCACATGGGGCCGGGACCGGACGCGTCGAGGGGCTCCTGATGTCCCGGCTGCTCGCCCCCTTCACTGCACAGGTCTCGTGGCGTGAAATCGCACGCCGGACCGTGCGCGAATCGCTCGCCGACAACACGCTGGGCATGGCAGCCCAGCTCGCGTACTACTTCTTCTTTGCCCTCTTTCCTGCCTTGCTGTTCCTGCTCGCGCTCGCCAGCTTCTTCCCGATCGAAACGCTGATCGACGACATCTTCGCCATGCTCGGGCGGTTTGCGCCGCCCGAAGTGCTGACGATCATTACGGATCAGATCCGTGAAATCGCCGCAGGAGAGCAGGGCGGCCTGCTGACGCTCGGCTTTCTCCTCGCGATCTGGAGCAGCTCGGCGGCAATGGTGGCAATCATCGACACGCTGAACCGCGCGTACGACATCGACGAGGCACGCCCGTGGTGGAAGGTGCGGCTCATCGCGATTGGCCTGACGATGGGGCTCGCGCTGTTCATTCTCGTGTCGTTCGCGCTCGTCCTCGTCGGTCCGACCGCCGCGCAATGGATTGCGGACAGGACGCCGCTCGGCGAGGTGTTCGTCTGGACGTGGATGATCGTCCAGTGGCCGATCGTCTTCGCGATTGCGGCTACTGGCATCGGACTGGTCTATTACTTCGCGCCCGACGCCGAGCAGGACTGGGTGTGGCTGACGCCGGGATCGATCATGGCGACGATCCTGTGGCTGGCGGCCTCGCTCGCCTTCAAGTTCTACCTCGCCAGCTTCGGCAGCTACACCGAGACCTACGGCGCGATCGGCGGCATCATGATCCTGATGCTGTGGTTCTACCTGTCGGGGGTCGTGCTGCTGGTCGGCGCGGAGATGAACGCCGAGATCGAGCACGCATCGCCGTACGGCAAAGCCGCAGGGGAAAAGGTCCCCGGCGCAAAGAGGAAGATCGGCGCCGCGGCCGAACGCGCCTGGCGCGAGGGGTACTACAGCCGACGCAATCGGACCCGCCGGACGGCGTGATCGCGCCCCTTCTCCAGGATCAGGTGCGCGCGCTCGCGCGTGGGGAGGACATTCTGCACGAGGTTCGGCAGGTTGATCGTTCGCCACAGCGTGCGCGCGGTGTCGATCGCCGTTTCTTCCGTCAGATCGGCGTAGCGGTGGAAGTAGGACTCAGCATTGCGGAAGACGGTTCCGCGCAGCGCGACGAAGCGTTCGATGTACCACTGCTCGATGTCGGCTTCGCTGGCGTCGACGTAGATCGAGAAGTCGAAGAAGTCGGAGACGAACGTCGGCCCGGTGCCCGTCTGCAGGACGTTCAGCCCCTCGACGATGACGACGTCGGGCTGGCGGATGATCTGGAACTCGCCCTCGACCACGTCGTACGCCAGGTGAGAGTAGACGGGCACGGACGCTTCAGGCACGCCTGACTTCAGGTCGGAAAGGAACCGCAGCAGCCGCCGCACGTCATAGCTCTCCGGAAACCCCTTACGTTCCATCAAGCCCCGCGCTTCGAGCACGCGCCGCGGCCACAGAAAACCGTCGGTGGTGACCAGGTCGACGCGCGGATGGCTCGGCCACCGCGCCAGCAGCGCCTGCAGCACGCGCGAGGTGGTGCTCTTTCCCACCGCGACGCTGCCGGCCAGACCGATCACGAACGGCACGCGCGGCGTGCTCGATTCGAGAAACGTGGCTGTCGCCTCCTGCAGCTTCTGCGTCGCGGCGACGAAGAGGTTCAGCAGGCGCGACACCGGCAGATAAATGTCGGCGACCTCCGCGAGCGACATCCGCTCGTTGAGGCTCACCAGGCCGCGAAGCTGCGCCTCCGAGAGCGGGAGCGGCGTGGCCGCGCGCAACCGCGCCCACTCGGCGCGGCTGAATTCGATGAAGCGCGAGACGGCGACCTTTTCGTCGGTGGCCACGGTCCCATACTACAGCCGGTCAGAGGCGGAACAGCAGCGAGACCGCCATCGCAAATCCGATGACCACGACGACTCGTCGGACGACGTCGCGTCCGATGCGCCGGGCCACGACCGCGCCGGCGACGCCTCCAACCAGCGTCCCTGCCGCCATCGTCACCGCGTCGCTCCAGACGACCAGTCCGGCGACGATGAAGAACACCGTCGCGACGGCGTTGATGCAGCTGGCGAGCACGTTCTTGAGTCCGTTGATCTGGTGAATATCGGCATGCGTGATGCTGAGCGCCGCCAGCATCGGAATGCCTATCGCCGCCCCGTAGTAGCCGCCGTAGACCCCGACCAGCAGTTGCAGGCCCATGGCCCACGCGAGCCAATGCCTCCGCAGCGCGGCGCCGGCCACCCCATCGAGCCTGCGCCGGATTCGCTCCTGCAGCATGAAGAGGACGGTGGCGAACGCAATGAGCACCGGCACGAGGCCGTCGAATACGTGTCTCGGCGTGCGGTACAGAAGAAGGGCGCCGACGCCGGCGCCGATGACGCTCGGGACGATGAGCATGTACACCCGCGGGTCGGTATCACGCAGCTCGCGGCGGTAGACCCAGGCGCTGCCGAGCGACCCCGGCCAGATCGCCACGATGTTGGTCGCGTTGGCGTTGATCGACGGCACGCCGAGCCAGATGAGAGTTGGAAACGTCAGCAGGCTGCCGCCGGCGGCAATCGAGTTGATGCCGCCGGCGACGACGGCCGTGACGAACACGAGGAGCGCGTGCACCCGCCCTCAGAATACCTTTGGACCGCTATGCGGCCCGGAACGCGAACTTCGTACTCGCTGCGTCCGCCCGCATAGCGGTCCTAGCCGCGCGAAGCGCGGCAGAAGATACTGACAACCGGCCAAGGGGTTCTGCGGGATATCAAGGCGCGGAGCCCCTTGGCTGGTTGGTGGTTCGTGGTTGGTGGGCTAACCACCAACCATCCGCAGGGGCCACGCGAGCATGTCCTGCCGCCTGGCGAAGTGCAGCACCGGCGCCATCGAGGGCAGCCGCACGCCCGCGGCGTCCGCCATCGTATTTGTCTCGATGTCGGCTTCGGCGAGCCGCAGCAGCCACGGCGGGTGATGGATCTCGAGCCGGCGCAGCGTGAAGCGCTCGTCGACCGTGTAGAGACAGTAGCGCTCCGTCAGGAAGTACTCGAGCGACCCCCGCCTCGGCGTGAAGACGTCGCTCGTCGGCCGGTATCGCGCGGCGAAGTCCGCGGCCGGACCATCGCGTGCCGTCCGGCGGCTGCGGTACCGGACGTCGCCGTTCTCGTCCACGACCTCCATCGACGCCGTGTAATACGGCAGCCGGAACAGCGTGCGCGCCAGCGTCACCGCAACTGGGTTCGACGCATCGAGGCTGAAGAAGTAGATGCCCGGTTTCCCGGCAGCCCGCACGTACGTGCGCACGTTGAGCTCCGGAAACGCCGACATCCACGGCAGCGCCGGCATCGCGCGCGGGGCGACGTTGGTCATGCGGAACGGAATGACGCCGAGCCATGCCTCGCGGTCGAACAGGTCGAGCTCGAGCCCTCGCGGCACGAGCGCACGGATCTCGTCGACGGCGACCGGCCAGTGCGCAAAGAGCAGATCGTGCCAGCTTTGCGTCATGATCCACGGGCCGTCGGGCAACGGCCAGGGCCGGTGGTCCACGTGGGTCTCGATTCCGGATGGAAAGTCGCTCAACGCCACCTCAACGGCCGCGGTAGCCGGAGGGCTTCAGCCCTCCGGTCCGACTGTTCATGAATCGATCCACCACGGCCGCCCGTGGTATGCTCGCGGCCACCATCGGTCATCATCCCCGCAGTTTCCGCGAGGACCTCCTGGAGGACGCGCATGAGTGAAGCCCAAGTGAACGTCAAGGACCTGCATCCCGAAGTCTGGAAGCTGTTCGACCGCTACGTCCACGGCCTGATCGACCGCCGCGGCTTCCTCGACGGCGCCGCGAAGTACGCGGTGGGCGGCATGACAGCCGTCGGCATCCTCGAGGCACTCAGCCCCAAATACGCGGAGGCGCAGCAGGTCGCGCCGAACGATCCGCGCATTCGGACCGAGCGGGTCGAGATCAAGTCGCCGCAGGGCTACGGCATGATCCGCGCGCTGCTCGCCCGCCCGGCGAACTCCAGCGGCAAGCTTCCGGCGGTGATCGTCATCCACGAGAACCGCGGCCTCAACCCGCACATCGAGGACGTCGTCCGCCGCGCGGCGGTCGCCGGCTTCATGGCGATCGGGCCCGACGCGCTCACCTCGCTCGGCGGCTATCCCGGCACCGACGAGAAGGGCGTCGAGATGCAGCGGCAGCTCGAGCAGCCGAAGATGATGGCCGACTTCATCGCCACGGCGCGCTACGTCAAGGATCGTCCCGACAGCACGGGCCGGCTCGGCGCCACGGGCTTCTGCTTCGGGGGCGGTGTCGTGAACAACCTGGCGGTGCAGCTCGGCGCCGATCTGCACGCGGGCGTGCCGTTCTACGGCGGCGCGCCGCGAGCCGAAGACGTGCCGAAGATCAAGGCGCCGCTGCTCATCAACCTCGCCGAGGATGACGAGCGCATCAACGCCGGCTATCCGGCGTACGAGGCGGCGCTCAAGGCGAACCGGATCCCGTACGAGCTGTACAAGTATCCGGGCACGCAGCACGGGTTCCACAACGACACGACGCCGCGGTTCAACAAGGAGCAGGCCGCGATTGCCTGGCAGCGTACGGTCGCGCACTGGAACAAGTACCTGAAGACCACCTAGCCGCTTCCTCATGGGGCCGACGCCGCCCGCGCGCGACGCCGCGCTCGTGCGCGCGATCGGCCCCCGTCAGCTCACCGCCGCCATCCTCAATGCGACCATCGGCGCCGGCATCTTCGTCCTTCCCGCGCTCGTGGCCCAGGACGTCGGCGCGGCGGCGCCCCTCGCCTTTCTCGTTTGCGCGGCGATCATCGGTCTCATCGGCGTCGCGCTCGCGATGGCCGGCAGCCGCGTGGCGCTCACCGGCGGCATCTACGCGTACGTCGAGGTCGCGTTCGGCCCGTACGTCGCGCTCCTGGCGGGCGTTCTGCAGTGGCTGACCGGCGTGGCGGCGGTCTCGGGCGTCGCCACGGCGCTACTGGATCAACTGGCGACGCTGGCGTCGCCGCTCGATGGCGGCTGGGCGCGCCTGCTGCTGCTCGCGGGCGGACTCGCGGCGCTCGCGCTCGTCAACGTCCGAGGCGTCCGCATCGGCACGCGTGTGATCGAAGGCGTGACGGCGCTCAAGCTGGCGCCGCTCGTCGTCTTCGTCGCGGCCGGCGTGTTCCTGCTCGATTGGTCGGCGATCGCCTGGCCGGGCGCGCCGGGTGCGGAAGCGCTTGGCCGCAGCGTGCTGCTCCTCATCTTTGCCTACACGGGCGTCGAGATGGCGCTCGCACCGAGCGGTGAGGTCGCCGACCCGGCGCGCACGGTGCCGCGCGCGATCTTTCTCGCGCTCACGCTCGCCACGTCGCTCTACATCGCCATCCAGCTCGTGGCACAGGCGGCGCTCGGATCGCGTCTGGCGCAGGAGACGGCCGCCCCGCTGGCCGAGGCGGCCGGACGATTCCTCGGACGCGCTGGCGTCACGCTGATGCTCGCCGGCGCCGTCTGCTCGATGTTCGGTTATCTCTGCGGCGACATGTTGAGCACGCCGCGGACGCTGTACGCGTTCGCGCGCGACGGGCTGCTGCCACGCGTCTTCGCCCGCATCCATCCGCGGTGGCGCACGCCGGCGGCCGCGATCTGGACGCACGCCGCGATCGTCGCGGTCCTCGCCGGCAGCCAGACGTTTCAGGCGCTGGCACTCGTCTCGAATGTGGGCACGCTGCTGCTGTATCTGCTCTGCTGCGCGGCGGCGCTGGAGCTGGGCCGCCGAGACGTGCGCACGGCGGACGAACCCTTCACGTTTCGCGGCGCCTGGCTCGCACCGGTCATCGGCACGCTCCTCGTCCTGTGGATCCTCTCGACCGCAACCATACGCGAATTCGCGGTCACGGGCGCGGTGCTGGCGGCAGCCACGCTTGCGTACGTCGTTCGAACGCGCGCACAATTTCTGCAGAGTGTCTAAAGCCGCACGCTACGTGATCGGTGTTTCGTTGATGCTCGCCGCCTGTGGGCCGAGCCAGCCGCTGAAGGTGTCGACGCTGCAGCTCGGCCGATCGCTCAATCCCGACAACAGCGTCGGGACGCACACGACGCGCTTCAAGCCCGATGACACCGTGTACGTGTCGATCCTCTCCGACGAGCCCGGCTACGGCACAATCACCGTCCAGTGGTTCCTGCACGGTCAGAGGATCAGCGAAGCGACGCGCGAGGTCTCCTACACGCGCGCCGCCGCCACCGAATTCCACCTCCAGAACTCCGGAGGCTTTCCGGTCGGCAGCTACCGCGTCGACGTCCTGGTCAACGGCACAGTCGTCGGCAGCCGCGAATTTCGGGTCGAAGGCTGATCACCCCGTTCGTCACTCAGTCTGCCGGCTTGTTCTGAACCCCGGCGCCGTGGCGCAGGCCGCAGCGCGGACAATCGGTTGGCGGCAGGCTGTTGTCGACCCGGTGCTGCACGGGCGCGATCGTTCTGACATAGGCGAACATCGCCTTGAGATCGTCATCGGTCTGCGTGCCGTACATCACATACGGCATCCGCTCGTGGATCTTCCGCGCTTTGACCCTGCCGGTGCGCATCATCTCGAGGAACAGCTCCTCGGTGTAGTACGGGATGCCGCTCGGATCCTGCGTGATGTTCGTGCTTGCCACAGTGCCGTACGGCCCGGGGAGCGCCGTCCCGCCCGCGAACTCCATGCCCGGCACCGCCTGACCGTTCGCGTCGGCCGTCGAATGGCAATCGCGGCAGACGCCGAGGCGCACGAGGTACGCGCCGTACTCCACCGGATTCGACCGATTCGGCTCCGGTACCGGCGCGGTAACGGGCTCAGGCACGGCATTGATGAAGCGGTTGACCGGAAATGGAATCTGTGAGGGCGGGAGCGCCTTCCGGACGGGCGGCAGCGACCGGAGATAGGCGATCACAGAGGCCAGATCCTCGTCCGACATGTAGCGGTACTGGTGATACGGCATCAGCGGGAAGAGCGCGCGACCGTCGTGCCCGATCCCTTCGCGGATGGCGCGCGCGAGCTGGTCGTCTGTCCACCGGCCTGCACCCGTCTCCGGATCCGGCGTGATGTTCGGCACCGTCAGCCACGGAATTCCTTCGTCGGCCCAGGTCTTTCCGCTCCCTTCGGTCCCCGGGCGGGCGGTAAAGCCGGGCGCCTGCCAGTCGGTCTCGGCGTGGCAGAAAAAGCATGCGCTCACGGAGGTGACCAGGTAGCGACCGCGTTCGAGGCGCTCGGGGGTCCGCTCGAACGTGCGATCCGTCAGCGGGCGCGCCCGCGGTCCGATGATTGGACGGATGCCTATGACGACGGGAATCGCCAGCGTGACGACCACGACGAGTGCGAGGAGAACAAGCCCGAGTCGTTTCAACCCTCGATGCATCAACATGCCTCCGTGTGTGCCCGATCGGTTGAGCGGCACCGGCCGGCGTACGGCGTGTACCGCGTGGGGCGCCCGCCAGGCCGTGGCGGACGCCCCACTATACACGGAGGTCCGCGCCGATGGCTACGCTAGCGCGAGAGCAAGTAGGTCAGCTTCAGGACGATCTGCTGATTGCGAAGGTCTGGGCGTCCCGGAAGATTCCCCTGCAGCCCGTCATAGACGATGTAGAGGTCGCTGCCCGGGCGGTAGATGAAGTTGTAGCGGATGCTGGTGCTGAACTGCCGCGTCGACGAGTTGTACTGCGACAACGACCGGATCGACATGCGCGGCGACAACGTGTAGTCGACGCGCAGGATGCCGAGGTTGACGACGAAGGCGCCCCACGGCAGGTCGACGTCGTTGCGCAGCCAGCTCAGCTCGGCCGATGCCTGGCTGGTGGCGCGCACGCCGACCGCGGCGTCCACCTCGTGTCGGGTGCCGTTGTAGAAGGTCTGCGGCGAATAGCGGAAGCGCTCGTAGACGCGCCGCGACGGATTGCTGTTGAACGTCAGGTTGAAGTCGTAGAAGCGGTAGACGCCGGAGGGAATCGTCACGCGGCGGTGAATCGCGAACGGCTGGTCGAGCACGTCGAGCCACCGATTGAGCACGATATTCAGGTACGCGCCGTTCTGGAAGCGCGTGCCGACCATGTGGTGGACCCGGCGCGTCACAAGACGGTTCTGCTGGTCGGTGATGTACTGCACCTGCAGCATCGGCTCCATGACGCGAATGAGCCCGCCCGGACGTGGATTGCGCTCGAGGTGCAGCCGCGTCATCTTGATGCCGCGGCGCGGCACGAACCCGCTCTCGGCGTTGAAGTTGTCGTCGATGTCGCTGAACTCGCCGTACGTGTTCCAGCGGCTGTTCTGGAACTGCGCCCGTGTGTGGAACGCCTGCTGGTGGTCGGTCACGCCGGGCGTCGCCGTCCGCGCGATGAACGAGTGCACCGAGAAGCTCGCCGTCGGCTGAATCAGCGTGTCGGCCGCGAACGTGCGGTTGAACCGCGCGTCGCCAATCGCCTCCTTGTTGACGACGAGACCGCCGATGCGCGAGCGCTGGCCGATGTCGTTGCTGTAGCGCGCCACGACGAAGTTCTCGCCGGACCGGCCGTACGCGTCGCCGGTCTGCAGCTGCATCACGGCGAGGTTGTGGTCGCCCACCTTGCCCGTCATCCGGGCGCCGCCCAGGATCGGCACCGGCTGCCCGGTGTCCGACAACCCGATGCGGCGGCTGAAGAACAGATCCGCAATCCGCTGATTGTCCTGGTTGCCGACCGTGAATTGTCCGGAGTTCTCGAGGAAGAAGTCGCGTTTCTCGGGGAAGAACAGCGGGAAGCGCGTCAGGTTGATCTGCTGCTCGTCGACTTCGGCCTGCGCGAAGTCGGTGTTGACCGTGACGTCGAGCGTCAGGTTCGACGTGAGGCCGTACTTGGCGTCGAGGCCCATCTCGCGGAGCCCCGACGACGAGATCGCGCGTCCGAGGCGATCGCGCCGGCCCCCGGCGATGAGAAACGGCTTGAGCCGCAGATCCAGGCCGCGCGTCACGCCTGTCATGCCGGTGAGCGTGCCCGCCTGGCTGACGCGGGTGATCCCGTACGGCTTGGGAATCGGCGCCCAGTAGACCTGCTCGTTCTTGCGCCGGATGTTGCGCATGAAGTTGACGCCCCAGGTCTGCACGTCGGCGTCGGGCGAGCGGACCGTGACCATCGGAATCACGATCTCCGCGTCCCATCCCTGGGGGGTCCGCCGCGCGGCCGCATCCCACACGCCGTTCCAGTCGCGATTGATGTTCGCGGCGGCGCCGCGCAGGTTGCCGCTCCCCTCCTCGAACACCTGCTGCTCGAGCTTGGCCCCGAGCGGGTTGGTGACGAACATGTAGCCCGAGCGCGAGTCGCGGAACGTGTCGAGGATGATCTGGAAGTTGTCTTCGTTAGAGTCCCAGCACGTGGTGGAAATTCAGTAAGGCCGCCCGAGTAGACAGCGGAGTCGGCCATCGCGCATCTTCCGTGAGTTCTCTCTAGCCGGAGAAGGACGTCACGGAGGTGTTGACACGATG
>Ga0209172_10004519_pt1 | contig 18595 bp, 19 predicted proteins | sample LarsenN4metaG_FD_184113 | JGI IMG/M metagenome (GOLD analysis project Ga0209172, IMG submission 184113) | Hot spring sediment bacterial and archeal communities from British Columbia, Canada, to study Microbial Dark Matter (Phase II) - Larsen... ... | reverse complement strand
ACGACCGGCTGCTCTACACCCGCGCGGGGGCCGGCTGGACGATTGAGCGCCTCGCTCCCTGAGCCGATCGTCGCGTTCCTGCGCGCGCAAGGCCTCGCCGCCGAGGGGGAGGCGCCGCAGGCCGAGCCGCTCCCGGGCGGCGTCTCTTCCGAGATCTGGCGCGTGCGCCTGCGGCGCGGCACGGTGTGCGTGAAGCGCGCGCTCGCGCGACTGCGCGTCGCTCAGCACTGGGAGGCCCCGGTCGAGCGCAACCGCTACGAATGGCGCTGGATGCAGGTCGCCGGCGCCGCGGTACCCGGTTGCACGCCCGGGCTGCTCGCCGCCGGCGACGGCCTGTTCGCGATGGAAGACCTCGGCGCCCTGCCGCTCTGGAAAAACGAACTGCGCGACGGGCGTGCCGACGCGCGGTTCGCCGGCGCGGTCGGCGAGCGGCTGGCGGCGATTCATCGCGCGACCGCCGGGCGCGAGGACATCGCGCGCGAATTCGCCACCGACGCGAACTTCCGCGCACTGCGCCTGGAGCCCTATCTCGAGGCCACCGCCGTGCGGCACCCGGCCCGTGCGCCGGCGCTGCGAGCGCTCGCTGCGCGCACGGCGGCGACCCGGCTGGCGCTTGTCCATGGCGACGTGAGCCCGAAGAACCTCCTCGTCGGTGCCGCGAGGCCGGTTTTCCTCGACGCCGAATGCGCGTGGTACGGCGATCCGGCATTCGACCTCGCCTTCTGCCTCAACCACCTGCTGCTCAAGTGCCGCTGGCGACCGCAGCACACGGCGCGATACCTCGACTGCTTCGACGCCCTGCGCGAGGCCTACCTTGCAGGCGTCGGCTGGGAGCCGCGCGAGGCGCTGGAAGCGCGTGCGGCGACGCTTCTGCCCGGGCTGCTGCTCGCCCGGGTGGACGGCAAATCGCCCGTCGAATACCTCGACCGCGAGGAGGAAAAGGACTCGGTGCGCCGCGTCGCGTTCGCCCTGCTCGATGCGCCGCCCGCCGGCCTTGCCGACGTGAAAACGGCATGGCGAGGATCGTAGACGTCCGCGGCCGGCGGGTCTGGGACTCGCGCGGCCGGCCGACCGTCGAGGCCGAGGTCACGCTCAAGAACGGCAAGCGCGGCCGCGCGATCGCACCGGCCGGCGCCTCCGCCGGCGCTGGCGAGGCGAAAAGCGTCGAGGCGCAGCAGGCCGTGCGCGCGATCAACACCGTGATCCGCGAGGCGCTGATCGGCTCCGATCCGCGCAACCAGGAGACGATAGACCGGCGGCTCGTCGCACTCGACGGCACGCCCGATCGCGCCCGCCTCGGCGGCAACGCCCTGGTGGCGGTCTCGCTCGCCTGCGCGCACGCGGCCGCGGCGGCGGCGCGCAAGCCGCTGTGGCGCCAGCTCGCCGGCGATCGCAAGGTCGCGCTGCCGGTGCCGCAGATCCAGATCTTCGGCGGCGGCGCGCACGCCGCGCGCCGGGTGGACATCCAGGACTACATGGTGATCTGCGTCGGCGCGGGGAGTTTCGGCGAGAGCCTGGAGTGGACGGCCGAAATCTACCGGGCGGCGGGCGCGCGGCTTGCGCGCAAAGGCGCCCTTTGCGGCGTCGCCGACGAGGGCGGCTGGTGGCCCGCCTTCCGCGGCAACGAGCAGGGATTGGAGGAGCTCACCTGCGCGATCGCCGACGCGGGCCTCAAGCCGGGAACCGACGTCGCCATCGCGCTCGACGTCGCGGCGAGCCAGTTCCACCGCGACGGTCGCTACCACCTCGCGCTGGAGGGTAGAAGCCTCTCGGCCGAGCAGCTCCACGCCCTGCTCCTGTCGTGGATCGAGCGCTATCCGATCGTCTCCATCGAGGATCCGTTCGCCGAGCACGACGCCGAGGCGATGAGCGCCTTCACGCGCACCGCCGGCAGCCGCGTCCAAGTGGTGGGCGACGATTTCATGGTGACGCGCGCCGAGCGCGTGCGGGCGGCGGCGGCGCAGGGCGCGTGCAATGCGGTGCTGCTCAAGCCCAATCAGGTCGGTACGCTCACCGAGACGCTGGCATGTTGGCGGGCCGCGCGCGAGGCGGGCTATGGCGGGATCGTCTCGGCTCGCTCGGGCGAGACCGAGGACGTCTCCATCGTGCACCTCGCGGTCGGCTGGGGCGTGCCGCAGCTCAAGGTGGGAAGCTTCGCGCGCTCGGAGCGGATGGCGAAGTGGAACGAGGGCTTGCGCATCGAGGAGGCGCTCGGCGCCGACGCGCTGCCGTTTCCGGCGCGCAAGCTCTTCCGCCGCTACGGCGCGCCATGAGGATCGTCTTTCACTTCGACGGCGGCGAGGCGCTGCGCGCCAAAGTCGCGGCGCTGGGCGTCACGCTCTGCCCGGAGAGCGATGAGGCCGCCTTCGCCCGGCTGTTGCCGGAGGTCGAGGTCCTCTGGCACGTGCTCAAGCCCGTTACGGCGGAGGTCATCGCCCGTGCGCCGCGCCTGAAGCTCGTGCAAAAGATCGGCAGCGGCGTCAACACGATTGACGTGGAGGCATGCCGCGCGCGCGGCATCGCCGTATGCAACCTGCCGGGCACCAACAGCCGCGCGGTCGCCGAGATGACGCTGCTCCTCATGCTCGCGTGCCTGCGGCGCCTGCGCGAGCTGGACGCGGCGGTGCGGCGCCCCGGCGGCTGGCGCGACGCCTGGCGGCTGCAGGACCGTTTCGGCGAGCTGGCGGGCCGGACCGTGGGCCTAGTCGGCTACGGCGCGGTGCCGCGCATCCTTGCCCCGATTCTCGAAGCGCTCGGCGCGCGCGTGCGGTACTGGTCGCGCTCGGCGTCCTCGGCCGATCTGGAGACGGTGATCTCGCAAAGCGACATCGTGTCGCTTCATCTTCCGCTCTCGCCCGAGACCGGGAAGATCGTGGATCCCCTGAAGATGAAGCCGGGCGCGATCCTGGTGAACACGGCCCGCGGCGGCCTGGTGGATGAAGAAAAACTTCTTGCAGCGCTGCGCAGCGGCCATCTCGCGGCCGCGGGGCTCGACGTGTTCGCCGACGAGCCGGTCGCTCCGGACCATCCGCTGCTTTCGCTGCCCAACGTGATCGCCTCGCCGCATCTCGCCTGGCTCACGCCGGAGACGATCGAAAGAAGCCTCGGCGCCGCGCTGGAGAACGTCCGCCGGCTGCAAGCCGGGCTGCCGCTCCTCAACCGCGTCGCCTAGAATCGCTGCGGAGAATCGAATCATGGGCTATCGCACTCTTATCACCGGCGCCCTGCACCCGCTGGCGCTGGAAATCCTGCGCGCCGCGCCGGACATCTCGACCGACTACCACCCGGACCTTCCCTACGCGGAGATCCTGGAGCGCATCGGCGAATATCACGCCCTCGTCAGCCGCTCGGAGACCCGCGTCACGCGCGAGCTGATAGACCGGGGCAGGAACCTCAAGGTCATCGCGCGCGCGGCGGTCGGCATCGGCAACATTGACGTCGAGTACGCGACCGAGCGCGGCATCCTCGTCATCAACACGCCCGGCAAGAACACCAACTCGGCCGCCGAGCTGACCTTCGCCCTGCTCCTTGCGGTCGTGCGCAACGTCATTCCGGCGCACCGGAACATGCTCGCGCTGAAGTGGGACCGGCACCGCTTCGCCGGCCGCGAGCTCGCCGGCAAGACGATCGGCATCATCGGCCTGGGCAACGTCGGCCATCGGGTCGCGCGCTTCGCGCGCGCTTTCGACATGCAGGTGCTCGCCTACGATCCGTACATCGCGGACGACGTCTTCGAAAGGCACGGGGCGCGCAAGGTGGATTTCGGGCAACTGCTCGCCGAGTCCGACGTCGTGACCGTCCACGTCCCGAAGACGGCCGAGACCACCGGCATGATCGGCGCGCCCGAGATCGCGCGGATGAAGGCGGGCGCCATCGTGCTCAACACCGCGCGCGGCGGCGTCATCAACGAGGCGGCGCTCCTTGCCGCGCTGCGCTCCGGGCACGTCGCGGGCGCTGGCATTGACACCTGGGAGGAGGAGCCGCCGAAGGAGAACCCGTTCCGCGAGCTGCCCAACGTCGTGATGACTCCGCACATCGGAGCCTCCACCGAGGAGGCGCAGCGGCGCATCGCGGAGTCCGTGAGCGAACAGGTCATCCGCGCGCTGCGCGACGAGGTGGTGGATTTCCCGGTCAACATGCCGCGCCTGAAGGTGCTGACCTCGCCGCGCGTCAAGACCTATACCGTGCTCGCGGAAAAACTCGGGCGCTTCGCGGTCCAAGCGCTCGATTTCAACCCGAGGCAGGTCGAAATCGTGTACCGCGGCGAGCTGAACCGGGAGGAAGGTTCCCTCGTGCGGCGCGCCTTCCTCAAGGGCTTTCTCGGCCATGCCTCGGACGAGGCGGTGACGTTCGTCAACGCCGAGGCGAGGGCCGCGGCGCGGGGCTTGCGGGTCGCGGAGGCGGAGGACCCCGCGTTCAAGGACTATCCGAGCGCGCTCAAGGTCATCGTCTCGGACCACGAGCGCTCGTTCACGATCGGCGGCGTGGTGTTCGGCGAGGGCAACTACCGCCTGAGTCTGATCAACCGCTTCGCCTTCGAGGTCGTGCCCGACGGTCACATCCTCATGATGGTCAACCGCGACCAGCCGGGCGTCATCGGCAAGGTGGGCACCATCCTCGGCGACCACGGGGTCAACATCAGCGAGTTCGAGCTCTCGCGCAACCGCCGCGGCGGCGAGGCGATGGCGCTGATTCGGGTGGACGAGGCGGTGGACAAGGCGGTGTTGGAGGAGCTGCGCGCCCTGCCGTTCATCGTCTCGCTGCGCCGGATCGAGATCTGAGCGGGCGCGGTCAGAGCGGCTCGAGGCCGGCGCCGGTGAGCCGCCAGCGCCGGTCGCAGGCGGAAGCGGCGGCTTCCGAGTGGGTGACGAGCAAGCCGGCCGCGCCGCGCTCCTTCACCTGCGCGCGCAGCAGGGCGAGCACCGCGCGGGCGTTCTCCGGGTCGAGGTTGCCGGTCGGCTCGTCGGCGAGCACCAGTTTCGGGTCGCCGGCGAGCGCACGCGCAATCGCCACGCGCTGCAGCTCCCCGCCCGAGAGCTCCCTCGGCATACTCCGCTCGCGTCCGGCCAGTCCCACCGCGGCGACGAGATCCGCCGCCCGCCGCTCGATGTCCGCCTGCGGCAGGCCGCGCAGCAGCAGCGGCAGGCCGACGTTCTGCGCCACCGTCAGATGCGGCAGGATGTGAAACGCCTGGAAGACGAAACCGAACCTGTCACGGCGCAGCCGCGTGCGCGCATCGTCATCCATGCGCGTGATCTCCGCCCCGTCGAACACCACGCTTCCCTCGTCGGCGGGTTCCAGCCCCGCGATGATGTTGAGGAGCGTGGACTTGCCGATGCCGGATTCACCGACGATCGCGGCGTATTCGCCTGCCGCCAGCTCTAGCGACACCGACCGCAGCACGGTGCGCGAACCGAATCGCTTGGTGAGGCCCGAGACGCGGAGCAAGCCTGTCCCCGTGTGGTATTTTCGCCTCGGGGATTCTAGTGGATGCCGATTTCGCCCTCCGAGCTCGCGGCCGCGATCGCCTCGCTTGAGCGCGGCGACTGGCAGGCGGCGCACCGGATTGTGCAGCGGGACGAGGATTCGCCGCTCGCCTGCTGGGCGCACGGCATCGTCCACCTGATGGAAGGCGACCACTCGAACGCGCGCTACTGGTACCGTGCGGCACGCCGGCCGTTTCCCGAACGGCCGTCGGTCGAGCGCGAGATCGCGGAACTGAAAGGAGCACTCAAGCGATGAGAGCCGAACAGAACGAGCTGCTGACCCGCATCGGGCCGGGCACGCCGGCCGGAAACCTCCTGCGCCGCTACTGGCAGCCGGTCGCGCTGGAGGAAGAGCTGCAGGGCGAGCGGCCGGTCAAGGCGGTGCGGTTGCTCGGCGAGGACCTGGTCCTCTTTCGCGACCCGCAGGGACGGTATGGCCTCATTGAACGCCACTGTCCGCACCGCGGCGCCGACCTCGCCTACGGCAGGCTCGAAGACGGAGGCTTGCGCTGCGCCTTCCACGGCTGGCTCTTCGACGCGTCCGGCAGGTGCCTGGAGACGCCGGCCGAGCCCGCGGGAAGCCGCCTGTGCGAAAGCGTCCGGCAGCGCGCGTATCCGGTGGTACGGAAAAGCGGCGTGCTCTGGGCGTGGCTCGGCGCGGGCGAGCCGCCGGCCTTTGCGCATCTCGACTGCTTCGTCGCCCCGGATTCGCACGTCTTCGCGTTCAAGGGCTACTGGGATTGCAACTGGCTGCAGGCGCTGGAGGTGGGCATTGATCCGGCGCACGCCTCGTTCCTGCACCGTTTCTTCCAGGACGAGGATCCGGCGAACGCCTACGGGCGGCAGTTTCGCAGCGCCTCGATGGACTCGGACCTGCCGATGTCGAAGGTGCTGCGCGAGTACGACCGGCCGGAGATCCGCGTCGAACGCGCCGATTACGGCATGCGGCTGTACACGCTGCGGCACATGGACGCGGAAAGGCTCCATCTGCGCGTCACCAACGTGATCTTTCCGCAGGCGTTCGTGATCCCGATGAGCGCCGAGATGACGATCTCGCAATGGCATGTGCCGGTGGACGACACCGGCACCTACTGGTACGCGTTCTTCACCAGCTTCGGCGCACCGGTGGACAAGAAGACGATGCGCGAGCAGCGTCTGAGGACGTACCCGGCGCCGGACTACAAGCCGATCTTCAACCGCGCCAACCACTGGGGCTACGACCCCGCCGAACAGAAAAGCGCCACCTACACCGGGATGGGTTTCGACATCAACATCCACGACCAGTGGGCCTGCGAATCGCAGGGGCGGATCGCCGACCGCACGCGCGAGCACCTCGGCACCACCGACAAGGGGATCGTGCTCTACCGGCGCATCCTCGCCGATGCGATCCGCCGCGCGGCCGAAGGCGAGCGCCCGCTCATGGTGCTCGACGAGGCGCAGGCCCGGGAGATCACCGGCCCGCCGGCGATTGACGGCATCGCGCCGGCCGGCCGATGGGAGCAATACTGGCGCGACGCCGACGCGCGGCGCCGGCGCGAATGTCCCTGGAGCGCCCCCGCGCCGCGGCGCGCGGCATGAGCTTCGTCGAGCGCCACGGCCTGTGGAGCGAGGCCCAGCGCGCCGCCGCGCGTGCGCTGCTCGACGAGATCGCGCGCCGCGGCATCGAGGCGGTGCGCTTTTCCTTCGCCGACCTGCACGGCATCCTGCGCGGCAAGACGATCGCCGCCGCGGAGGTGGAGGCGGCGCTGGAAAACGGCGTCGGTTTTCCGAGCTCGCTCCTCGCCAAGGACACCGCGAACAGGACCGTCTTCCCGGTGTTCACCCCCGGCGCCGGGCTCGGCATGCCGGAGCTTCAAGGGGCGGCCGACGCGCTGATGGTCGCCGATCCGCACACCTGGCGCGTCCTGCCCTGGGCGCAGGCGACCGGGTGGGTGCTGTGCGACGTCTACTTCGCCGACGGCAGGCCGGTACCGTTCGCCACGCGCGAGCTGCTCAAGCGCGCGCTCGCGCGCCTCGCGCGCGAGGGCTACGGCTACCTGGCGGGTCTGGAGATCGAGTTCCACGTCTTTCGCCTGCTCGATCCGCGCCTTGCGCCCGCCGACGCCGGCCAGCCCGGCTCGCCGCCCGAGGTCGCGCTGCTTTCCTCCGGCTATCAGCTTCTCGCCGAGACGCGCTACGACCTCCTTGAGCCCGCGATCGAGGTTCTGCGGCGCGGGCTTGCCGGGCTGGGCCTGCCGCTGCGCTCTTTCGAGTGCGAGTACGGCCCGAGCCAGGTCGAGGTGACGCTCGGCGCGCTCCCCGGCCTGGCCTGCGCCGATGCGATGACGCTCTTTCGCAGCGCCGCCAAGCAGGTGCTGCGCCGGCACGGCTACCACGCCACCTTCATGTGCCGGCCGAAGCTGCCGAACGTGATGTCGAGCGGCTGGCACCTGCACCAGTCGCTCGTGCGCGCAAGCGACGGCGTAAACGTGTTCATGCCGGCCGAAGGCGGGATCCTGTCGCCGGTGGGGATGCGCTTTCTAGGCGGACTGCTCGCGCATGCCCGCGGCGCCGCGGCGCTCGCGACGCCGACGATCAACGGCTACAAGCGCTACCGGCCGCTCTCGCTCGCCCCGGACCACATCGTCTGGGGCCGCGACAACCGCGGTGCGCTGCTGCGCGTGCTGGGCGGCCCCGGCGATTCCCGCACCCGCATCGAGAACCGCATCGGCGAGCCGGCGGCGAATCCCTATCTTTACCTCGCTTCGCAGATCCACGCAGGTCTGGACGGGCTTGCGCGCAACTTGGACCCCGGTCCGCCGGATTCCGCGCCCTACGATTCGAACGCGCCGCTGCTGCCGCGCACGCTGGGGGAAGCGATCGGCGAGCTGAAGAAAGACGCGGCGCTGCGCGACGGCCTCGGCGCCGCGTTCGTGGACTACTACTGCCGCATCAAGGAAGCCGAGATCGCCCGCTTCAACCTGGAAGTGAGCGACTGGGAGCAGCGGGAGTACTTCGAGCTGTTCTGAACCGCTATTTTTTCCTGGCGGCTGGCTTCGCCTTGCCGGCGGGCTTCTCCGCCGCGGGCCGGGGCGGCTCGGGCTCGACGATGACGCCCGGCGAGCCGTAGTCGTACTTCACCTCGAAGCGGCCGTCGCGGTAGAAGGCGAAGGTCGCCCCGGTCCAGCGCCGCTGCTCCTCCGGCAGAAATCCGTTGAGCTCGGCGACGCTTTCGACCACCTCCTCGGACCCGCAGGGAACGAGCGGCCGGCCCGTGGTGTCGGTCTCGGATGTCGCGACGCGGAAGGTCGCCTCGTACTTCCGCACCGTGGCGTAACGCGTGCGCTCGATCTCGCGGATCTCGATCCAGGCGCGCTGCCAGTCCTGCGGCAGTCCTTCGGCGATGCAACGGAAGATCCGGCCGACAATCCGCTCCTGCGGGCTCTCCTCCTGTTTCACGTCCGGACCGGCAGCAGGCTCCTTCGGCTGCGCCGGAAGCTCGGTCGCGCCGAACGCGAGGCACGCGGCGGCGAGCAGTGCGGCAAGTCGTTTCATGGAGCGGATTGTATGCGTTCCGCTCTTCAGACCCCGAGATAGCGGTGCTGCAGGTCCTCGCGCGCGGCGAGCTCGGCCGAGGTGCCGGTCCAGACCACCCGGCCCTTCTCCAGGATGTAGTGCCGGTCGGCGACGCGCGTGAGAGCGCGCACATCCTTGTCAATGACGAGAATAGACAACCCCTCGCCCTTGAGCCGCTCGATCGCGCGGTAAATCTCGGCGCGGATGAGGGGCGCAAGCCCTTCGGTCGCCTCGTCGAGCAACAGGAGTTTCGGGTTGGTCATCAGCGCGCGCCCGATCGCAAGCATCTGCTGCTCGCCGCCGGAGAGCTGGTTGCCGTAGTTCGACGCGCGCGCCTTCAGATGCGGGAAAAGCGAGAAGACGCGCTCCAGCGTCCAGGGCTCGGCGCGCCCGGAGCGGTTGGCCGCGGTGGCGACGAGGTTCTCGCGCACCGTGAGATTGGGAAACACCTGCCGCCCTTCCGGCACCAGTCCGAGACCCGCCTGCGCCACGCGGTATGCGGGCAGCCCCTGCAGCGGCCGCCCCTCGAATTCGATCCGGCCGGCGCGCGGGCGCACGACGCCCATGATGCTCGCCACCGTGGTGGTCTTGCCCATGCCGTTGCGGCCGAGCAGCGTCACCACCTCTCCGGCCTGCACGCGCAGGTCCACGCCGAAGAGCACCTGCGACAGGCCGTACGCGGTCTCCAGCCCCTCGACCCTCAGCACGCCTCGTCCTCCCCCAGGTACGCGGCGCGGACCTCCGGGTTGGCGCGGATCTCCTCCGGCCGGCCGGTGGCGATGACGCGCCCGTACACCAGCACCGAGATGCGGTCGGCGAGCGTGAAGACCGCGTCCATATCGTGCTCGACGAGGATCATGGTCATGCGCCCTTTCAGCGTGGCGAGGAACTTCACCATGCGCTGCGATTCCTCCACGCCCATGCCGGCGACCGGTTCATCGAGCAGCAACAGGCGCGGGCGGGTGGCGAGCGCCATCGCAATCTCGAGCTGGCGCTGCTCGCCGTGTGCGAGGTTGGCCGCGAGGACATCGGCGCGGTCGCCGAGACCCACCTCCTCCAGCACCGCGCGCGCCGGCTCGCGCAGCTCGCGCTCGCGGCGCGCATCGCGCCAGAAGCGGAAGCTGTGCCCGGCATGCGCCTGCACCGCGAGCGCGACGTTGTCGAGCGCGGTGAACTCGCGATAGATGCTGGTGACCTGGAACGAGCGCGCGAGGCCCTTGCGCGCGCGCGCCGGCTCGGGCAGGGCGGTGATCTCCTCGCCGGCGAAGAGGATCCTGCCGAGGTCCGGGCGCAGCCTTCCGGAGAGCTGGCTGATGAGCGTGGTCTTGCCGGCGCCGTTCGGGCCGATGATCGCGTGCGTCTCGCCTTCGAACACCTCCAGATCCACGCCGTCGGTCGCCGCCACCGCGCCGAACGATTTGCGCAAGCCGCGCGCCGCCAGCAGCGGTTCAGTCATCGCCGTTTGGCCCGCCCGGCAGCAGCCCGGCAAGACCGCGCCGGGCGAAGAGCACGACGAGCACGAGGATCACGCCGAGGTAGAGCTGCCAGTAATCGCGCACCCACTGCGGCAGCAGGCTCCAGCCCTGCAGCAGGTCCTCCAGCAGCAGGAGCGCCGCAGCACCGAAAAGCGGCCCGGCGGCGGTGGCGGTGCCGCCCAGGATCACCATGAACATCAGCTCGCCCGAGCGCGTCCAGTTCATGAATTCGGGAGTGAGGTACGCCGTATGATTGACCAGCAGCGCCCCGGCGAGCCCGCAGATCGCTCCGGCGACGACGAACGCGACGAGCCGGTACGGATACGGCGAAAAGCCGATCGCACGCGTGCGCGCCTCGTTGGATTTCGCGGCGCGGATCACCATGCCGAAGCGCGAGCGCACCAGCCGCCCGCTCACCCACAGCACGGCGACGAGCAGCGCGAGCACGAGGTAGTAGAACGCCGCCGGATCGGCGAGATCGAGAAGTCCCGGGAACTGGGAGAGCGTCTTCACGCGCATGCCGTCGTCGCCGCCGTATTCCTCGATGGACACGCCCAGGTAATAGAGCATCTGGGTGAAAGCGAGCGTGATCATGATGAAGTAGATGCCGCTCGTGCGGATCGAGACCGCGCCGATCACGAGCGCGACCAGGGCCGAGCCGCCGATCGCGAGGGCCCACTGCACGAAGCCGTTCGTGATGCCGTGGTGGGCGAGCACCCCGACCGCGTAGGCGCCGACGCCGAGGTAGGCCGCATGGCCGAAGGAGACCATGCCGCCGTAGCCGAGGATCAGGTTGAGCGAGGTCGCCGCGATTGCGAAGATCATGATCCGGCGGAAGAGGTCGAGGTAGAACGGCTGGCCGAACGCCGCCGCCACCGGCGGCACCGCCGCGAGCAGCGCCAGCACGGCGACGAGCGCCAGCGTGCGCGGAGCGAGCCTCATGCGCGTGCCGGGAACAGGCCTTCGGGCCGCAGCGCCAGCACCGCCGCCATCAGCACGTAGATCAGCATCGAGGCGAGTGCCGGCCCGGCGGTGTCGGCGACGACCGGCGACCAGACGGTGGCGAGCAGCGGCTTGAGGAACGCGCGACCCATCGTGTCCACCATCCCGACGATGACGGCGCCGGCCAGCGCGCCGCGGATCGAGCCGATGCCGCCGATCACGATGACGACGAACACCTGGATCAGGATGAGTTCGCCCATGCCCGGCTGCACCGAGTAGATCGGCCCGGCCATGATCCCGGCCAGGCCCGCAAGCGCCGCGCCGAAGCCGAACACGATCGTGTACAGCAGCCGGATGTTGACGCCGAGCGCGGCCACCATGGTCCGGTTGGAGGCGCCGGCGCGGATCAGCATCCCCAAGCGCGTGCGCACCACCACCCACCACAGCAGCGCCGCCACCGCCAGGCCCACCGCGATGATCACCAGGCGATACACCGGGTAGCGCAGCTCGCCCAGCTCGACGTGCCCCGAGAGCCACGCCGGCAGGCCGGCATAGAGCGCCGAGCGCCCCCAGATCATCGCCACCAGCTCGTTGAAGAACAGGATCAGGCCGAAGGTGGCGAGCACCTGATCGAGGTGGTCGCGCTCATAGAGTGTACGCAGCGCGATCAGCTCGACCACGACGCCCACCACGAGCGTGCCGGCGAGCGCAAGGAGCACGCCGGCCACGTACGAGCCGGTGAGCTTCGCGAACGCGACCCAGAGATATGCCCCCACCATGTACAGCGAACCGTGGGCGAGGTTCACCAGGTTCATGATGCCGAAGACGAGCGTCAGGCCCGCCGCCATCAGGAACAGGGTCACGCCGAGCTGAAGGCCGTTCAGCGCCTGCTCGAAGAGAAGTCCGGTCATCCGCAAACAAAAGGGGCGCGGTGCCACCGCGCCCCGGGTTCCATCTCGCTACCGCCCTACCACTTGAGCTTGCAGTCCTGGTGATAGGCGTCCTTGTGGTTCTCGAACACGGTCTTCTGGATCTTCATCACCGGTTCGCCGCTCGCGTCCTTCTCCACCCGCAGCAGGTAGAAATTCTGGATCGGGTGATTGTTGTTGTTGAAGGTGAACTTGCCGCGCACCGAGTTGAAGTTCGCCTGCCGCATGGCGCGCACCACCGCCTTCGCGTCCTTGAGGTTGCCCTTCACCGCGCGCACCGCCGAGTCAATCAGCATGATCCCGTCGTAGCTCTGCGCTCCGTAGAACACCGGCCACTTGCCGAACTTCTTGCGGTAGTCGGCGACGTACTTCTCGTTCGCCGGGTTCTTCAGGTCGGGGCTCCAGAAGCGGGTCTCCCACTGCCCGAGCGCGGCCTCGCCCACCGCCGGCAGCGAGATCTCGTCCACGGTGTAGACGGAGTAGAGCGGGATCTTGCCGCGCAGCCCGGCCTGGTCGTACTGCTTCAGGAACTGGATTCCCATGCCGCCCGGGTAGAACACGAACACCGCCTTCGGGTTCTTCGCCCGCAGCTGCGAGATCTCCGCCTGATAGTCGGTCTGGCCGAACTTGGTGTAGACCTCGTCCACGATGCGGCCCTTGAAGTAGCGCTTGAAGCCGGTGACCATGTCCTTGCCGGCCTGGTAGTTGGGCGCCATGACGTAGACGTCGTTGACGCCGGAATCAGTCATGTACTTGCCCATCGCCTCCGGCGTCTGGTCGTTCTGCCAGGAGACGTTGACGTGCAGCTCGTGGCACTGCTCTCCGGCGAGGGGGCTCGGTCCGGCGTTCGTGCCGACCATGATCTTGCCGGCGCCGGTGACGGTGGGCGAGACCGCCATCATGACGTTCGACCAGATGATTCCGGCGACGAAGTCCACGTTGTGCTTCTTGATCATCTCGTCGGCGACCTGCTTGCCGACGTCCGGCTTCGCCTGGTCGTCGCCGTAGATCACCTCCGCCTCCAGCCCGCCGATTTTCCGGCCGAGGTGATCAAGGGCCAGCTCCACCGAGTTCTTCATCGTCTCGCCGATCACGCCCTGCGGGCCCGAGAGCGTCGTGATGAAGCCGATCTTGACCTTTTGCTGGGCCAGGGCCGGCGCTGCACCGAGCACCAGTGCCAGGCCGGCCGCGACGGCCGCGTGAACTATCTTGCGCATTGTCTCCTCCTTGGAAATCCCCGTGGCGAGTATAGACTAGCAGGTGATGAAACGCGAGAACGTACCCGGCAGGGCGAACGTCGAGGACACCCCCGAGCTGGAGGCCTACTACCGCGACCTGGAGGGCCGGGCGCTCGGCGCGCTGTGGACGGTGGCGAACGAGATCGAGCCCTGGCACCCGCAGCCCAAATCGGTGCCGATGCACTGGAAGTGGTGCGACATCGAGCCGTTGGTGCGACGCGCGCCGGATCTGGTCGCCGCCGACAAGGCGGCGCGGCGCGTCGTGATGCTGGTCAACCCCGGGCGCAGGGAGTGGAGCGCCGCGGTCGGGCTGCTCTACACCGGGGTGCAGATCATGAACCCGGGCGAGTACACCACCGCGCACCGACACCAGGCGAGCGCGCTTCGCTTCGTGATGGAAGGCCGCGGCGCGTACACGGTGGTGGACGGCGAGCGCATGGCGCTCGAAGCGCGCGACTTCGTGCTGACGCCGAACGGCACCTGGCACGACCACGGGGTGGAAGCCGGCGGCACGCAGTGCATCTGGCAGGACGGGCTCGACATCCCGCTGATGAACTCGCTGGATGCGAATTTCTACGAGGTGCACCCGCAGCTTGTGCAGACGCCGCTTGCAGCGCCGCTGCCGCGCGAAGGCTGGTCGAAACCCTATTCGCCGGTCTTCCGCTATCCGTGGTCGGAGAGCTATCCGGCGCTTTGCGCCTCGCGCGAGCACTCTCCCTTCGACGGCACGATCCTCGAATACACCAATCCGCTGACCGGCGGACCGGTCATGCCCACCATCGGCGCGATGCTCCAGCGCCTGGCGCCGGGCGAAAAGACGCGCGCGCACCGGCACACGGGGAGCGTGGTCTATCAGGTGGCAAAGGGCCGAGGCGTGTCGGTGGTCGGCGGGCAGCGCTTCGAGTGGGAGGAAAAGGACATCTTCTGCGTGCCGTCGTGGTGCGCGCACGAGCATGCGAACGCTTCGGACCGGGAGGACGCCGTGCTCTTTTCCTTCAACGACTTCCCGGTGATGCGCTCGCTCGCGCTCTGGCGCGAGGAGCCGGTCTAGCGCCGGCGCGCGGCGAGCAACCCGACTTCGCCAGTCGAGTCGCTCGGCTCGATTGCGTAGCCCGCCGCCTCCAGAAGCGGCAGCAGCGGCGCGGCGCCGCGGTGGTACTCCATGCGGATCTCGCGGGGGGCGAGATGGCCGAGGAACCGCGGATCGGCGAGCAGGTGGTACTCCGCGCCCTCGCAGTCGAGCTTGAGGAGGTCCACGCCGGCGGGAAGGTGGCGCAGCGCGTAGTCCACCCCCTCGACAAAGCGCAACGTGTCGCTCGCACCCGCCTCCTCGCGCTCGCTCGCGGCGAGCCCGACCGGGTGCACGATCACCCGTTCGGAGAGTCCGTTGACCACCGCGTTCTTGCGGATGAAAGCGCAGAACACCTGCGAGGGCTCGACCGCGTGCACCGTCGCGCCCACTCGCGCGAACGCGAGCGTGGTATCGCCAATGTAGGCGCCGACGTCCACGACGACCGCCCCTTCCCGGCTGCGCTTCTTCGCGCCGTATACATCCTCCAGCAGCACTTCACGCAGGTAGTCGGCCTCGTTTCTGGTCCATAACGGCGCGTGCAGGGTCAATCCGTCCAGCCGGATGCGCTTTTCGTCGGCGAGGAACTCGAACTCGGCGCCGATGCGCTCCAGCCGGCAGGCGAGAGGCAGCAGCGGCCAGTGGCGCGCGGGCATGGTGAAGATGCGGCCGGAAACGAAGCGCACCGGCACCCGCGTTTCGGTGCGGGTGAACGGCAGCCGCCAGGCGAGACCGGGATCGGCGAGGCATTCGCGGAACAGCGCCCGGGAGTTCCAGTAAAGCCGCGCGCGCCGGATCCGCTCGCGCAGGCCGCGCGGGCTCATGCGCCGACGATTTCCGGCAGGAGTTCGCTGATGGACCCGGCGAGCACCGCGTCGGCGAGATCGTCCATCGCCGTCGGGCCGCCGTTGACGATCGCGATCCGGGCGCCGGCGGCCTTCGCGGCCGGAACGACCCCGGCCACCGGATAGACCTGAAGCGTCGTGCCGACGGCGAGGAGCACCTCCGCCTCCTCGGCCGCGCGCATCGCGCGATCCATCACCAGCGGGTCGAGCGCCTGGCCGAAGGAAATGGTCGCACTCTTGAGGATGCCGCCGCAGGCGCGGCATGCAGGATCGTCCTCGCCGGCACGCACGCGCTCCAGCGTCTCCCGCATCGGCCCGCGCCAGCCGCAGCTCATGCACACGACCTTCCGCATCGTGCCGTGAACCTCGATCACCTTGTCCGGAGAATTGCCGGCCTGCTGGTGAAGCTCGTCTATGTTCTGGGTGATGAGCGCGTGGAGCTTGCCGCGGCGCTCGAGCGCCACCAGCGCGAGGTGGCCGCGGTTCGGCCTCGCCGTCCAGGCGGCATGGTCCATGCGCGCCTTCCACGCCGCCTTGCGCACCTCGGGATCGGCCATGTAGTACCGGATGTCGGAGAGCTTCTCGGCAAGCGGGTTCTTCGTCCACACGCCCTGCGGGCCGCGGAAGTCGGGAATCCCGGAGTCGGTCGAGATGCCCGCCCCCGTCAGCACCACGACGCGGCTCGCCTCCTCCACCCACCGTCGGACCTCGCGGATCATCGCCGCGCCTCGACCCGGGCCATGAACTTCGGCGCCATCTCGCGCAGCCGCTCGTCGGTCATTCGCCCGCTTCGCGTCATGTAGTCGTAGGCGAGGCCGAGCGCGTCGAACCGGGCCATGCGCGCCGGAAACTCCTCGTACCAGTACGAGCTGCGGTTGGCCGCGGCGTGGAGCTTTTCCACCACCGGTCGGCGGCCGCGCTCGAACTCCGCCAATGCCCGCGGCACGTCGTCGCCCGCGACCCCGAAGGCGCGGTCGAGCGCGATCGCGTCCTCGAACGCCGCGCGCGTGCCCGAGCCGATGGAAAAATGCATCGTCCTCAGCGCGTCGCCGATCAGCACGGCGTTGCCGGCGCTCCAGCGCTCGTTCCAGAGCAGCGGAAAGCGCCGCCAGATGGACTTGTTGGACACCAGCGGCCGGCCGGCGAGGTCCTCCGCGAACACGCGCTCGCAGATCGCGCGCGACTCGGCATCGCTCGCACGGTCGAGCCCCGCGCGCCGCCAGGTCGCCTCGTCGCACTCGACGATGAAGGTGCTCATCGTCGGACTGTAGCGGTAGTGGTGGGCGACGAACGCGCCCCACTCGCTTTCGCGGAAGGTGAGCGTGAGGCACTCGAAGGGCAGCGCCACGCCGTACCACGCGAAGCGGTTGTTCAGCCACTCGATGCGCGCACCGAACGCGGCCTCGCGCTCGCGACGGACCATCGAGTTGACGCCGTCGGCGCCGACGACGAGGTCCGCCTTTCCCAGCTCCGCGATCGAGGCGACCGGACGGCCGTATTCGACCGGGACGCCCGCATCGCGGCAAAGCGCCTGCAGGAACTGCAGAAGCTGCAGCCGCCCGATCGCGGAAAAGCCGTTGCCGTCCACATCCACGCGCTCGCCGCGGTGCACGATCCGCTGCATCGGCCAGGATTCCATGCGCGCGGTGAGGCCGGCGTGCAGGTCCGGCGCGTCGCGCTCCAGGAACGCGAGCGCGCCCTCCGAGAAAACCACGCCGAAGCCGAAGGTCGCATCCGCCGGGTTCTGCTCGACGACGCGCACGTCCCATTCCGGAAAGCGGCGCTTGATGAGAAGGGAAAAGAGCAGGCCGGCGGGGCCCGCGCCTACCACTGCGATTCGCACTCCGCTATTCTAGCGGCGCATGGTGAACGCGGCCGCGGCCGGGACGGTGAAACTCGGCGATCTCACGGTGAACCGCATGGGCTTCGGCGCGATGCGCGCCTGCGGACCCCAGGTGTGGGGCCCGCCCAGGGACAGGGGCGCCGCGCACGCTGTGTTGCGCCGCGCGGTGGAACTCGGCGTCAACTTCTTCGACACCGCGGACAGCTACGGCCCGCACGTGGACGAAGAGCTGATCGCCGAGGCGCTGCACCCGTATCCGCCCGGTTTCGTGATCGGGACCAAGGGCGGCCTGCTCAGACCGCGCCCTTCGGCGTGGGAGCCGTGCGGACGTCCGGAGCACCTGCGCCAGGCGATCGAAGGCAGCCTGCGGCGGCTGCGGCTGGAGCGCATAGACCTCTACCAGCTTCATGCGCCGGATCCGCGCGTGCCGTTCGAGGATTCGGTCGGCGCGCTCGCCGAGGCGCAGCGCGCGGGCAAGATCCGCCACGTGGGGCTTTCGAACGTCACCGTGAAGCAGCTGGAACAGGCGCGTCGGATCTGTCCGGTCGTGTCCGTGCAGAACGCGTACCACCTCGGTGATCGCTCTTCCGAGGACGTGCTCGCCGCCTGCGACCGGCTCGGAATCGCGTTCCTGCCGTGGTATCCGCTCGGCGCCGGCGCCGTGCTCGCCAAAGCGAACGTGCGGAAGGTGGCGGCGCGGCGCGAGGCGACGCCGGCGCAGGTCGCGCTCGCGTGGCTGCTCGCGAAATCGTCGCGGATGCTGCCGATCCCGGGCACCGCGAGCCTCGCACACCTGGAGGAGAACGTCGCCGCCGCGAGCCTGCGGCTTTCCGCCGAAGACCTCGCGGCGCTGAATTAGGATGATCCTGCGCGTCCGCGTCAAGCCGAGTTCGCGCGAAAGCGCGCTCGAGGCTCAGCCCGACGGCACCTGGCTCGCGCGCCTGAAATCGGCCCCGGTGGAAGGCAGGGCCAACGAAGAGCTGATCGCGCTCGTCGCCCGCTGCTTCAAGCGCCCGAAGTCCGCCGTCGCCATCAAGTCGGGCGCCTCCTCGCGCACGAAGCTCGTCACCATCCGGGACGCCTGAGCGCGGCCTCAGGCGTCCTTGCCGCGGGCGGCCTTCGCCTCGGCGGCGATCGCCTCCTCGTCCTCGCGCAGCGTGCGCGCGAACTGGTCGCGCAGCTCGTTGGAGACCGACACATGCGCCTCCGGTTC
>Ga0209172_10004517_pt1 | contig 18606 bp, 14 predicted proteins | sample LarsenN4metaG_FD_184113 | JGI IMG/M metagenome (GOLD analysis project Ga0209172, IMG submission 184113) | Hot spring sediment bacterial and archeal communities from British Columbia, Canada, to study Microbial Dark Matter (Phase II) - Larsen... ... | reverse complement strand
TGCGCAACGGCCGCGAAGCGGAGCTCGAGGCCGACCTCTATGGCATGCGCTACATGGCGGCGGCCGGCTACGACCCGCGCGCCGCCATTACGCTGCAGGAGACGTTCGTCCGGCTGTCCGAGCAAAGCGGCGGCAGCGGCGGCCGGCTCGCGAGGCTGTTCGCGAGCCACCCTCCATCGGAAGAGCGCGTGGCGGCGAACCGCGCGACGGCGGCCACGCTGCCGCAAGGCGGCGACCTCGGCCGCGAGCGCTATCAAGCAGCGACGGCACGCTTGCGCGAGCGGCAGCCCGCCTACGAAGCATACGACGAAGGCCGTGCGGCGCTCGCCGATGATCGGCTCGCCGATGCCGAGCGCTCGGCGCAGGAGGCGCTGCGTTTATTGCCGGAGGAGGCCAACGTCCACGCGCTGCTCGGCGACATCGACGCGGCCGAGCGCCGCTACGACGAGGCGGTTCGCCACTACGCCGACGCCATCGCCCGCAACGACGACTTCTTCTACTACCACCTGCAAAAAGGGCTCGCCCACCGGCAGCTTCGGCAATGGGACGACTCGCGCGCCTCGCTGGAGCAGAGCGTGCGCCTGCTGCCGACGGCGGACGCGTACTACGCGCTCGGCGCGCTGGCGGAGCAGCGCGGCGAGCGCCAAAGCGCGCTCGAATACTACGCGCAGGCAGCGTCGTCTTCGGGGTCGGCAGGCCGCGCCGCGCAAGAAGCGGCGGTGCGGCTCGATTTGCCGACCAACCCCGGGAAATACATCCAAGCGCGGGGCGGGCTCGACAGTTCGGGGCAGCTCATCGTCGAAGTTGCGAATCCCACTCCCGTCGCCGTCAGCGACGTGCTCGTCGCGGTGCGTTACGTCGACGCGCAAGGCGCGATCCGCGAGGTCGCGCGCCGCGTCAACGACTTGCCGGCGGGCCAATCCACGCGGTTCGCGACGGGCCTCGGGCCGTTCGCGTCGACGCAGCAATTTCAGGTCGGCGTGACGGGCGCCCGCGTCGCGGCGAATTGACCGTCAGTCGAGACGGATCTCGTGCTGCGCCAGGCGATCGAGGCTGAACGTGTAGCTGCGGCAGCTCGGACGCAACGCGCTATCCGCCTCGCGCGGCTCGTAGCGTGAGCGGCGCAGGGCGACCAACGTCGGCTCGCGAAACACCTCGTCGGACAGCTCGATGATTTCCGGCTCGACGATGGTGCCCGCGGCGTCGACGAGAAAGCATGTAACGACGCGACCCTGTTTTGCCTCGCGGATCGCTTCGATCGGATAGCGCGGCGTCGCCGTCACGCTGGGCAGCACGGGCGGCAACGCGGCCGCCCGTCCCGCATTCGTCTCGGGGATCACGTCCAAGTCCGACGCGGCACACCACCAGCCGCCGGTCGTCGTCAGCGTGCGCCAGGTGCCGCCGAGGTTCTCGCGGCGCAGGTTCGCCGTGTATTGCCGCCCCGTCCGCGAATCGCTGAACCTGAGCTCGCGATCTTCCTCGACCCAGGGCGTCAAGCCGCTCCAGGACGGCACGTCTTCGTTCTCGATGCGCGCCAAGCGCGCCACGCCCTCGGGGGCGAAGTTGAGCAGCACGCGCTCGTCGCCGAAGTCCGGATGACCCCAGACGACGCAGCTCCACGTGCCGACGAAGTCGATGGAGCCGCGCGCGCCGCTCGCAACGGTGCTCGCGGCGGCCAAACATGCGCCGAAGATCGCCGGCGCGATGCGACGAAATGGCGCGGCTATTGGTGCTCCTCCATCGTGACGCGCCCGCGGAGGCGGCGCTCGTTCATCATGCCGCGAATCTGCGGCATTTGCCTGGCGCTCGGGTTCAGCGACAAAGCGGTGTCGAGATCGGCGTCGGCTTCTTCGAACATGCGCTTCAAGTAATACGCGTAGGCACGGTTGCTGTACGCGCGCCAGTTGGCGTCGTTGATGCCGAGCGATTCGGAGCAATAGGCGATCGCGACGTCGGGCTCGTTCTTGGCGGCGTGCGCGGCGCAGAGATTGGAAAGCGCCGCCGCGCGGTCGCGCGCGGACGTGGGTCGTTCCAGCCCGAGCTTCGTGAGCCGAATGCCTTCGTCGTATTCCTTCACTCGGAGCGCCTCGGCGCCGGCGGCGAGATACTCGTTGCCGACGCCGAGCACGGTGCGGCTCTCCGCCTGCTCCTGCGTGAGCCGGGGAACGTTCGACCGCTGCGCGAGCGCCGGGCCGAGCATGAGACAGCTCGCGATGCCCCAAAGCGCTATTCGGGCCATGCTTGCCTCCTCCGCGATTAGTATAGTCCCCGCTTTGACGGCCGGAACAGGCCGCCCGGACGAATCCAAAGGGGCGACCAGCTTATGACACCCGTGGCGGCTGCCGAAGCCGCGATCCTCGAGCACATGCCGAGATTCCCGGCGCGGCAGGAGCCATTGTCGGACTGTCTCGGCCGCACACTCGCCGAGGACGTGCACGCCGAGCGCGACCAGCCGCCGTTCGACCGCGTGACGATGGACGGGATCGCGATCGCGTTCAATGCCTACGCCGCAGGAACGCGCACCTTCGAGGTGGCCGGGACACAGGGTGCCGGCGCGGCGGCGCTCTGCGTCGAGGCGCCCACACAGTGTGTCGAGGTCATGACGGGCTCGGCGTTACCGCGCGGAACGGACACCGTCGTGCCGGTCGAGCGCGTGCGGCGCAGCGGCTCCACGGCGACGGTCGAGCCCGGCGCCGTCGTAGAAGCCGAGCAGTTCGTGCACCGGCGCGGCAGCGATCGATCGCAGGGCAGCCTCGTGCTGCGTGCCGGCATGCGGCTCGGCCCGCCTGAGGTCGCAGCGCTCGCCGGAGCCGGCCGGGCGACGGCGTGCGTGGCGCACTTGCCGCGCGTCGCCGTCATCTCGACCGGCGACGAGCTCGTCGACGCCGGGAAGCCGATCGCGGCGCATCAGATTCGCTCGACGAACGACCGCGCGCTCGAGGCGATTCTGACGCAGCATCGATTGGGGCTCGTCACGCGCGCACGGTTGCACGACGACGCCAACGCGCTCGCTGTCGCGATCGACCGGCTCGACTCGGAGCTAGACGTGCTCGTGCTCACGGGCGGCGTATCGATGGGCCAGTTCGACTTCGTGCCGTCGGTGCTCACCGAGCTCGGCGCGAAGCTCGTGCTGCACAAGGTCGCGCAGCGGCCGGGCCGGCCCATGTGGTTCGGCTTGAGCGCGCGCGGCAAGCCGATCTTCGCGCTGCCCGGCAACCCGGTCTCGACGCTCGTCTGCGCGGCGCGTTACGTGCTGCCGGCGCTGCGGCACGCGTCGGGCCTCGCGCCGCCGGCGCCCGAGCTCGTCGCGATCACGAGCCCGATCGAGGCGTCGCCGACGCTGACGTTCTTCACGCCCGTGACGCTGTCGTCATCGGATCGCGCGACGCTGCTCGCCACCCCGTGCCCGACCAACACCTCCGGCGACTTCATGCGCCTCGTCGGCACCGACGGCTTCGTCGAGCTCGCCGCGAAGCGCGGCGCTCATCCTGCCGGCACCGTCGCCCGCCTCTTCCGCTGGTGATCAACGGTGACCCCTGTATCGGAGTAGTCTCGAGAAGCTGAAGGCGCTGCCGCCGGCGCGGCTCGCCGTGCTCGGCACGTTCCGCGACATCCGAATCCTTGATGCCGCCGATGCGCTCGCGGCGATCGGCCGCTCAGCACTCACAGCGGATTTTCGTTTAGCCGCTCTTCTCGGTTGCCGACAACCACGCTGCGTTTGGGTCCCTTTTGGACCAAAAAGCAAACGCGAGGCTATCCTGCCACGCCGTATGTGCACTCGGAATAGGCCGTCCCATGGTTGATCCGCAGCGGCTTGTTGGCGGCGCACGACGCATCGCGCGGCTTAGAACCAGAAGGAGGCGAAGAGCTGAACGACGTTGGCGTCGAAGCTGTAGAGGGGCTCGGTGCCGGGCACGGCGCCGACGCCGCGCAGGTCGCGGAAGTCTTCGTAGTCGAACATCATGTGGTCGAGGATCACGTTCAGCGTGCCGCGCTCGACGAACTTCCAGCCGCCGCGCACGATGTCGTAGCTCGCGCCGAGCCGGATCGTCCGGCTCGTGAACGTGCTCAATTCCTTGTCGCGCGCCATGAAGTTCTGGAATTGCGAGCGAGCGAAGAGATCGCTGTAGAAGTCCGCCTTCGTCTGCGAATACGCGCGGAACTTGCCCTCGAACGTCCAGCCCGACTCGATCGGATGCGTGTAGCCGATCTCGAACGTGTCGGCGTCGATGGCCCAGGTGTCCGCGTACTGCCGATACTCGGCGTGCAACGCAGCGCGGTACGGCAGGTAATAGCGCATGCGAATCGAGCCCGCGTCGCTCGTGCGCGTGCGCGGATAGATTTCGCGCTCGTAGGCGTACCCTTGCGGCGTCGTATCGTCGAGATAACGCACCTGCCGATACGGGTTGTTGAGGAAGCCCTCGTCCGTGATCGTCTCGAACGACAGGCCGAGCAGCAGGTTCTTCGTCAGGATCTGCGAGATGCCGAGCCGGTACTGCTGCCGCTGCACCTCGTCGCGGAACGTGTCGTCGCCGCGCCGCCCGACCGTGTCGTTGCCGAGCGAGTAGCCGAGCGAGATCGTCGTCAAGTCGCCGAAAATGTCCTGGCTCACGCCGAAGCTGAACGTCTCGGCCGTGTAGTCGTTCTCCTCGCTGTTCGTGAAGCCGATGTTCATCATCCAGCGGTCGTGCAGATAGTCGAGCCCCACGGATTGCTGCGTGCGCTCTTCCTTGTACGGGCTGGCCGTCGTGACGACGTCGATCGACGCGCTGCTGACGCGGTCGACATAATGGTTGGCCGACACGGAGAACTTCTGCGCGAACTGCTTGCGCACGAGCACGGACGGGCCCTGGATCGTGACGCCGCCGCCATCGTAGGAGTGCAGCAGCACGTCGGCGCGGTCCTCGGGCAGCACGCCGGCGTCGGCCGCCCGCGCGGCGGCCAGCGAGAACAGGGCAACGATGAGGCCGCGCTTCACGACGCTCGCCGCTTCAGTTGCAGCCGCAGCCGCCGCCGGCGGCGCCCGTGGCGCCGCGCGCGCCTTCGCGCGCTTCGTAGACGTGGCCCGTGTACGAGCTCGAGACCGGATCGCGATCGAACGACATGATCGGATCCGCGAGGTTGTCGCGCTCGTAGGGCTTCACCCACGGCTCGACGCTGCACGCGGTGAATGCCAGCACCGCGGCGGCCGCCGCGGCCAAACGTAGAAGCGAAAACGTCTTCGGCGCTGCCATCGCTACTCCCGCAACAACGCACGAACCTGCGTCTGGTACTCGTTCTCGTAGCCCGGCTTGTAGCCGTGGTGAATGAACCGCATCGTGCCGTCGCGGCCGATCAGCACGGTCGTCGGCATCGTCTGCACCTTGTAGAGCTTCGTGACCTGGTTGTTCGGATCGAGCAGCACGGGGAACGTCACGGGCGTTTCCTCGAGCCACTTGCGCGCGCCGGCCGAGTTGTCCTTCTCGACGTTCACGGCGAGCAGCTCGAACCCCAGGCTCTTGTACCGCTCGTATAGCGCCTGCAAGTGCGGCATCTCCTGCCGGCACGGCACACACCACGTGGCCCAGAAGTTGATCATCACCACGTTGCCCTTCTGCGCGGACAACGACATCTCTCCGCCGTCGAGCTTCTGCAACGTGAAGTTGGGCGCCGGCCCGGAGAGCGTCGCGGCATAGGCGAGCGACGCAACGAGGGTCGTCATCGCAAGAATGGAGAACGCGCGCAACATGGCTTACCTCCGTTGTAATGCCCTAGAAGAAGAACGTCACGCCCACGTGCGCTTCGAGGTTGTGCGACGTCTTCTCCTGCCCCAGCAAGTCGATGTCGAACACGTGGTCGCGCAAGTCCGCGTGCACGGCGAACCAATCGAGCGGCATCACGCGCATACCGACGCCGAAGTTCACCGTGAACCGGTCGTCTCCGGCAAACGTCGTCTTGCCGACTCCGCCGATGACGTAAGTCGCCATGTTCAGCGCTCGCCGTCTGCCGACGAAGCCTTCGCCGGGAAAAATGTTGTAGCCCAGCGACACGTTATAGTAGGAATACTCGCGTTCGGAGTCTGTGAGCAATTGCGCAGCGCCGCTCAACCGCTCGAAGCTCGTGAGCTCCGTGTCCGCCTCGCCGGCCGCGAGCTCGACGAAGAAGCCCTCCGTCACGTGGTACGCGAACCGCGCACCGGCCACGGTGTTGACGCCGAAGTCCTCGACGCTCAACTGCCCCGCGAAGATGCCGACCTCGAAGTCCTCGGTATCGATGCGCGGCGGGTCGATCTCGCGCCGCTCCACGTCGGGCTCGATGACGGGCGGCTGCGCAGCTTCGTCCGCGCGAACGAGGGCGTCGCGGCCGCATCCGGTCAGGCTCCCGACGGCGAGCGTCGAAGCTAGAAAAAGAACGAGAACCCGGCTTTCCATTCGCTTACTTCCTCGTTGTCGTTGCGGCTCGTGAACACGACGTGCGCCTTGTACTCGGCGCGGAACACGAAGCGGCGGCTCAAATACATGCGCACCCCGGCGCCGGCGAGCGCAATGGAGTCGCTCCTGTCCGTCGTCGCCACGAGCGTCGCCTTCGGCTCGGTCTTGATGACGCCGGCCCCGAGCGTGAAATACGGCGATGCGCGCCAATCCGGGTACATGAGGTGCACGATGTTGACGGTCGCCAGCGTGCTGTCCGAGAAGCGGCCGAGCGCTTGCGAAAGCCACAGCTCGCCGGACAGGTTCGGCGTGAAGCTGCGCGAGCCGTAAAGGCCGATCACGTTCGCGCCGCCGAAGTCGCCGTACAGCGTGCCGACCTCCCACCGCCGCGCCGCATAGTCGCTGAAGCCGAGGGCCGGTAGGTCGAACGGCTCGCCGTCGAGATCGAGCGTCGTCGTGAGCTGCTCGAAATGCACCCAGCCTTCCTGGCCGCGCGCGACGCGCACTTTGAACCACTCCGTGCGGCGCTTCACGAGCGCGATCTGCTCACCGCGCTCGGCAACGAAGAAGATCGGATAGCCGCGGCCCGGGCCCGTGTGCAGCTCGATGAACGGATCCGCGATCGTCACCTCGCGAAGCGGCCGTTCTGCGCCTGCCGCATGTCCTGCGATCGCGAACTGGCAAAGCGACAGAACGAGCCACGACCACCGCATCTACATCACCGGCACGTCGAACGGGTTGTTGTAGTACTGCGCGCCGATGTCGAGCCACTCCGCAACGAGGCGCAGCTCGTGAACCGACATGAAGCCGGCGTGAGGGGTCGCGGCGCAAACGCCGTTCTCGCCCTCGAAGCAATCGAAGAACCGCTGCGAGAGGCCGAAGTTGGACCCCGCCGCGCTCATGTAGGGGCCCGTCGACACGAACTCGAGGATCGGATTGCCCATCGCGTCGACGCCGATCTGCACCTGCTCGTCCACGAGCATGCCGCCGTTCAATATCTGGCGGTTGTCGGCGAACAGCAGCTCGCGGTAGGACTTCAGCTGATCCGGCTCGTCCTCCGAGGGGCCGTCCGTCAGATCGAGCTGGCCGGCCGGCACCATCGGCGCATTCGCCATGTCGGCCGGCGAGTGACAGCCCGCCTGCGCGCACGTGTTGCTGCCGATCTGGTTGCCCATGCCGTCGAGCACGGGGCGTGCCGCGCTCCAGAGCGGGTGAATGTGCGTCTCGTAGTTGACGACGATGCGGCAGGCCGGCGTCCAATCGCCGATGCAGTTCGCGTTCGTCGGCGCCGTCGTCGTGAGGCCCGAGTAGAGATACGAGATCGGCGTGCCGAGCGGCGCGTTCGCCACGTCCGTCCACACGTCGGTGTAGACGACGTCGACGCTCGGCTCGAGCGCCGCGCAGTCGGTTTGGCAGCTGACGCGCGTGCGCGTTTCGGCCATCGTCTCGCCGGCGTCGGGCGAGAACGTGCTCACGCTGTTCGGGAACGCGACACCCGTGCTCGGCGCGCCGGCGTAGGCCGCCGCGAACGCCGTGCTGCGGCCGTGAGAGAGATTGCTGGCGGGCGCGTGACAGCCGTTGCACTCGAGCTCCTGGCCCGGCGCAACCTGCAGCCAGTTTTGGTGGCGGGCGGACGTGCGCCGACCGTCGGCGTCGAGCACGCTCACCGCGAGCGCGACGTTCGCGGGCACCTTCACACGCACGGAGCCGTCCGGCTCGATCGGCGCGTAGCCGATCACCTCGCGCATGCCTTGCTGAAGGCTCGGGCCGAACGCCGTGTTCTCGAGGTCGACGGTATCCTCGTCGGGGATGGCAACGGCCTTCTCGATGCGCAGGAAGCGCGCCGGCCGATTGTCCGGGGGCGTCAGCACGGGGTCTGCGACGGCGGCGATGTTCACGCTCGCCACCCCGTCCACGTCGTAGACGCTGCGAATGTTGATGATGCCGGCCCCTTCGGCCGCGAGGTCGGCGTCGAAGTCGACGCCGGGCAGCTTGTCCGGAATGTTCGTCGGCGCGCGCCGCGGCTGTGCGGCCACGACTTCGGACACGAGCACGCCCTCTTCGCCGATCACGATCGGCTGCTGCGTCTGCGTCGAAGGGTCGTACATCCACACGCCATAGAGCGGGGGCGCAACGACAGGCGGAGGGTTCGTCGCCGCAAGACGCTCGGGCGTGCACGGCACGTAGATGACGGCTGCAGGATCGTTCGGATCCGGCTCTTGAAGGCGACAGATCGACCACGTCGTCAGGACGCGTCCAGTGCCGTCCCAGAGCGGGAACGCCGAGCTGAACCGGCCGCCCGGCGAAGGCTCGAGATCCGTCCGCACTTGATTCGGCGTGGCCGCAGTTTGCGCGGGGCCGGTCATGCCGGCCGAGCTCGCGACGGCCTGCGTGTTCTCGACGTACGTGGCCGCATCGATGATCGTGATGGCGCCGCCGAGCTCGGGATGATCGAACGGCCGGAGGATTGCCATGATGCGGCCGTCGAGCATCTCGCGCGCGCTGACGAACTGCACGGCGCCATTGTTCGTGCCCGTCAGATGGCTTTCGGCGCCGTAGAGCAACTCGAGCTCCGTTCCGTCGGGATTCATCTGATAGAGATGGATTCCGTTGACGCTGCCCGCGTGATCCCAGCGGCTGAACAGCACCTTGCCGTTGTCGAGCACCGTGGGCTCGTAGTCGCTGCTCTGGTTGAACGATACTTGCTTGAACTCGTCGCGGCCGTCGTCGCGCATCACGTGCAGCACGAACGCGGGCTCCTGCCGGTCCTCGTCGCGCGCGTCGAACTGCGGCTTGCCGTCGTTCAACAGGATCGCCTTCGCCGTTTGCTGGCGCGTCGACGCGAAGATGATTCGCCCGTCGGGCAGATAGTGCGGCGAGATGTCGTGGCCCTGCTGGGCCGTCAGATCCGAAACGATCAGGCGCCGCAGCGTATCGGCCGCGATCTCGTATTCCCAGATGTTCCACTTCGGTTGATCTTCGTCGTCGAGCGCGAGGTTCTCGTCGACGGGCCCGCGCATCGCGAACAGTACTTTTCGGCCGTCCGCCGAGATCTCGACGCCCATCACGTCGCCTCGGCCTTGCGTGAAGCGCTCGGTGACGTTGCGCTCCGGGGCCGTCGGCGACGCGCGGTCGCGAACGTACAGATCCGTGCCGACGGCGAACCGCAGGATGTCGCGCAAGTCCGTGTTGACCTGGAGCGCCTCGTCCTCGTCGAACAGCGGCCCCTTCGTGTACGCGATCGGAAAATCGGGAGCGACGGGATCGGGATCCTGTCCCTGGCCGATACCCACGCTGCCGTCGCCGTCGCCGCTGCAAGCGGCCACGCATGCAATCGTCACCGCAAGCGCAGCCGCGCGGCCGTGCCGCAGCAAGGCTCGCCAAACGTTCCGTGTTTCGTCGCTCATGGAAAGTCCCTCTCCATCAATCGCGCGATGAGGGGGCGATCCGAGCTCGAGTCGATACGTCAACGGTCACACTCCGAGCGCGCGGCGCAGCGATCGGTCTTCGCACGCTTGCGCGCTTGCATAATCTCGCGACCATTGGCGTCGCGATGCGACGTAATGTCGGCGCCCGACAATCATGGGCATCGACTTGCACGCCTTCCGTTAACGTGATCACAGAACTTGCCCGGATACTCCTCGCCGCGAGAAATGTGATCGACTCCAAACTCCGCGCTCATCGCTCGCGCGTCGTCGCACGAGATTTCACCTAATCGAACCTTTTCGCGACCGAGCGCAGTCGCACCTCGCTCTCGATCGCCGCGGCGCAGCTTACACGTCGAGCGCGTCGCGTCCGAACCGTCGCCAAAGCGAGACGTCTGTGATTTCCCACATTACGCGCCGATTTTTTTTGTGTTTTAGTGCGCGCCGATCTCGCAACTTACGCATCACTCAACGGGACGACCGCGATGATTAGCAGGATGCAATTTGCGCCGACGCTTGCTTTTCTCGGCAGCCACGTTTCGCTGTGGCGCATCTTCGTTGTCGTTGCGCTGCTCAACTGCAGCGCATCGCTGGCTCTGGCCGGGCCGCGCGAGCAAGCTGCGCGCATTCACGATCGCCTTGCAGGCGTGCCGGCCGACGAGGCTACGTTGGACGCGATGGCGGCATCGCTGCCGGCCAATCCGACGGCCGCGGCCAACATCGCCATGGACAACCCCAGCTTCTATGCGGTGACGCTGAAGAACTTCGCGGCGCCTTGGACGAACCGCGACCAGAACCCGTTCGTGCCCCTCAACGACTATGTGACGCTCGTCATGGGCATGGTGCGCGACGATGTGCCGTTCGATCAGATCCTGACGACGGACTTGCTCTATACGGGGCCCGCCAGCGTGACGCCGGCGCCCTCGCCGGCGAGCAATGCGCATTTCGAAGCGCTCGAGCGCCGCATGCGCGACCCCGGCTTCGATCAAGACGAGCTCGTGCAGACGACGCAGACGGCCGTTTACGGCACGCCGGCGAACGCCACGGCGGGCGCGATGACGACGCGCGCGGCGGCCGAAGCGTTCTTCGTCGCGGGCACCAACCGAGCGATGTTCCGCTTCACGCTGATGAACCACATGTGCATGGACTTGGAGCAGGTGCTCGATACGAGCATTCCTCCCGACCGTATTCGGCAGGACGTGTCGCGCAGCCCCGGCGGCGACAGCCGCGTGTTCATGAACAACTGCGTCGGCTGCCACGCGGGCATGGATCCGCTCGCGCAGGCATTCGCGTACTACAACTTCGACGCGACGAGTGGCCGCATGGTCTACGACTCGACGGCCGTGCATCCGAAGTACTTCAACAACGACGCGACGTTTCCGGACGGCTTCGTGACGCCGGACGACTCATGGCACAACCACTGGCGCCAAGGCCAGAACGCCGTGATCGGCTGGGACGACAACCTCCCGGGGCAAGGCGCGGGCGCCAAGTCGCTCGGCGCGGAGCTCGCGGCGACGGATGCCTTTGCTCAGTGCCAGGTCAAGAAAGTGTTCAAGGCGGTCTGCCTGCGCGATCCCGTCGACGCGAACGACCACGGTCAGATCGCGACGATGACGAATGCGTTCAAGGGCGCCTACAACTTGAAGCAGACGTTCGCCCAGGCCGCTGGGTATTGCATGGGCCAGTAGCGGACGCGCCAGGGAGTGACGACGATGCAGTACGCGACCACGATCTCAGTCGACTCGCCGGCTTTCGCCGCCGCGCAGAGCTCGCCTTTTCGCAAGTGGCTGCTCGGCGCGGGCGTCATGCTCGCCGCCGCCCTATCCGCGTGCAGCGGCGGCAGCGGCGCCGACGTCGAGGAGCTGCCGGGCCTGCCGGGCAGCGGACCGACGTCGAACTACAACGGCCCCGCGCCGGCGACGCAGGACGTGCAGCAGTTCAAGCTCAACCTCTGGGACAACATTCAGGCGAGCAACCGCTGCGGCAACTGCCACAGCGAGACGGGCGGCCAAACCCCGATGTTCGCACGCCACGACGACATCAACCTTGCCTACACCGCCGCGAACGGCGTCGTGACGCTCGCGTCGCCGCAGGACTCGATGATGGTCACGAAGGTCGGCGGCGGACACAACTGCTGGCTCGGGAGCGCCGCCGCGTGCGGCGACATCTTGACCACGTGGATCACCAACTGGGCCGGCGGCACCTCCTCCACGGCCGCCCGCAAGATCGAGCTCGAGCCGCCGGTACTGCGCGATCCGGGCCAAAGCAAGAACTTCCCCGCCGATCAGGGCGCGCTGTTCTCGACGACCGTGTATCCGTTGCTCGAGCAGCACTGCTCGGAGTGCCACGCGTCGGCAACCTCGATCAAGCAACAGCCGTTCTTCGCCGAAGGGCCGCCGAGCGATCTCGACGCCGTCGCGCTCGCGTACGAGGCAGCGAAGTCGAAGATGAATCTCGACGATGCGGCGATCTCGCGTTTCGTCGTGCGTCTGCGCAACGAATCGCACAACTGCTGGACGGCGAGCTGCACCAACGACGCGAACGCCATGCAAGCTGCGATTCAGGCGTTCAGCGATCAAGTCGTTCCGACGGCCGTCGATCCGCTGCTCGTCACGAGCAAGGCCACGACGCTCTACGAGGGCACGATCGCGTCGGGCGGCAACCGCTACGAGGCGAACGTCATCGCGCTATACGAGTTCAAGACGGGCCAGGACTGCGGCACGTCGATCACGGGCGCCTGCTCGATCGCCTACGACACGAGCGGCGTCGACCCCGCGATGGATCTCACGCTGTCCGGCAACGTGCAATGGTTCGGCGGCTGGGGCTTGAACTTCGCCGGCGGCAAGGCGCAAGCCCAGACGAGCGCGAGCGCAAAGCTCAAGAACCTGATCTTGCAGACGGGCGAGTACTCGATCGAGGCGTGGGTCGTGCCAGGCAACGTCGTGCAGGAGGATATGCGCATCGTCAGCTACTCGGCGAGCTTGACGAACCGCAATTTCAATCTCGGCCAGACGATGTACAACTACGACTTCTTCAACCGGACGGACCTGACGAGCGCGAACGGCGACCCGCAATTGTCGACGCCCGACGCGGACGAAGTCCTGCAAGCCACGCTGCAGCACGTGGTCGCCACGTTCCACCCCGTCACGGGCCGCAAGATCTACGTGAACGGCGTGCTCGCCGCATCGCTCGATCCCGCGCCGGGGGGCACGATCACGAACTGGGACAACTCCTATGCGTTCGTGCTCGGCAACGAGGTGTCGGGCAACCGGATGTGGAACGGCGTGATCCGCCTCGTCGCGATCCACAACCGCGAGCTGACGCAGGCGCAGATCGTGCAGAACTTCGAAGCCGGCGTCGGCGAGAAGTTCTTCCTGATGTTCGGCGTCGAGGAGCTCACGAACGTCCCCGATAGCTTCATCGTCATCGAGGCGGCGCAGTTCGACAGCTACGGCTACCTGTTCCGCAGGCCGTTCTTCATCAGCTTGGACGGCACGGCGCAGCCCGACGGTATCGACGTCCGCGGCATGCGCGTCGGCTTGAATGGCGCCGAAGCCCGCGTCGGCCAAGCGTTCTCCTACGTCGACACACGGATCACGAGCACCGAGTACTCGGCCGCGACGGGTCAGACGCTGCTCAACCTCGGCACCGTGCTCCCGCTCGAGAAAGGCCCCGACGAGGACGAGTTCTTCCTCACTTTCGATCAGCTCGGCGCGAACACCTATAACCGTCCGCCGATCCCGGACCCGCCGGTGCCCGCACCGGAGATCCTCGATCCCGTCTCGGTCATCGGCGTGCGCACGTTCGACGAGATCAGCGCCACGATGGCGGAGATCACGGGCGTGAGCCAGAACGAGCCCGGCGTCGTCGCGACCCTCGACGAAGTGCGGCAGTCGCTGCCGGCCGTGCCGACGCTCGAGGCCTATCTGTCGTCGCATCAGGCTGCGATCGGCCAGCTTGCCGTCGAGTACTGCCACGCGCTGATGGAGACCTCGAGCCTGCGCGGCGCCATGTTCCCGGGCTTCGACTTCGACGCAGCGCCGGCCGCCGCGTTCGCGAACGAGAACGCGTTGTTCGATCCGCTGCTGAACCGCGTGCTCGGCGCCACTCAGCTCGGGCACCAGCCGGACAAGATCTTCGTTCGCGACGAGCTGAGCGATCTGGTCAATGGCGTGGGCGATCCGGCTCGGCCGGGGCTCGTGAACGCAATCCCCGCGGGCGAGGCCAACGACGCCGCGCGCACGCGCAGCATCGCGAAGGGCGTCTGCGCGGCCGTCATCGGCAGCGCCGCGATGCTCATCCAGTGATTGGCGACGCTTCGATTCAGAGGTAACGACGATGCTGATCAGAGTCAAACGCAGGCTTCGGAACCCGGACGCGCCGCAACGGCACGACAACCATCGCCGGCCGATGACGCGGCGCGAGCTGATCGCGCAAGGCTTCATGACGGGCGGCGCGGCGGTACTGTCGACGGGGTTGTTCAGCCTGTTCGCGAATCCGCGCGCCGCGCTCGCGCAGCTCGCGAGCGATCTGCAGCTCGACGCCGCCGCTCTCGGTTGCGGCGTTGATCGCAGCGGCACGAAGATTCCGTTCATTTGCTTCGATCTCGCGGGCGGCGCGAATCTGGCGGGCTCGAACGTGCTCGTCGGCGGGCAGCAAGGCCAGCTCGACACGCTGTCGACGGCCGGCTATCGCAAGCTCGGGCTGCCCGGCGACCAGGTGCCGGGCGTGGCCGAGGCGGCCCCGAGCGCGACGGGCACGAGCAACGGCGATCACACCGATACGAGCTTGGGGCTCGCGTTCCACAGCGACAGCGCGTTCTTGCGCGGCATGTACCAGAGCTTCAAGACGGCCGGCATCGCCGCGAGCATCAACGGCGCCGTGATCCCGGCGCGCTCCGAGAACGACACCGGCAACAATCCGCACAACCCGCTGTACGGCATCCAGCGCGCGGGCGCCGAGGGCCAGATTCTCACGCTGATTGGCTCGCAAAACACCGACTCGGGCGGCAACTCGATGGCGCCGGCGATGATGATCAATCCCGAGTTCCGGCCGACGAAGGTCGACCGGCCGAGCGACGTCACGGGCCTCGTCGGCACGAGCGACCGGCCGAGACGGCTGAGCCACCAGGACGAAGTCGCCGTCGTCGAGGCGATCTATCGCATCAGCAAGCGGAGGATGGACTCGAACGTCTCGACGGGCCTCAACTTCCCCGATCCCGCAAGAGCGCCGATCACGCGCGACGAGGTCGTCGAGGAGCTCGTGAAGTGCGGCTACCTCGATGCGGCCTACACGAAGGAGAAGTTCGGCAACGTGGTGCTGAACCCGGCCACCGATCCGAACATCGTCGGCCCGACGGGCATTTTCACGGACGCCGAGTTCAACGCCGGCGGCACCGACGGCAACGAGTTCCGCAAGACGGCCTCGGTGATGAAGATGGTCATCGACGGTTACGCGGGCGCCGGCTGCATCACCATGGGTGGCTACGACTACCACGGCGGCGCGCGCCAGGAAGGCGAAACGAAGGACTTCCGCGCCGGCCGCTGCATGGGCGCGGTGCTCGAGTACGCGGCGCGCATGGAAAAGCCCGTGATGCTCTATGTGTTCAGCGACGGCTCGCTGTCGAGCAACGGCGTCATCGACAACTCGGTGGCCGGCCGCGGCAAGGGCGAGTGGACGAGCGACAACCAGGACACGGCGGCTCCGTTCTTCCTCGTCTACAACCCGCCCACGCTGGGCGGACGACCGCAGCTCCTCACGAGCGCAGGCCTCACGGCCGCGCAGCATCAACAGCTCGGCGCCTTCTCGGCGGACGGCAACGTCGTGCGCTCGGGCACGCCCGGCGCGAACAACGTCAACCTGCTCGTGCACATGATCCTGTTGAACTACATGGCGCTGCACGGGGAGCAAGGCCAGTTCGAGAGCCTGTTCCCGAACCACGGCTTGGGCGACGCCGCGCTGCTCGACCGATTCATCGCGTTCGCGCCGATCGTTTGACGCGCGATCGCACACAGCGGAGTTTCTAGACGGTTCCCCCCCTACAACGGTTACTCGGCCACGGACGGACCGGGTAACCGTTGTTTTTTTGCTCCGCGGCTTTCACATAACGTGAGCGATGCACGGGCCGAGCTCCGGCGTTCAAGTCACGATCACGGAGCCCGAGCACGTTACAGACCATATGACGGCTGCCGACACCCTGCAGGATCTCCTCGCCTGCCCGCGCTGCGACGCGCCGCTCGCGCGCGCCGCCGAAGCGTGGCGCTGCGTCGGGTGCGACGTCGACTTTCCGCTCGTCGCGGGCATCCCATGGCTTTTCGCGGAGCCGAACGCGGGGCTCGGCGAATGGCGGGCGCGGCTCCACTTCTCGCTGCAAAAGCTCGAGCGCGAGCGGCAGCAGCTTGCGGAGGCGCTCGCCGGGAAGGAGCTTCGGCCGGCCACGCGCGCGCGGCTCGAGCGCCTCGGTCTCGCCACGCGCGATCACGGCGTGCGTCTGCGAGAGCTGCTCGCGCCGCTCGCGCTCGGGCAGCATTCCGCGAGCTACGAGACGTATCTCGCGCTGCGCACGCGTCTCCCGCCCGACCAGGGCCTCACGACGTACTACTCGAACATCCACCGCGATTGGTGCTGGGGCGACGCCGAGAACGACGCTTCTTTCGAAGCGCTCGCTCCCATGCTGCGCGCCGCGCCGCCGAAGCGCGTGCTCGTGCTGGGCGCCGGCGCGGGTCGCCTCGCTTATGACACGCACCGGCGAACGCCGGCTGCAATCACCGTTGCGCTCGATTTCAACCCGCTGCTCGCGATCGTCGCGGACAAAGTCGCTCGGGGCGAGATCGTGGAGCTCTACGAGTTCCCGCTGGCGCCGCGCGGCGACGAGGCCGTTCTTCGGCAGCTGCGAGCCCCGGCGCCGGCGCGCGCCGGACTTGCTTTCGTGCTCGCCGACGCGCATCGCGCACCGTTCCGCCGCGGCGCGTTCGACACCGTCGTGACGCCGTGGCTCGTGGACATCCTGCCGGAGCGGTTCGATCTCACGTGCGCGCGGGTCAACGCCCTGCTCGCCGACGGCGGCCAGTGGCTCAACTTCGGCTCGCTGAGCTTCCACGATGCAGACCCGGCCGCGCGTTACGGCCTCGAGGAATGCCGCGCCGCGCTCGAAGAGAGCGGCTTCGGCGAAATCAGCGTCGACGAGCGGGAGCTGCCGTACCTGAGCTCGCCGGCGAGCCGCCACTCGCGCCGCGAGCGCGTCGTGATCTGGTCCGCGCGCAAGGCACGCGACGTGAAGAAGGTGCCGCGCTATCAGGCGCTGCCCGAGTGGCTCGTGCGCGGCAACGACCCCGTGCCGCTCGGCGACTCGTTCCGCAGCCAGATCGCGGCGACGCGGATTCACGCGTTCTTGATGTCGATGATCGACGGCCGGCGGTCGATCAAGGACATGGCGAAGCTCGTCGTCGAGCAACGCCTGATGACGCCCGAGGAAGCGGAGCCCGCTCTCCGCTCCTTCTTCACCAAAATGTACGACGACTCGCGGCGCGGCACGACGTACTAGCGCCGCCGTGCATCAGCGCGCGTTCAGCGTCGATTGGAGCTCGGCGAGGATGGAGAGCGCGATCGACTCGGGCGAGTCGGCGCCGATGTCGAGGCCTACGGGGCCTTTGAGCCGATCGCCGAGCTGCGGCGCGACGTCACGAAGGTCGTTGAGCAGACGGTCGCGGCGGGCGCGGGGGCCGAGCACGCCGAGGTAGCGAGTCGGGATCGGCGCGAGCTCGGCGAGGTAGGCGCGGTCGGTCGCGAGGTGGTGGCTCATGACGATGATCGCGGCGAAATCGCGCAGCGGCAGCGATGCGGCGAGCTTGCCGGCCTCGACGAGCACCGCTCGCTCGGCGCGCTCGAATCCGCCGCGCGCGAGATACGCCGGCCGATGATCGGCCACGGTGACGAGCCAGCCGAGCTCCGCGGCCGTTGCGACGAGCGGCCGCGCGTCGAGCCCGCCGCCGAGCACGAGCAGTCGAGGAATCGGCTTCAGCGGTGCGTAGAGAATCGTGCAGCCGTCTTCGGCGCCGAGCCGTGCTGCGGCACGTTGCATCGCGCTGCGCGCGGCCGCGTGCAGCACCTCTTCGCCGCGCCCGCTCGCCCCGAATACGTGCTCGCCGCGCTCGTCGGCGACGGCCGTGGCCCCCACCGGTAGCTCGGGCCGGCTGCTCTCGATGACGGTCGCGACGCCGGCGGCGCGTGTTCCACCGAGGCGCTCGGCGATCGCGCCGAACGGCTCGTAGCCGTGTGCGGGGAGCAGCGGCTGAAGGAATACGCGCAATAGCCCGTTGCATCCGATGCCGAGACCCCAGAGCTCGTCGGCGGAATCGCGCAGATCGTAGGTGACGGCCGCCGCCTGCGCCGACGCGATGACGCCGCGCGCCCGCTCGGCGAGGTCGCCTTCGAGGCAGCCGCCGCTGACGAGGCCGCGATAATCGCCGTTTGCGGCGAGCAGGATGCGATGACCCGCCTTGCTATACGTAGACCCCGCCGTTTCATAGACGGTCGCGAGGACGAGCGGCTCACCCGCTGCGCGCCACGAATCGAACGATCTAAGAAGATGCAGAGATCCCACGGTTGCTCTCGACCAGGTTGGCCGGTCAATATGCCAGCGCGGCAGCCGTTTCTGAATAACGCCTGACGATCGAGCCTGAAGTCCGCGTCAGGGAAGGTCGGGCGTTGGCCAGTTGGAGGCAGGCAGCGGAGGTCTATTTTCGCATTCGTTGGAAGGGGTGGACTGGGCG
>Ga0209172_10004516_pt1 | contig 18606 bp, 15 predicted proteins | sample LarsenN4metaG_FD_184113 | JGI IMG/M metagenome (GOLD analysis project Ga0209172, IMG submission 184113) | Hot spring sediment bacterial and archeal communities from British Columbia, Canada, to study Microbial Dark Matter (Phase II) - Larsen... ... | reverse complement strand
CTTGAAGTCTGGAGAGACCTCTCACCGAAGGGCTCCAGCTCATCTACCAATTGCATTACTCATTAATCATCAATCAGTTCTCATTTTTCATCGTCGCCGACGGTGTCAAGTGTGTGCGCAGATCAGCCCTCAAAGGGGGAGTAAACGCTTCCCAACCAAGGCGGCAGGGGGTCCGAATGCATCGGGTCCATCTGTTCACACCTGATATGACCGCGGCCCGAAGTCACGAATACCGTCCGGTAAAGTGGTTCCATCGAATGCGCACAACATCCGCGAACATGCGGACGGCGTCGCGCGCGAGCCGCACCTTCGATCCTTCGGCGTGGTTCCAACGCACGGCCGTTTCGCGGATCCGCAGGCCCTGCCGCGACGCTAGAAAGAGCAGCTCCGGATCGAACCCGAACCCATCGATGGTTTGTTTCTGAAAGACTGCGACTGTACTGCTGCGCTTGAACAGCTTGAACCCGCACTGCGTGTCGTAAATCTTCAGACCGAGCATCCAACGGACGACGACATTGAACAGCATGCCGCCCAATTCCCGCATTTTCGGCTGATGTACTCCGATGAAGGAACGGTTCAGAGCGCGCGAGCCGACGACGACGTCGAGGTTGTCGTCGAGAGCCGCGGCGAGAAGCTTGAGCATCTCTTCAATGGGCGCGGACAGGTCGGCGTCCGTGAACAGCACGTAGTCTCCCGCCGCGGCAAGCGCGCCTTGCTTTACGCTGTAGCCTTTGCCGCGATTGGGAGCATGAGGGAGCAGCTTCAAATTCGGAATGGCAAGATCCTCGACCACGCGCGCCGTTTCGTCGGTCGAGCCGTCATCGACAATGATCAGCTCCGTTTGATGCGGCAAGGTCGCTGCAAATCTGGCGATGTTCCGAACTGAATCTCCGATTCGCGCTGCTTCATTGTAGGCTGGAATGACAATGGAGATCGTCGGCAGCGTAGAATCCGCGGCCTTCATAAAGCGGCGTATTGTATCATACGATTTTTCAATGACTCCGACGCAGACCGCCCCTACAGTATGAACGACAGGTTCATCCGCGCCTGCCGGCGCGAACCGGTGGATCGAACTCCGGTCTGGATGATGCGGCAGGCGGGCCGCTACCTTAAAGACTACCGCGATATCCGTCAGAAAATCGGCTTTCTCGATCTCTGCAAAAACGTCGATCTTGCAGTCGAAGTATCTCTCCAGCCGCTTCACATTCTCGACGTGGACGCCGTCATTTTCTTCTCCGACATCCTTATTCCCGTTGAAGCCATGGGAATCGAAGTCTCTTTGACAGACAAAGGGCCGGAGATCGCCAATCCCATCCGATCGCGGGCGGACGTCGAGAGGCTCCGCGTCCCCGATCCATCGTCTGAAATTCCTTTTACCGGCGCGATACTGCGCGCGCTGCGGAATGAATTGCGCAACGCGACGCCGCTCGTCGGTTTTGCGGGCGCGCCATGGACGCTGGCGACGTACATGATCGAGGGAGGGGGATCGAAGAGTTTTTCTGAAATCAAGTCGCTGGCCTATACGGATCCTCGAACGCTCGAAGGGTTGCTGGACAAGTTGGCCTCGACGATCTCCGCCTATCTCCGTTATCAGATCGAATCGGGAGCTCAGGCAGTACAGCTTTTCGATACGTGGGCCGGCGAACTGAGCCGGCGCGACTACGAACGGTTTGCGTTTCCGTACGTGAGACGGATTTTCGAAGAAATCGGCAATTTCACGCCTCGCATTCTCTACGTCAACGGCTGCTCGGCCATCCTCAACGTCATGGCGCGATCCGGCGCGGACGTCTTGAGCATCGACTGGCGCATCCCTATTTCCGAAGCGCGCGCCCGCGTGGGAAATGCGCTGTCATTGCAAGGCAATCTCGATCCGTGCGTGCTCCTGGGCTCACGATCGAACGTGAAGGAAAGAGTGGAAGACATCCTGCGGGAGGCGGGTCCGGTCGGCCACATCTTCAATCTGGGTCACGGAATACTTCCCACAACGCCCGTCGAGAACGCCCGGCTGCTGGTCGACTGCGTCAAGGCTTATCGTCACACGGCATGAAAGTCGGCGTATTGGTGTTCAATCTCGGCGGTCCGGAGTCGCTCCGCGACGTCAAGCCGTTTCTCTACCGCCTGTTTTCCGATCCCGAAATCATCCGCATCCGATGGGGACTCCTGCGCAAAGCGGTGGCGTACGCTATTGCAACCCTCCGACGCAAAACTTCGGAGGGCTACTACGCACAAATCGGCGGTGGATCTCCGCTGCGGCGGCTGACCGAAGAACAGGCGGCGGCGCTGGAAGCTGAATTGAAATCGCGCGGCAAGAATGTTCAGACATTCGTCGGCATGTGCACGTGGCGCCCATTTCTGAGCGAGGCGGTCCAGCGTATCCCGGACAGCGGCGTCGACAGCCTGGTGATCCTGCCTTTGTTTCCTCAATATTCCGTGACCACGACCGGGTCCGGGTTTGCAGCGCTTCGCCGGCTCATCGATTCGCATTCTGAATTCAGAAAGCTGGATGTGCAATGGGTCTGCGCCTGGCACGATCATCCCGCGTACGTCGAGTCTTTCGCGCAAGCGATTGAGCGCGAGCTCGCGAGGTTCCCAACACCCGACCGCGTGCACCTTCTCTTCAGCGCGCACAGCATTCCGGAGCGCTACGTCAAGGAAGGCGATCCGTACCTCGAACAGACCAAGAAGTCCGTCGAGTTGATCATGGACCGTCTCGGCCGGCGGAATCCCTACGAACTTTCGTTTCAAAGCAAGATCGGGCCGGTGAAGTGGCTGGAGCCGATGACGCAGGACGCCATCATCAAGCTCGGAAAACAAGGAGTGGCCGATGTTCTGGTCGTTCCGATCAGTTTCGTGTCCGAGCATATCGAAACTCTGTACGAGCTCGATATCCTCTACAAGAAGATCGCCGAAGAGGCCGGAGTGCAAAACTTCAAACGCGTCCCCGCGTTGAACAGCGATCCCGCGTTTATTCGCGCACTGGCGGATATAGTAGAGAGTACGCTGAAGTAGGAGTAAATGGGTCGGGCTCTCCCCCTCGAAGGGGGAGAAAAGCGCCGAAGGCGGCAGGGGGTCAAACTCCGCTAAATCGGCATTCGTTCACACGGTCTATGACCCGCCCACTCCTCAAAATCACCTATGCACGACGTGATCGTCATCGGCGCCGGAATATCGGGGCTCGCGTGCGCGTACGGACTGCGCAAGCGGGGATTCGACGTCCTGGTCCTGGAAAGCAGCGATAGGATAGGCGGCGTGATCCGGTCGGTTCGCATCGACGGATATCTCGTCGAAGCCGGTCCGAACTCTTTCGCGCCGACGCCGCACTGTCTTCAACTCCTTGATGAACTGGACCTCGGTAAAGATCTCCTCCGCGCGAATCCGAAGAATCCGAGATTCGTCCTCCTCAACGGGCGCTTGCGAAAGGTTCCATTCGGCGTCCTCACTCTCGCCGGCGCTGCGCGCGCGCTCGCGGAGCCCTTCATTCGTTCCAAGGCATCCGAAGACGAATCGATCGCCGATTTCTTTCGCCGCCGTTTCGGGACCGAAGTCCACGACCGGCTCGTCGCGCCGTTCGTGACCGGCGTGTACGCGGGCGATACGCGCCGGCTCAGCGTTGAAGCCAGTTTTCCCCGAGTCGTGGAGTTGGAACGCCGCTACGGCAGCGTCATGCTGGGAATGCTGCGCGACAGGCGGAAGCGACCTGATGGCCGGCCCGGCGCCGCGCCCGCAGCCGGACGGATCTCGTCCTTCGCCGCCGGGATGGAGACTCTGCCGCAGCGGCTGGCGGCGGATTTGCGCGTCCAACTGAACGTCTCGGGAATCCGGATCGGCAAGGACGTCGAAGCGCGCGCGACCGTGCTGGCCGTTCCCGCGCATCGCGCAGCTGAAATCGTAGAAGGCGCGAGCCCGGACCTGGCGCGCATGCTCGCATCGATCGAGTACGAACCCGTCGTCGTCGCTGCTACGTCCTTCGCAGTGGAGAGTTTCAGCCGGCCGCTCTGTGGATTCGGCTTTCTCACTCCGCCGTCGGAGAACGTCCAGATCCTGGGAACGATTTTCAGCTCACTCTTGTTTCCCAAACGCGCGCCGGAAGGCCGCGTGCTGCTGACGTCGTTTCTGGGCGGGGCGAGGAAGCCGGAAGTCATGGACTGGCCGGACGAACGCGTGTGGGACGTCGTCTGTTCGGAGCTCAAGCGCGTACTGGGAACGTCGCTGCGGCCGGACCCTGCGGCGATCTTTCGTCATCGCCGCGCGATTCCGCAGTACACAATCGGGCATCGTCAGCGCATTCAATCCCTGACCACGGAACTACGCCGCTCGTGCGGGCTTTTCGTGATGGGGAATTTCTTGGAGGGCGTTTCCGTGGCGGCCTGCATCGAACGCGGCGATGCCACCGCTCAAGCCGTTGCGGACTTTCTTCGGAGCAAGCCATGAGACTCACTGCACAACAAATCGCAAACCTTATTCAGGGAAAGCTTGAAGGGCGTCCGGACGTCGTGCTCGAGTCCGTCGCCAGCTTGAAGAATGCGGGCCCGACCGACCTCAGTTACGCCGAGGAAAAATACTACGATGAGGCGGTCCGCAGCACTGCAGGCTGCATCATCGTGAAGTCCGGCGTCTTTCCCCGGCAGACCGTGATCGTTGCCGCAAGTCCAAAGCTGGCGTTTGCAAAAGCGGCCGCGCTGTTGCTCAAGGAGGCCCAGCCCGCTACAGAGATTCACCCTACGGCCGTGATTGAAACAGGCGCCGTCATCGGCGAGGGCGCGCGGATCGGCGCCGGATGCGTGATCGGGAAGAACGTCCGGATCGGACGCGATTGCGTCCTGTATCCGCGCGTCGTCATCTATCCCAACGTGCAGATCGGGGACCGCGTGATCATTCACGCCGGCGCGGTGATTGGCGCGGATGGATTCGGATTTGTGAAGGACGGAAACGAGTACGTCAAATTTCCGCAGGTCGGAGGAGTCGTCATCGAAGACGACGTGGAAATCGGCGCCAACACGTGCATTGATCGCGGATCGTTGGAAACCACGGTCATTCGCCGCGGCGTCAAACTGGACAATCTGATTCAGATCGCGCACAACGTCGAGATCGGCGAACACACGGTCATCGCGGCGCAGACCGGAATATCCGGCAGCTCTACGGTCGGCCCCCACAACGTCATCGGCGGACAGGTGGGAATCGGCGAGCACGCCCGCCTGGACGCTCACGCCGTCATCGGTGGACAAGCCGGCGTGCTCAACGGAAAGCGCGTCCGCGCCGGCGAGATCCTATGGGGAACCCCCGTGCGCCCGCTTAAAACATTTCTCGTCGAGCAAGCGTGTCTGGCGAAGTTGCCGCGCTGGATGGACGAAATCAAGAAGAAACTGGGCAATTAACTTGGTCCCGGCCGGGACAAGAATGTAGGCTATGGACGTCGACTGACAATCGGGAGATTGGGGACAGAGAGCAAACCTCAACCGCAGGAGACGTGAACAAATCGGCACGACGCATTCTGACCCCCTGCCGCCTTCGGCGGCTCTCCCCCTCGAAGGGGGAGAAAAGCGCCGAAGGCGGCAGGGGGGCAGAACTCCGGTAATTGGCGTTCACACTTTCACAGACCGCGCCTACAGGTGTGCCGCCCGATTTCCACATCCAACTCAAGGCGGGATTGTTTATGAGCAAAATCAAGACGGTCCAGCAACACATCCTCGATGAAGAGCGTTTGTATCCGGGCGCGACGGGCGATTTTACAGCGCTCATGACCGCCCTGACTGTAGCTGCAAAGATCATTTCTCGTGAAGTGAACAAGGCGGGCCTGGTCAAAATCCTGGGAGAGACGGGCGATGTCAATATTCACGGCGAGAAGGTGCAGAAGCTTGATGAGTTTGCTCAACAGACGATCTATCGGGCCATGGGACACAGCGGACACCTGTGCGTCATGGCTTCGGAAGAATCCGAAGGAATCATCCCGATTCCCGACGGAGGCAAGAGAGGCAAGTACGTCCTGATGTTCGATCCACTCGACGGTTCTTCCAACATCGACGTGAACGCCAGCATCGGAACCATCTTCTCCATTCATCGAAAGATCACAACCGGCGCCGACGACGGGGCCGTCGAGGATTGCCTGCAGAAAGGAACCGAACAGGTCGCCGCGGGCTACTTCATTTATGGATCCAGCACGATGATGGTCTACACGACCGGCCACGGCGTGCACGGCTTTACGTTGGATCCAAGCCTGGGCGAGTTCCTGCTTTCCCACGAACGCATCACGACGCCGCCGCGCGGCAAGATCTACAGCATCAATGAAGGCAACATGACGAAGTGGGACAAGGGAACGCGGCGCTACATCGAGTGGCTGAAAGAGGAAAAGAAGGATGAGGGCCGCCCCTATTCCCTCCGATACATCGGCTCGCTCGTCGCCGATTTTCACCGGAACTTGCTAAAGGGCGGAATCTTCCTCTACCCCGGCCCCACCGGAAAACTGCGTCTGCTCTACGAAGCCTCGCCGCTGGCCATGGTTGTCGAACAAGCGGGCGGCGCCGCAACCACCGGAAGCCAGCGCATCCTGGACATACTCCCGACGTCTCTCCACCAAAAAGTCCCGTTGATTATCGGGAGCCGGGAAGACGTCGCGACGTACGAGAAGTTTTACCGGGAGTCGATGGCGTCGGCGGCGGATTAGTTTTGAGTTTTGAGTTTTGAGTTATGAGTTTTGACTCATAACTCATAACTCAAAACTAATTCGAAATCACAAGATTCGTCAGCACCTCTTCCACGGTCGTCAATCCTTCCGCCATGAGGATCATCGCGTATTCCTTGAGGCTCTTCATGCCGGTCTTCTCGGCGACGTCGCGGATGACGTCTGTTTTTGCGCCGTTGACGACGGCGAGGCGGATTTCGTCGTTCATTTGCAGCAGTTCGTAGATGCCCACGCGTCCCTTATATCCAGTCCCGCTGCACTTATCGCAGCCATCGCCTTTGTAGAAGGGTGGAGCATTTTCGCGCGTGTACCCGAAGTATCCCAGGGTGGTCTCATCAACCTGGGCCGGAACCTTGCAGCCTGAACAGATGCGGCGGGCGAGGCGCTGCGCAATGATGCCGAGCGTGGAGTTCGCCATCAGGAAAGGTTCGATCCCCATTTCTTCCAGACGCGTGAACGTGCTGGGCGCGTCGTTCGTATGAAGCGTTGTGAAGACGAGGTGGCCGGTCAGCGCGGCCTCAACGGAGATCTTGGCGGTTTCCTGATCGCGCGTCTCGCCGACAAGAATCACATCGGGGTCCTGACGCAGAAATGATCGAAGGATACGGGCGAAATCGAGGCCGATGTCCGCGTGGGTCTGAACCTGGCACAACCCCGGAAGATCATATTCAATCGGGTCTTCTACGGTAGAGATGTTGATCTGCGGCGAATTGATCTCGGCCAGCGAGCTGTACAGCGTGGTGGTCTTTCCGGATCCGGTGGGACCTGTCACATAGATGATTCCGTAGGGCTGATTGATCATCCAACGGAGTTTTTCGACCGTCGGCGTGTGGACAATCAGCTCGTCGAGCGGCAACAGTGCGCCGCGCTTGTCGAGAACGCGCATGACGAGCTTTTCGCCGAACTTGGCGGGCACGGTCGAGACGCGGAAGTCGATCGCGCGGTCGTCGACTTTGATGGAAATGCGCCCATCCTGCGGCATGCGCCGCTCCGCGATATCGAGCCGCGAAAGGATCTTGAAGCGCGACGCAAGCGGCATCTGGATTTTCTTGGACAGCACATTCTCAACGCGCAGCACGCCGTCGATGCGCAACCGAAGCACGACGCTGTTTTCCTGCGGCTCGATATGGATATCGCTCGCGCGTTTCTTGATGGCGAGGGCCAGAATGTTGTTGGCGAGGCGCACCACCGGCGCGTCTTCGGACGCCGACGTCAGCTCGAGAGCGTCGGCGGGCTTTTCGTCGTCATCGCCGGCTTGAATTTCCAGGCCGCTCAAGATTTCGTTCTGCAGGTCTTCCAGACTCTGCATGGGCTGATCGAACACGGACTGCTTCCGCCGCTGATCTCGCTGAGCCGCTTCCTTTCTCTCTTCTGTCGCCCTGCGCTCCAGCTCTTGCCGCTTCTCCTTGCCGAGGCCCATGACCTGCGGATAGGCCGTTTCCATGAATCTTCTGAAGTCGTCTTCCGTGCAGATGCGTGGTTCGATCGTCGCGCCTTTCACGTACCGGCGGACGTCGTCGAAGGCCACGAGGTTCGAAGGATTGACCATCGCGAGCGTCAGAGAATTGTTGGCGAAGGCGACCGGGACGACCTTGTGCAGGAGAATCACAGACTGGGGAAGCAAGCCGATCACGCGGGAGTCCGGCGTCATCTTCTGGAGGTTGACGAAATCGATGCCGACCTGCTTGGTGGAGTCCTCCAGACGTTCGGCCATGATTCTGGCCAGACCCAGAGATATTTCCGGATGCTGGGTCAGGAGGCTGCGGAAATCCGCCCGCGTTAACGTGAAAACGACCGTAGGCTCGACTGTCGTCACCGTCGCCGACCGCGGCTTTCCGGTCAGAAGCGACATCTCGCCGACCGCTGCGCCGGCCTTGAGTCGCGCGACCAGGAAGTCGATGCCCGTCGAAGGATCTTTTTTCCGGACTTCAACGGCGCCGGACTTGATGATGTACATCGAGACGCCCGGCGCGCCTTCACGCACGATGACCTCGCCGGCGGGAAAATCCGCGGTCTTCAGACAGGCGCCGAGTTTAGCAAGGCTGTCGGGACTAAGTTCAGCGAAGAGCTTGACGTTTTTAAGGAACTGAACGAGTTGCTCGATCTCGGCCGAAGCTACAGACATTGCACCTACTTGAACAACAGTAATGAAAAGCGCAGTCTCGCACCGGGTTATGGCAATGTCAAACGGCTGAAAGCGTTGGTAGTGGGGTCAATACCGATTTATGTCTTAGAGCTTCGCAGTTCCTGTTTCCAGCTCAGAATTTTGGCGGCGTTGCCCTCCTTCTCAGCCTCTTCGATCTTGCCTTGAGCCTGATAGAACATGGAGAGGCTCGTGTGTCCAAGGGGGTCGTCGGGATCGATCTCGATCAACCGCTTCGCCGTCGCCACAGCTTCGTCCAGGCGCTGAGCGTTGAACAAGGCCATGCCGAGACCATGGAGGGCGTCGGCATAGTTGGGATCCAACTCGAGGGACTTGCGATACAACTCGATCGCATCATTCAGCCTGTCTTCTCCGAAAGCGTTGACCGCCTGCTCGAATAGCTCTTCTTTTGTCATGGCGAAAGTATAGCGCGTACGCCTTGACCCCCTGCCGCCGAACCTCACCCAACCCGGCCGAACTTCTCCTGAAGCAGCCGTATTTTTTCTTCCATGGACTGCTTCGCAACCGGGGGCGGCGGCGTCTTGTCGATCACCGGCTTGGGCGGCTTCGGCGGCTTGGGCGGGCGGTTCTGGCTGTTCGGACTCGCCGCGCGCGCGTTTGCGGGAACGGCGGCCGGCGCGGCGTCCCCGCCGCTTCCCGCGCTTGCCGCTGGAACAACGACAGGCGGAGTCTGGGGCGCAATGCGCGGTCCTGCAGGGGCGGCGGCGCGTTTCTTGCGCCGCGGGCGCCGTCGGGGCTTCGGGAGAACGGCCTTCATGGAGAGACTGATTCGCTTCATTGTGGAATCAATGCCGATCACCTTCACTTTGACGACGTCGCCCACCTTTACGGCTTCTCGGGCGTCCTGAATGTACCGGTGCGACAGTTCCGAAATGTGGACCAGGCCGTCCTGCTCCACGCCGAGGTCCACGAACGCCCCGAAGTTCGTGACATTCGTCACGCTGCCCTCCAGCTCCATCCCTTCCTTCAAGTCCGATGTCTGCTGGACGTCCGCACGGAATTTCGGCGCGACGAACTTGCCGCGGGGATCGCGTCCCGGCTTCAGCAGTTCTTCCCGAATGTCTGAAACCGTGAATCGATCTGCTTCGGCTTCGAAGCTCTTGAAGTCGATGGATGCAATGCGTTCAGAATTCTCAACGAGCTCGGGAACGGAGACGCCCACCGATGCGGCCATCCGTTCGACGAGCGGATAGGACTCCGGATGCACCGCCGTGCCGTCGAGGACGTTGTCGCCGCCTTTGATTCTCAGAAAGCCGGCCGCCTGCTCGAACCTCTTTTCATCGAAACCTTCGATCTCGCGCAACTCCGTCCTCGACCGGAACGCGCCGTGCGCAGTGCGGCGGGCGACGAGTTCCGACGCGAGCTTTTCATGGATTCCCGAGACATACTTGAGCAAGTCGGCGGACGCCGCGTTGAGATCCACGCCCACGCGGTTGACGCTTGCTTCGACGGCTCGCGCCAGGCTGCGTTTCAGCTTTTTCTGATCGACATCGTGCTGATATTGGCCGACTCCCACCGAACGCGGCTCGATCTTGACGAGTTCCGCCAGCGGGTCCTGAAGCCGGCGCGCGATAGAGATTGCGCTGCGCGCCGCAGCGTCCAGACTTGGAAACTCTTCTCTAGCGCGTTTCGACGACGAATACACGGAAGCTCCGGCTTCGCTGACGACGGCGATAAACACGTCGAGACCGTGCTTCTGAACCACGGATCGCACGAACGATTCCGCTTCGCGCGACCCCGTTCCGTTGCCGACGGCAATGCCCCGCACACTGTGCTTTTGAATCAAATCGACCAAGGTCTTTTCGGCGCCTTCCGCATCGGTTTGCGGCTCGGCCAGAGAAATCGTCTGACTCTCGACAAAACTTCCCGACGCATCCACCACAGCCAATCTGCATCCGGCTTTTGAACCGGGATCGACTCCAAGAATCGCGATGAGACCGGCGGGAGGCGCAAGGAGGAGCGTGCGCAAATTCTCCTGAAAGACCTTGATCGCATCGCTTTCCGCGCGCTCCCGCAGCATCGACCGGACTTCCGTTTGAATGGAGGGCGCCATCAGGCGCGTATAGCCGTCGCGCGCGGCGCGTTCCAGGAGCGGGGCGAAAGGCGACGCTGCATCGCGAACAATTTGAGGCAAAAGCGCCGCCATGAATTTTTCGTTGTCGATCTCGATTGAATACGTCAGAACGTTCTCGCGGGCGCCTCTGCGTATTGCAAGCATTCGATGGGAAGGAATCTTGGGAACGGTCTCTTCAAACTTGTAGTACATCTCGTACTTCGTCTTTTCCGATTCCTTGCCCTCGACCACGCGCGCTCGAACGACGCCGTCGCGGAGCAGGGCGTCTCGGAGCTGTTTCCGAAACTCGGGGATCTCCGCGATCCGCTCGGCGAGGATGTACAACGCCCCTTCGACGGCCTCTTCCACGCTGGCCGCGCGTTTCGACGGCGGCGTTGCAGGCGCGGCCTCCGCCGGCGCGGGCTCGGGAGCGCTGACGAACTGCGCTGCATAGGTCTCAACGGGTTCGGTTCCCGTCTGCGCCCAGATATGATCGGCCAACGGCCCCAAACCCATTTCAAGCGCGGCGCTCGCCTTGGTTTTTCGCTTAGGCTTGAACGGCAGATAGAAGTCTTCCAGTTCGTTTCTGCTGAAGCACGCCAGGATCTTCTGTCTCAGCTCGTCGGTGAGCTTTCCCTGCTTTTCGATCGATGACAGAACGGATTTGCGCCGCTCCTCGAGATTCGAGTAATAGACGCGCCGGTCGTCGATGTCCGCGAGTTTCGTCTCGTCGAGATTCCCGGCGGGGTCCTTGCGGTAGCGGGCGATGAAGGGAATGGTCGCGCCCCCTTCCAGAAGAGCGATGACGGCTTCAACTCGGGAAACGGGCGCCCCGACTTCTTTGCTGATTCTGAGAAGTGCTTCAGCACTCAACATGACGTGAAGCGACGATTATTTCACAAGTTAACGCGGGTGTTGAATCCCATGTTTGGCCCCTTCCAACTTGACCCAATTGGAAAAGCTCTCCTTTACTTGGGCGTACCGGTCCTCGTTTTCGAGGGCCCGGCGGCTCTGGCTGTACGTCATCACGCCGGAGCGTTCGATGTCTTCGACAAGGCCTACCTGCAATTGCGCGATCTCCCGCAACTCCCTGACCGCTTGATCGGCGCGTGGGCTGATGGACGGCGCGCGTTCCAGACTGTCGACGGCGGCCGACAGCTCCGACTTCATCCCCGCCAGGCTGCCGGGGTCGAGACGGCGCGACGACATCTGCCGGAAGGATTTATCAAGAGTCTGTTGCGACGTGTTTACAGCATCAACAAAGTCCTGAATCGAGGATTTGCTTCCAAGTATCCGTCCCCATCCCCAGTACAGATTTCGAACCGACGGCGACGGCCCGTCGTAATGCGTCGCAACCTGATAGAAGCTGACAGCTATGATGGCGAGCAGAGCATTCCGTGCGAGAGTGAAAGAACGATGCGTCGACGATCCAGGCTGCTCGTAGGGGAGGACAAACGCCAACACGCCTCCGGCAATCAGACCGCCGATATGCGCAGCGTTGTCGATCGCGGGAAAACTGAAGCCGATGATGAGGTTGATCACAATCACCGGAAGGACGCCGGCGCCCACTGTCCTCTGAAAGAACGGTGGAATTGACTTTCGATACTTGATTCCAAACACGAGCAGGACGCCGAATAGCCCGAAGATCGCGCCGGACGCGCCGGCGGATATCACGTCGGGATTGCGCCAGTAGCTGGCGAGAACTCCGGCGACGCCCGTCAACACGTAAAGAATGAAGAACCGCGCGCCGCCGTAAATCTTTTCGACCTGCGGACCGACCATCCAAAGCGCATACGAGTTGAAGAAGAGGTGCAGCAATCCAATGTGGATGAAGATGGGCGTTAGCAGCCGCCACACCTGGCCTTGGTCGATTTCCGGATTCGACTTTACGCCGAACGCCAGCAGCGTGGCCTCGTTGGTCGTGCCCCCTGCAAGTTCCATCAGAACGAAAACGAAAATATTGAAGGCGAACAGAACGTAGGTGAAGATCGCGCGGCGGGTCCAGAGCGCGTGCAAGAAGTCGTAGTCCCGTTGTTCCAGCACTCTTGTAGTCTATGCCGATTTCAGATCGTTTTGCAGCTTGCGGGCGATCTCCCGGGCGGCCCTGCGCGCGGCGTCAAGATCTTCGGGCTTGAACGAAATGGCGGCCACCACCGCGTGGCCTCCGCCGCCGTATTGTTCACACAGCTTGGCGAGATTGTGGATGCGCTCGCGAGGACTCCAGGGATTTGTTCCCACGGAGACTTTCGCGCGCTGCGGCGAGAGGCTGACGCCGACGCAGTAGACGCTCTGAGGAAACAGGTAATAAGGAATGAACTTGTTGAAGCCGTCGAGATTTTGATCGGTGACGTCGTATTCGATGACATCGTCTTTATAGGTGACGCGCTCCCGCATCACGTCGATCGACCGCAGATGGTCCGCGTACAACGCTTCGAACGTCGCGCGGACTTGCGGATCGTCCAAGACCCTCGACAGCGGCTCGCGCTGCATGAGACGGATGATCTTGTGCAGCAGATCGCGGTCGTGCGCGGCTTCGATGACGAGCATGAGCTGCATGGCCGGCGATTTCAGCTCGACGGCCGTCTGCGGATCGGGAAACTGCGCGCCGTCGATAACATCCGCCCAGGAGATCAGATCTTCCAGGTCGGGCGCAGAGAATCCGAACCGGGTCTTTGCGACGTGCGCGATGAACTTCGTACACGATCTGAACGTCGGGTCGTGGAACTTTCTGCCGCTCGCGTCATGCCGGAAATGGGCTTCGTCTTCGGGCGAAAGAAAAGCGCTTTCGTGATGATCGAACCACCACGTCAGCCTATCCGAAGCGCTGTACTTGAAATCCACGATGACGTTTTCGCCCGCGCCGAAGAGATCGTCGCCGACATTCCGTCCAGCCGTGTGCGTCAGTCCTTCGTACTCGATCTCGGCGCCGGGGTCGATGCTGCCGTGGTAGAAGCGTGAAAAGACGGCGGCCGAAGCGAGGCCGTCGAAACAGTTGTCATGGTAGAGGACTCGCAACTTGTTGCTCATAACCTAGCGCAGCACGTACTTCGCAATCGTCTGCAACTGCATGTTGGACGTTCCTTCATAGATTTTGCCGATCTTCGCGTCGCGAAAATACTTCTCGGCCGGATAATCCTTCGTGTAACCGTATCCGCCGTAGATTTCCACCATTAGCGACGTGACGCGCTCGGCCGCGTCCGACGCGAAGTATTTCGCCATCGCCGCCTCCTTCAGGAAATCCTCGCCTGCATCTTTCAATCGGGCCGCGTTATACACAAGCAGGCGCGCAGCCTCAATTTGCGTGGCCGTTTCCGCAAGCTGGAACTGTACGCCCTGGAACTCGGCGATCGGCTTTCCAAAAGCCTTGCGTTCCTTTGCGTAAGCGGCGCCGCATTCCCAACTGCCTTGAGCAATGCCTACCATCTGGGCGCCGATCCCGATGCGGCCTTCGTTCAATGTCTCGATCGCGATCTTGTACCCCTTGCCGACTTCTCCAAGCACGTTGGCTTTCGGCGCCCGGCAGTCTTCCAGGATCAACTCGCAGGTGCTCGAGGCGCGAATCCCGAGTTTGTCTTCCTTCTTGCCGACCGTAAAGCCGGGAAAGTCCCGCTCGATGAGAAACGCAGTGATGCCCTTGTATCCGGCCTCCGGCGCGACATTCGCAAAGACGATGAACAGTCCGGCTTCTGCTGCATTCGTGATCCAGAGCTTGCGGCCGTTCAGCACGTAGTCGTTTCCATCGGCCGTGGCGCGGCACGCCAGCGCGAATGCGTCGCTGCCGGACGCGGCTTCCGACAGCGCGTACGCGCCGACGAGATCCTTTGTCAGCCGCGGCAGGTAGCGCTGTTTCTGATCCTCCGCGCCCCAGCGCATGATGGCATTGTTGACCAGCGTGTTCTGCACGTCGATGAACACGCCAAACGACGCATCGACGCGCGAGATTTCTTCCACCGCCAGTATCGACATGAAGAAGCTGCCGCCCGCGCCGCCGTAGGTCTCGGGGACATGGACGCCCATCAGTCCGAGATCGAAGAGTTCGGGAATGATCGCGGGCTCGAGCTTCGCGTCCTCATCCATCTGCCGGACGAGCGGCCGGATGCGGTCTTCCGCAAACGAACGGCAGGAATCGCGGAACAACCGTTCTTCTTCGGAAAGCACGGTGAGGGGAATGTGTTGGACGCTCATGACGGTCTCTTACGGGAAACCGCGTATTATAGCAGCCCGCCGATTATTTCTTCAGGCCGGCGCCGGCGAGCTCGGCGATGGCGGCCAGCGTCGTCTGCGCCGCATTCAGGCCGAGTCGAAAGTCCGTGTCGCTATACGTGGAGAAGAGATCCGTCGGCTGATGCCAGTGCGGATTCCATCCGGCGCCGATCTGCGTGACGCGTTCGTTTTCGCGCAGGCTGATCGCAGGGACGATGTCCTGAAACGGAACAGAATCGGTGCTCGCCATGTGGCTGCCGACCGTTGCGGGGTAGTCCGTTGCGTAGCGTTCATTCGCGGCCGCGAACGCCCATGCCAGCGCCTGCGACTGGGCGGCTAGCTTGGAGTTGCTCTGGAATTCGATGTTGACGTCGGCTTCGGGCCGCTGTTCTTTAGCGACGCCGCCGTCCTCTCGCGGCATGCCGTGATCGAAGAGCATCATATCGTGCTGAATCACGCCGAGCCACTTCGGCTCGGGATACCGGCCGGAGCCGGGCGGGTCTTCCCTTCCTTGCAGGGCCTCGCGCTGAGCGATGTAAGCGCGGCTTCCGTTCAGTCCGGTCTCTTCGTTATTCCAGAGTATGAATCGGATAGATCGGTCGGTCTGAACGTCGGCGCCGCTGAAAACGCGGGCGAGCTCCATAACGAGCGCCGTCCCCGACGCGTTGTCGTCGGCCGCTTCGCCCCAGCCGTGGCCGTCCATGTGCGCGCCGATGATGTACATCTCATCCGGGCGCGCGAGACCGACTTTCGTGCAATAGACCTGTTCGCGAGGACCGGGCGCAGAAGGCTGCGCATTGAGCGCCCGCAGCGCCTCATCCGGCTGTGCGTTCGGATTATTGTTCACGCTCGTTCTGGCGCGGACGCCGCGAATTCGGCCTCCTGCCGGGGGCGTGCGGGGCGCCGCGACCGCGGGAGGATGGTCGTATCGGAGACGTTCCGTGTTCGTACAGCCATAGCTTTTGAGCTGCGCCTCAATCCAGTCGATCGCTGCGCGGTTTCGATCCGTGCCCTCGCGCCGGTCGCCGAACTGCGTGAGGCCTTTGATCGTGGCTTTGTATTTTTCAAGGTCGAGCCGCTGGACGAGGACTCGGATGGGATCTTCGGCGGCCGCGCTCTGCTGCCCTAACGCCGTTGCGCTGGGGGTGGCAAGGAGACCGCAGAGGAGGATGATGTTTGGGCGCATGTTGATCGAATCATACTCGAATATGACGAATCATGAGCCCCCTGGGAAAATTGAAATTGGACGAATCCTGCATCTTAAATCCGAAATCCGAAATTGCAGATTGGACTGTCTCGGCGCAGCGACGCCTGTTCCAGATCCGCCAGTCCAGTCTGAAATCTCGGATTTCGGATTTAAGATGCAGGATTCGTCCAATTTCAATTTCCCTAATCTGGGCGGCCGGTTCCCCGCGCTCCCTGCCCCGAAGTTTTCCCAGTACGTTTGTGCGTAGTAATGGCGCCTTGGTTCCGTTGACGCTGCAGCCGTTCTTGATGCGTAATGGGGAGCGAACAAAGGAGGCGGCAGCGGCAATGAGGTCCACATTCTTGGTTTTGATCCTGATACTCGGATCCGCAGCAATGGCGGCGGCGCAGCAGGTGCCTGCGATCGAAGTATCCGGCGCATATCAGTTTTCTCCGAAGCCCCATTCGTACAACGGCGACATTTCCGACGGCCTGAACCGGCATGGCTGGGCGGCGTCCCTGGTCCGCAATTTCGACGACGTGTTCGGGCTGGAATTCAACACGAACGGCAGTTACGGCAAGGTCAACACTGAAGAGACCTCCGGGACGGCGGCGGTTCACGGCTTCATGGGCGGCCCGAGGTTCTCGTACCGCGAGAAAGAGTCCTTCGCCCCATACGGCCGCGCATTGGTCGGCCTGGTTCACCGCAAAGTGTCCGGCGTCAGCGACTCGTTCCTCGCAGCCCAGCTTGGCGGCGGACTCACTCTCTTCACGTCGAGCCGCATGGGTCTGGTCGCCGGCGGCGATTACCGCCGGAACTGGCACGGACTCAAGTGGGACGATTTCACGGTTTACGTCGGAATCAGTTTCAGGAAGCGCAGCGAGTAGAGTTTTGAGTTTTGAGTTTTGAGTTTTGAGTTTTGAGTACTCATAACTCAAAACTCAAAACTCATAACTTCCCCCCATACGCCCGGCAGGACTCGAACCTGCGACCCTCTGCTTAGAAGGCAGATGCTCTATCCGGCTGAGCTACGGGCGCCCGCGTACGTGTTTTAGTATACTTTTTGCACTCTGCCTTCGCCCGCCTCTTAATTATTCTTGAGGGGTCTAAACCTGGAGTTTCCGCTTAAGGTCTATGCTGGTTTGCGGAGGCAGGAGCATGAGGCGTTCGGACGCTTCGAATTGAGGAGGAAATTTGATGAGAAAACTCAATCAGTTTGCGGCGATCGTGGGGCTGGCCGTCGTGACGGCCGCGCCGGCCCTCGCGGATACGCTGGTTCTGAAGAGCGGAGAACGCATCTCCGGTTTCTATGAGGGAGGCACCGCCAGGGTCGTGAAATTCCGGGCGGCCGACGGAGTTTTGAGGGACTACGACATTTTCAGCATCCAGCAATTACAGTTCGGAGTGGACCAGGCTGCGTCCACGACCACGCCGGCAGCGCCGGCCAATCGGCCGTCTACAGCGTCTTCGACGCCGGCCCCGAATTCGACGCCTTCGGCTTCGACTTCATCGGAGCCGCGTCTCCTGCCGGCCAGCGAGCGCCCACCGTCGAATCCGCCGTCGACGACGGCCGCCAACTCCGCGTACACGATCCCAACAGGAACGAAGATTGCCATCCGGATGGTGGACAGTGTCAACAGCGAAGTGAATGAGGTTGGGTCCACATTCGTCGCCACGCTTGATGAACCGATCCTGCTGAATGGCCTGGAGGTCGTCCCCAAAGGCGTTGACGTTCGCGGCCGGGTCTCCAATGTGAACGAAGCGGGCCGGATTGCAGGCAAGGCGGAGCTGGGTCTAGAATTGACGCAGATCTACGTCAACGGGATTCCGTATTCGCTGACTACGTCCGAGTACGCGGAAGTGGGTGAGAACCGTGCGGGTCAGACGGCCAAGCGCGCCGGAATCGGCGCCGGCGTGGGCGCGGCCATCGGCGCCATCATCGGCGGCGGCAAGGGCGCGGCCATCGGCGCGGGCGTCGGCGCGGGCGGCGCCACGGCGGTTCAAGTAATGACGAAGGGCGAAAAGCTGAACATCCCTGCGGAAACCAAACTTGAGTTCACGCTCCGCTCGGCGCTGGTGATTGCGGCGCGGTGAGCTTCAGAATTCGGATTTCGGAATTCGGATTTCGGATTTAGCGGATCGCTTATTCGGGCGTATTCTTCAAATCCGAATTCCGCAATCCGAAATCCGAATTCTCCCTGCCATCCATTTCCGCCTTCCCACCGTCTTTCGTTCTCAGCTAATCTATCGGCAATATCCTCAGCGGAGAGTCTGTTATGAAAGCACTGACCCCCTGCCGCCTTCGGCGGCTCTCCCCCTCG